>WNFZ01001916.1_pt1 | contig 19885 bp, 16 predicted proteins | sample 5400081 | NCBI WGS metagenome assembly WNFZ01 (sample SAMN13153365, study PRJNA577476) | soil metagenome | isolation source: 80 cm soil or saprolite under grassland replicate 1 | place: USA:California | collected 2016-06-15
CATGACCGACGCGCTGGCGGTGATCAGCTCTCTGGGACCGAGAGCCCGACCGCGGACGGAAGGGCGCTCGGTGGGCCATCGCCTGACACGGTCGTCGAAACGGCATCCACCGGTCGCACCGCTACGGCTACGGGTCCGTCGCCAAATGCATGGCTCGAGGAGACCGCCGGCACCGTGCCGACCGGATCCGGGTCGACGCCGAGGCCGATCACATCGCAGATGCGCTGCAGGTCTTCGAGGGTGGCGAACTCGATCAGGACCTTGCCCTTGCGCCTTCCGAGCTGCACTTTGACCCGTGTATCGAGCCGGTCCGAGAGCCGGTCCGCCAAATCCGCCACTCCCGGTGCCTGGGGCACGGGTCGAGGGCGCGAGCGCTGCTCAGCCCCAGTATCCGTGATCTCCTCAGCTCCCCCGATGAGCCGCCCGGCGAGCTCCTCGGCCTGGCGGACGGTCAGACCCTCGGCCACGATCCGGTCGGCCAGCCGTTCCTGCTGCTCGTGGTCCAGCAACTTCAGGACCGCCCGGGCATGGCCGGCGGACAGCGTCCCCGCAGCAATCCGCCGCTGAACACTCGGGGCCGCCTTGAGCAGGCGCAGGGCATTGGTGATCGCCGAACGGCTCCGGCCGAGCCGAGCGGCGAGCTCCTCGTGGGTGACATCGAAATCGGCGAGGAGCTGTTCGTAGGCCGCCGCCTCCTCCAGAGGGTTCAGGTCCTCGCGGTGAACATTCTCGATCAGCGCATCCCGCAGAAGAGCGTTTTCCTCCGTCATGCGAACGACCGCGGGAATCGTCGCGAGGCCCGCCAGCTTGGCCGCCCGGACCCGTCGCTCACCCATGATGATCTGGAACCGGTCGTCCTGGGGGCGGACGACGATCGGCTGCAATACCCCGACCGCTTCGATGCTCGCCGCCAACTCTTGGAGAGTGTCCTCGTCGAACGTCTCGCGTGGCTGCCGAGGATTCGAATCGAGGCGGTCCAGTGGAACCTCGATCAACGTTGATCCTGCAAAGGAGCCTCTGGTCAGCACCGCGGGCCGACTTCCGGTGCCGGCTTCTTCGCCTGCCTGGCCACCAGCCGACTGTTGGCCATCGGCTTGCGGCGTGCTGGGAATGAGTGCCTCTAGTCCACGACCAAGGCCACCTCGGCGTCGCATTAGCTAGCTCCTTCTCGAGTAGGCGCGAGTAGGCCGGTTCGGTCTGCAAGCTCGAACGCGAGGTCCCGGTACGCGATCCCCCCGCGGGAAAGCGGATCGTAGAGGGCGATCGGAACCCCATATCCCGGTGCCTCGGAGAGTCGGACGCTCCTCGGCACAACGGTCCGATACACCAGGTCCGTGAAGTGCTTCCGGACCTCTTGGACGACCTGCTCCGCGAGCCGTGTCCGGCCGTCGTACATGGTCAGCACGATGCCCCCGATATGGAGCTCGGGGTTCAAGTTGACGCGGACCAAGTCCACGTTGCGGAGAAGCTGACCGAGTCCCTCCAGTGCGTAGTACTCACACTGGATCGGGATCAAGAGCTCGTCGGCGACCGCGAGCGCGTTCACCGTGAGGAGACCGAGCGACGGGGGACAGTCGATGAATACCACGTCATAGCTATACCGCACAGCGCCGAGCGCTTGGCGAAGACGGGTCTCGCGGGAGAACGCATTGACCAACTCGACTTCCGCGCCGGCGAGGTCGATCGTGCTCGGAAGAACATCAAGGTTCCTGACGGCTGTCTGCCTGATCGCGGACGGGCCGTCGGTCTCTCCCATCAAGACGTCGTAGACCGACGGCTCGATGTTCCGATGATCGAGTCCGAGGCCGGTCGAAGCGTTACCCTGCGGGTCGAGGTCAACCACGAGCACTCGGGCACCCGCCAGCGCGAGATACGCCCCAAGGTTGACTGCGGTGGTCGACTTGCCAACGCCACCCTTCTGGTTCGCCACCGCGACCACAAACCGGTTGTGCCCACCACGCGTGATCCGGAAGGTCACCCGCGCATCACGGGCGGCTCGGTCGCTGTCGATACTCCGCGTTTCGTTGTCCGGGGTAGCGGAGAGCCCTTCTTCGTGGAGATCGGTCTGACTTGCCGATGTTTCACGTGAAACCTGATTCTGGGGATCGAGAGCAGCCTCTGGCTGCCCGGCGTCGGAAGGTCCCGGTACTTCTGCTGCTGCCCGCAGCGCTGCTTCCCGAACGGCAATGGCTGCTTCGTCCTCCATGACTTCGTCCTCGCCCACCTTGTCGGCTACCTCTCCGAGACCCGATGTTTCACGTGAAACGTCGGGTCGGCGCTGTCGGCTGGACGCCTTCGGACCACCCCGTGCTCGCCCGCGCTTTGACGCAGCCCGCGCGGGCGCTATGTTCTCGTCTTGCGGGCGGGCAGCGCTAGTCTCACTCGAAGACCGCGCCGTATTCGAGCCGCGCTCGCTGCGCACCGCACTGGTCGTACCCCGCCTATCTGTCCGATCTGTCGGACCAGAACTATCCGGACCGTTGGGAGAACTGGCTTCGTCGTTGGAGGGCGCAAGTCCAGCCACCGCCTTCGACGCTGACTGTGGTGCCAGCCTTCTGACGATGTCCCCCAACCCCGGCTCAAGCCCCAGAGGAGACTCTTGCAACCCCCCCACTGGCGGCTCCTGCGGTTCAGCGAACGACCGTTGCTCCCGCTCCTCAGCGTCCCGTACCGCCGAGCCCGAGGGTCCCTCAGGATAGGCGCGCTCCGTTCTCTGCCTGTCCGGTTCCTCCGTGTCTTGCTCGTCAGGCCGCTCCCCAGCCTGCTTGCCGAGTGGATGTGGAGAGTCGCCCTCCTCGCGGTGGGCGATCTGACCGTCCTGGTGCCGTGTCGCCTCGCCTCTTTTCTGAACAGCGGGAGCCCTCTCGTCCGAGTTCGGCTTCACAGCGCCGTGGTCGTGGTCGTGCCCTAACGCCCCTGCCACGTCCGGCGCCTCCGATAGCTTCGCAGTAGGTGACGCACCGGTGATCGCGGCCGGGCGTCCGGGAGTGGCTCCTGCCTCCTCCAGCCCGCTGGCCTTGTGGCCGGACCGGGCTGTGCCACGCTCATCGTCAGCGGGGCGGCGTTGGTCCTGGGCCCCCGTCGGTGACTCCATCGCACCCCAGACCCTTGGGGGGACCTCGTAGGCACCGCCCCTGACCTGGCCATCCTGCCCTGACCCGTGGTCTGCCGCCGGAGCTTGCGCGTTGGACACCCCGGGTGGGTCGTCGGTGGCACCAAGAGACGAACTCTGGCCTTCATCGGTTGTGCACTGACGGCTCGGGCCAGAGCTGGAGGCCACGATCAACGCGTCTGACCCGGCCATGGGTCGGCTCGGCCCTGCCTCGATGCCGATCTCCACGGCGGGCATGGAGCCACGATCGGCCTTCTTAGACGTGCCAGCGGTCCGCTGAGCTGGGCCATCACTCGGCGTTCTGTCAGCCGGCTCGGGTGGTGGAGTCCGGGCCGACTTCGACGAGACGACCGTGTGATCCTCCTCACCGCCGCGGTCGTGGTCCTGCACAGTCGGTGAGGAGCTTCTCGCCCCGGACATGGAGGTAGGAAGATCGACCGGCGGGGAGGCTTGGATACTCGCCTCCGCCCGAGATTTCGTCGCGGGAGTGGGCTGATCCACCCCTTGGGCCCCGTCCTGGGCTCGAGACGTGGCCGGTGGCGATGAGTCGGCGGTGTGATCGCGCGACACACCCTCGGGCGCATCGTCCTGAGCCGCTTGCTGGCCGATACCCTCGATCGGCGGAACGGAAGGCTTCGTTGCCTTCGGCACGGCGGTGGTGGCCGCGGTGTTGGCGGCACCAGCTCCAGGGTGCTTGCTACTCGTCGGGGCGCCCTCGCCCGCCACTTGGGGATTGGCGCGTGAGGGGTCGGCCGCAGCGGCACCACCGACGGCCTCTGATTTGTCCCGCGAGGCAGTCGTGATGCCTCGGCTCGGGAGGCTGCCAGGCTGGTCGACCTGCGGCGATGACGCAGCTAAAGGAGTCGCGCGAGGCGGCTGCTCGCGGTGCCGCCCCGGCTGGCTCCCCCGCGCTCGCCTGCCAATGCCCAGCGCTCGTAGCAGCCGGGTCAACAGCCCTGGTCTGGAAGCGGCGGGTTGGGTCAGCGACTCATCACGGCCTTGCCGAGCGATGCGACTCGCCTCCTTTCAGCGACTCCTCGAACTGCGGCACCACGGCATGGCGCGTGCTGTCGCTTCAGGACGACGAGCCGATCCATTACCCGGCCCGACTTGCCAGCTCAGTTCGCAACAACCCACAACCCCATCCCAACGGTGGCCACTCACCTGCATCCCGCCGGCTCAGAACGAACCGCCATGGAACCCGCGAGCACCGCTCCCAAGCGGGCTCCGCGCCGGTACGCCTGATCGCCGGGGGAAGCGGGGGGAGGTCGCGGCGATCTTCGCCATAATAACGACGGAGCCAACCTGGTCAATCGGTGAGCTGGGATTGTGGACAACTTCCCGCATCTCAGCTCCCAGCAGGGCACACGCTTGGCCAAGCCGGTCCAGCTCCTCGTCGCCCGGCTGCCCTCTCGGAACGAGCAGGACGCCGCCGACTTTAAGAAGTGGAACCCCCAACTCGGCCACGACGGGCAGGGGTCCAAGGGCCCGTGCTGTGGCGACATCGAACCGTTCTCTTCCGGACTGACGGCCAAATTCCTCGAGACGTGCGTGGACAATGCGCACATTTGCGATCTGGAGACTGGCGGCCACCGCCGCTACCCAATCCAGTCGCCGCCGCTGGGCATCCACCAGCGTGAACCACGTCCGGTCGTACACCGCAGCAAGCGGCAGGCCAGGGAGTCCGGCTCCAGACCCAAGGTCGACCCAGTGCTCGCCAGCCTCTGGAGCTCGAACGGCCGCCAGACCGAGCGCATCGTCAATATGGCGCTTCCGCAGACGAGCGCCCTCATGGGGGCCAAGAAACCCTCGCTGGACAGCCTCGAGATACGCAGCCTCGAGCTTGCTGAGCGTGGCCTCGGATCTTGCGTCGAGCATCGTCGCAACACTGGGCCTTCTATGGGGATTGGGCCTTCGTAGCTGATCCTGTCGGCACCGCGGAAGCGCTGCCGACCCCGATCCTACAGACAGCGAGCCAGCCGGCACCCTGCGCCAGCGGTGGTCAGGGCAGGAACAGCGCCAACACCACGCGCCGCCAGTCGAGCTGCGCTCATCGCCGTGACACATCAGCGCCCGTTCATGCACCTCAGCGACGAAGCGTCGTTGCTGACAGGTTGGAGCTGGCCCGGCACGGCTCCGGTACGACCGTGCAGCACAGCAACGTCCGCGTCCGCCCCGGCGTGGAGTGGCGTAGCGGCATCCGTCACGACGGTCAGCGGAACGTCGGCGCCCACCAGTGAGCTGCGGCTCGGGATGAACGATAGATCCTGCTCAGAGCGCGACCACGTACTGACGGAGGGCGCTTCGCCAGCCGGGCGCGGCGCGGCTCCCAAGCGCCATCCGATCGGATCCCGTTGTCGCGAACGGCAGCCGCAAGAGCGGGCGGCGGCGCCATCGGTGTACGGGACACAGCGCGACACCGCGTGGTCAGCCCGGCGGGTGTGGCCTCCGGAACCTCCGACCACCCGGCGCCGGCTGGCGCCGGGTGAGGTGATACGAGCGGGTCCCGACACCCACGTCGCCGCGGCTGACCAGGAGCGCCCGAGTAACCGTTTCAAAGCGTGAGCCGGACCGGTCCAAGACAGTGGGAGCCGCGGTGCAACAGCCGGAGGACCACCACGCTCGACCGCCGGTGGGGCGCCCTGTTGTTTCACGTGAAACATCGAGAAGCTCGAGGCCGTCGCCAGCCGAACCATGCCGATCCCAGATAGCCACGTGCCACGCCTACCCCAGGCTCTCGAGATCGGTAGGGCGCCACGGTGACTCCCTCCTTGGAGACGACCCGATCATCTATCCAGCGTGGCGAGCGACCCACAACCTTCGCTCCCCTGGCCCAGCCCACATCTCTGCTATCCAACCCGCTGCTGGGCCAAGGCATCGGCTTCGACGAGACCGGTGCCTGGTCCAAGTCGACATTGTCCACTTGTCGGTCACACTCCCATGATCACCGAGGATCCCGAGCCGGAGCACGGAAACGGTCGAGCGCGCCCGTCCGCGTGGTGCTGCCCAGCTCTGCGGCTGGGGTCTCACGTGCGTCCAGTGAGCATGGTGGCCGCGGATCGCCTTACCACAGGCGCCCGGGGGCAGCATGGCCGAGCAGACGTGCCGGGCGGTGACCCCCTGGTCACTCGTCCGGGAACTCGGGTCGCGGCGGCGAGGAAGTCGGCGGGCATCTGACCATCGCCGTGGGGCCCGGCCACCGTGACCAACAAGGCAAGGATTCAACCAGGCCGCACGACGACCCGGCGATTCGGCTCCTCGCCGATGCTTTCGCTTTGTACGCCAGCAACCGTTGCGACGGCGTCGTGGACGATCTTGCGCTCAAAGGCCGTCATCGGCTCGAGCTCTTCGCCACGACCGCTCCCTGCCACACGCTCTGCTGTTGCCCGAGCCATGGCGGCGATCTCTTCGCGGCGCCGGGCCTTGAAGCCGTTGACGTCCACGGTGATCCGTACCCAGCGCTGTGTCTGGCGCAGCACGGCGAGACGGGTCAGCTCCTGGAGCGCGGCGAGGACCTCCCCCTCCTGCCCGACAAGGAACTCGAGCTTTGGGCCCTCGATGTCGACATGCCCGCCCGCAGCATCCACCGAGGTTGTGATGTCACCGTCTACGTCCAGCACGTCGAGCAGCCCCTCGACGAAGTCACCGGCGAGCTCGGTGTCCGCGGCAACCGCTTCCGGGTCGGTTACCTCCGGGTGGCGATGGCTCGAGGGCGCTTCGTGAGTGTGCCGGTCCACCCCCGCCCGCACGCTCTTGCCCACGACCGCGTCGGCTTCCGGCTGTGCCGCGACGGTGACGGGGTCGCTCGCACGGTCGGTCCTCGTCGCCCGCTCGACCACACGGACCACAGCCGGCTCCCCGATCTTGCCGAACGTGGAAGCGACGGGCTGCTTGAGGACCTCGATATCGACCTGGTCCGCTCGCAGCCCCAACTGGGCAGCGGCAGCCTCGACGGCAGCCTCGACCGTCCTAGCGCTTGCTTCGGCGCTGCTGGCCACCTGCCTTGCCCTTTCCGGTGGGGCGGCCACCGGAACCGGGCTTGCGCCCACCCCCAGTGCCGGACCGCCCGGTCTGTGTGGATCTCGCCTGACTCCCCTTCGTGGCACCGCCTTTGGTGCCGCCGCCCTGTTTGCCTCTTGACGACCCACTCTTGCCCTCGGCGGCTGTGTCTCCACTGCCGTTCTTGGGATTGCCCTGACCCTGCTTCGACGTGGCAGGTGCCTGAGCCGGCCCACGGAAGATGCCGAGTGCGCCGAGCACCTTGCGGCTCCCACCATCGCTCGGTGCGGCTGCAGGAGCGGTGGCAGGCGTCGACGAGGTCGCACCGGCACGAACGGGTGCGTTGCGCAGGAGCACCCATTGCTGGCCCATGCTCCACAGGTTGGTCGTAACCCAATAGAGGACGACGGCGAGCGGCACGTTCACAGCAAAGACCACGAACATCAGTGGCATGATGCGCAGCATCATCTGTTGCTGCGGGTTGACGTCCGCGCTCTGCTTGGCCATGAGCTGGCGTTGGGAGACGTAGGTCGTGACAGCCATAGCAATGACCAGCACCAGGATCGTCAGTCCCGTGACCGAGGTGAGCTTGGTGCCCCAGCCGTGGAGCATGCTCCAGCGCGCCTCCAGGGGGACACCGAAGAAGCTCTTCCCCAGCAGGATGTTCGGGTGTCCGGCAATGTTGCGGCTGTAGATCACCCGGTAGAGCGCCCAGAAGAACGGCAGTTGGGCAGCGAGGGGCCAGCAACCCGCCATGGGGTTGAAGCCGCGCTCGCGGTACAGCTTCATCAGCTCCTCTTGGAGCTTCTGCTTGTCGTTCTTGTACTTCGCCTGAAGCTTCTTGAGCTCCGGCTGGAGCTCCTGCATGACCCGCGTCGACCGGACCTGCTTGACGGTGAGCGGGATCAGGACGATGCGCACCGCGATCGTCAGCAGCACGATCGAGAACCAGTAGCTCTGGCCGCCCAGCACTGGGTGGGTCCAGTGCTGGAAACTCTTCAGCACGACGTACAGCGCGTCCCGGAAGGCGTCAAAGATACTTATGACACTCACGAAGAGCCTCTCTCGAGCGGGCTGACGTTCACTACCTCACCGTACCGCGGAAGGCGCTCGATGGTCCGGTCGGGCCGGAGGAACCGGGTCGATCCCCCCGGGGTGAAATGGCTGGCACTTCCCCAAACGCCGCAGAGTCAGCCATGAGCCCCGAAGCGCCCCGTGTGTCTCGACAGCGGTCTTGGCGTACTCGGAGCAGGACGGGTAGAAGCGGCACCGAGGCCCCAGCGCGGGACTGATCCATCGCTGGTACCCGCGGATGGCGGCCACCAGCGCTCGTCCCGCGGTGCTTTGCCGCGATCCACCCAAACCCTCGGTCACCCCCCATCTCCGGTGCGGAGCCCTGCCGCGGCGAGGACCGTTCGCATATCGCCGGCCACGTCCCGGTAGGACGCCCCGGCGACCGAAGGGCGGGCGACGACGACCAGGTCCAGGCCCTCGGGGATCTCCCTGCCCTCCAGGCGGAGTGCCTCCCGCAGCAGCCGCTTGGCCCGGTTGCGAGCGACGGCGCCACCCACCTTCCGACTGACGACGAACCCGGCGCGGGGTGGTCCGCCCCCGGTCGCGCGCTTGGCGACGTACATCACGACCGAGCCCCGAGCGTAGGACCGACCCGTGGCGAACACCGACCGGAACGCCGCCGGGGAGCTCAAGCGGTTGACTGTGGCCATGTTCATTCCTATGCGGAGAGCCGCTGGCGACCCTTGGCGCGCCGCCGGGCGAGAATGGCACGTCCGGCACGGGTCCGCATGCGGAGTCGGAAGCCATGCGTCTTTGCACGCTTACGGTTGTTTGGTTGGAATGTGCGCTTCACGAGAACGACTCCCTTAAGCCGGTCATGGTGGAAGGCAGGCAGAGGTTCGGTGCTGAGATGGCACCGAAGAACCGATGGTACGGGCCTGCGAAAGCAGGCGTCAACGCGACCACTTCAGCCTTCCCCGCCGGGTGACCTGCGAATCGCACACCACCCGCGCCGTGCCGGTGGCCGCGACCTCGACCTTGCCCATGGAGGTCATGACAACGGGAACGCATACCACTAAAAGGACTAACCCGGCGAAGCTCTGATCGGGTAAAGATACAGGCCTGGCAGGACACGTGCTCGGGCGCCCTGGCATGGGGACGACTCGGGGGACGACCTGTTGACGAGCGGGGGACAACTGGCCGGGTGGTGGCAGAACGGGCGCACCTGGGGATGACCGGCACTACCGTCCCCAGCCCTCTCTGGACAGTCACGGGCCGGCTGAGCAGGGCTGATCGTAGGTCGTCCACATGCCCACAGGACCTATGACTCTGTCTAGGTTTTCTCTGTTCTCTCATCTATTCAAACCAATGCCTGGGGATAGCCGGGGGAGCACCATCACACTTGGAGCAGCCGCCCGTGACCCCAGGGGCAGGGCGACGCTCGTTATCCCCAGGATCCCTTGCTTATCCACAGCATGGGGACGGACGTCCAAGAGAGACCTGCACGAACACGCCGATAGGCGACATCGCCGCGATCTAGGCTCAACGGTCGGAAGGTCCGATCCGGATCGGCCGACGTCGGGGCCTTGTCGGGGCCTTGTTGCACAATGAGGACCGGGAGCCCGCCGCCAGCGCGGGCGAAGGTTGCTGACCGGCACCGGGGCGAGCGTCGTGAGTCGTCCACAAGGTGCCCTAGAGCCTTGAGGAGGCACGACCGGCGATGCTATCCTCCGGCAGCCTTCACTTCGGCGCCCACGCATCGGCCCGGCTTCCCCGTACGGCCTTCTGCTCGCTCGAGCGAGGTTCAGCCGTCTCTCCCGGCACCAACTGTGGTGGGACTTCCGCATCCATAAGGGGGTCAGTTCTCCACACCTGTGGATGAGCCTGTGGACACGTGGGGCGTGCAGGGCCCTTTGGGCCGCGAAGTGTGTGTGCCCGTGGAAACCGAGCACCGGAAAGGGGCGAGAGGTCGGTGGCCGAGGATCTGCACGAGGACGCGGCAGCGATCTGGACCATCTGCCTGGAGTCACTGGATGGCGCGGGGTCGACGCACAAGGCATGGCTGGCGCAGACACGCCCCGTCGCGGTCGTGGGCGACACACTGGTCCTTGCCGTACCGGACGAGTTCGTGAAGGAGTGGGTGGAGCAGCGCTACGCGCCCACCGTGCTGGCCGCGCTCGCGCGGACGGCGGGGCGCCCGTTGAACATTCGAGTCACGGTCCGTGAGCTCGAAGAGACCGGCGAGGACGAGCATCGTCCACCAGCCTTGGGACAGAGCCCGACCGACCGTCCGCAGCTCACGCCGAAGTACACCTTCGAGCGGTTCGTCATCGGGTCGTCCAACCGCTTCGCGCACGCGGCCGCGGTGGCGGTCGCGGAAGCGCCGGCGAAGTCCTACAACCCTCTGTTCATCTACGGGGGTGCCGGGCTGGGCAAGACCCACCTGCTGCATGCCATCGGCCACTACGCCGGCAACCTCTACGCGCAACTGCGGATCCGCTATGTGACCAGCGAGCAGTTCACCAACGACTTCATCAACGCCATCCGGGACGATCGAGCAGGAGCTTTCCAGCGTCGTTACCGTGATAACGACATACTACTCATCGACGACATTCAGTTCTTGGAAGGAAAGGAGCGCACCCAGGAGGAGTTCTTCCACACGTTCAACGCGCTGCACAATGCCGACAAGCAGATCGTGATCTCATCGGACCGGCCGCCAAAGCAGATCGCCACCCTCGAGGACCGGCTCCGCAGCCGGTTCGAATGGGGGCTCATCACCGACATTCAGCCTCCCGACCTGGAGACGCGGATCGCGATCCTGCGCAAGAAGTCGAGCGCGGACGGCCTGAACGTGCCCGACGACGTGCTGTCGTTCATCGCCTCGAAGGTGCAGTCGAACATCCGCGAGCTCGAGGGGGCGCTGATCCGCGTCACCGCCTTCGCCTCGCTCAACCGCAGCCCGATCGACCTGGCTCTGGCCGAGATCGTGCTGAAGGACCTCTTCCCGGACGAGGGCAGCCACGAGGTCTCGGTGCCGATCATCATGGCTGAGACCGCCACCTACTTCGGCGTCACGATCGAGGACCTCACCGGGTCGAGCCGTTCCCGGCTACTGGTGACAGCAAGGCAGATGGCGATGTACCTGACGCGGGAGCTCACCGACCTGTCGCTTCCAAAGATCGGCCAGGCTTTCGGAGGCCGTGACCACACCACGGTCATGCACGCCTCTCAGAAGATCCGGGGCCTGATGCGAGAGCGCCGCAGCATCTACAACCAGGTCCAGGAGCTGACGAACCGGGTCAAGCTCCGGGCTCAGCAGGGCACGTGAGGGCGGGCATGGGGACACAACCAACAACCTGGGGACAGCCAGTGGAGGTCGACCGTGAAGTTCACGACTGAGCGCGACAGCTTTGCCGACGCGGTGGCTTGGGTGAGTCGGACGGTCTCCACCCGTCCGACCCTGCCCGTGCTGGGAGGGACTCTCCTGGAGCTGACCGGCCACCGCCTGCGTATGGCCTCGACCGACCTGGAGCACACCGGCGAGGCGGTCATCGACGTCCGCGGGGACACCGACGGCAAGGTCGTGGTGCCAGGACGGATCTTCGGTGACGTGGTCCGCAACCTCCCGGCCGGCATGATCGAGGTGGAGGCGGTGGAGGGAGGCCTCACCGTACGCTGCGGGCAGGTCTCGCACGAGCTCCGGCTGCTCGACGCCGAGGACTTCCCCTCGCTGACGCAGCCATCGCTGGAGCAGTCCGCGACACTGCCGGGTGACGTGCTCGCCGGTGCGGCCACGCAGGTGGCTCGCGCCGCCTCGCACGACGAGGCGCGTCCGGTCCTGACGGCCGTGCTGTTCGAGGCCGGGTCCGAGCGGTTGACCCTCGCCGCGACCGACTCGTACCGGCTCGCCGTCCGCGAGCTCGAGTGGACCTGGTCGCATCAGCCGACCACCGCGCTCGTGCCCGCGCGGGCGTTGACCGAGGCGGCGCGGGCGCTGGCCGGAGAGGCAGCGGTCGAGCTCAGCATCGAGCCGCACCAGATCACCTTCTCCGGAGGTGGGCGGCGGCTCACTTCCCGTCTGGTCGAGGGGGAGTTCCCACCGTTCCGCAATCTCATCCCGTCGGGCTACGAGAGCATCGCCACCATCGAGCGCCAGATCCTCCTGGACGCGCTCAAGCAAGTGGCGCCCTACGGGCAGAACAACAACCCGGTACGCATGACGTTCGACCGCGAGCGCCTGCAGGTCGACGGCAGCCTCCAGGACGTCGGCCGCGGCGCGGCCGCGGTGGAGGCCAAGTACGAGGGCGAGGCGCTCACGGTGGCCTTCAACCCGTCCTACCTGAGCGACGGGGTCAGCGCGGTCGAGGACAACGAGGTGATGCTCGAGGTCCGCGACGGGTTGAAGCCGGCGCTCGTCCATGGCAACGAGCGCCACGGATTCCTGTACCTGCTGATGCCGGTCCGCCTGCCGGCCTGAGCCCGATCCGTCATGTCCCGCCCGAGCTCCTGACCCTGCTCCGTACCGTGTCGCCGCGAACGAGGTCCTCGCCATGCGCCCACCGCGCCTCCCAGCGCCGCCGGCCCGCCTGCCGGACGCCGTCCGACAGAGGACGTCCGAACGGCGCGGACCGGCGTCGTCGTGCCCCGTTGTGAGGCGCGGGGCGCGGCAACCGATCCGGGTGTGGCGAGCGGTGGTCGTGGGTGGTTGAGCGCATGCACGTCGAGCGCTTGGAGCTGGTGGACTTCCGCAACCATCCCACCATCGCCCTTGACCTGCCGTCGGGCCCCTCGGTCCTGGTGGGCCCGAACGGCGCCGGGAAGACCAACGTGCTGGAGGCGATCGGCTACCTGGCCACGTTGGGGTCACACCGTCTTGGTCAGGACTCGAGCTTGGTACGTGTGGGCGCGTCGACGGCGGTCATTCGCGCGGCAGCCGTGCGAGATGGCCGGACGATCCTGGTCGATCTGGAGATCCGGCCCGGGTCCGGGGTCCGCGGCCGGATCAACCGAGCTCCGCCCCCGCGTGCGCGAGACCTGCTCGGCATCGTCCGGGCCACGCTGTTCGCGCCCGAGGACCTGGCGCTGGTCCGGGGTGACCCGGAGGAGCGCCGGCGGTTCCTGGACACGCTCGCAGTCCAGCGACTTCCGCGGTATCTGGCGATCCGGCAGGACTACGACCGAGTGCTGCGACAGCGGAACACGCTGCTGCGGAGCGCCGGCGGTCGCGTGCCGTCAGGTCCAGGGCTTGCCACGTTGGACGTCTGGGACGAGAAGCTCGCCGCCGCCGGTGGTGGTCTGTGGGCGGAGCGCCTGCGTCTGATCGACGAGATCCGGATCCCCGTCGAGCGCTCGTACCAGGATCTCGCGGCTCAGCCCGACGCTGTGGAGATGGTCTACGTCTCTTCGGTGCTCGGGAGTGAGGCGGCGGACCCGGACCCGGACCCGGACGCGCTCGCCCATGCCATGCGAGAGCGGTTGCTGGTCGACCGTGTCCGGGAGGTCGAGCGCGGCATCACCCTGTCGGGACCCCATCGTGATGAGCTTGCTCTGTCGTTGCGCGGACTCCCGGCACGGACGCACGCTTCGCACGGAGAGGCGTGGTCCCTGGCACTCGCGCTCCGCCTTGGTGCGCACCAACTCTTGGCGAGCGAGGGCGAAGAGCCGGTGTTGCTCCTCGACGACGTGTTCGCAGAGCTGGACCGGCGCCGACGGGATCGACTGGCGGACCTCGCCGTCGCGGTCGAGCAGACGATCATCACGGCGTCGCTGGCCGACGAGTTGCCCGTCGAGCTCAAGGCGGCAATGTTTCACGTGAAACCAGGGAACGTCGCGCGAGAGGCCGACTCGTGAGCCAGGACCCGAGGCCGGTCGGCGAGGAGATCGATCGGGTGCTGCGCTCGCGGGGCTGGCAGCGGCGGCTGATGGCCGCTCGTGTCGTGGCCCGTTGGTCCGAGGTGGTCGGCCAAGCGGTTGCCATCCACTGTCAGCCACGCCGGCTCGAGGACGACGGCACGCTCCTGGTGGTGGCCGACTCCGCTGCTTGGGCTACTCAGCTCTCTTACCTCCGTGGCACCCTCCTGGACCGCCTGACCACCACCGTAGGGCCCGGCATTGTCAAGCAGGTTCGCGTCCGAACCGGTGACCGGCGCGCCTACGGTCGGGACGGACCCGGTCTGTGACCAGCCCGAGATGGTGCTGAGACGAGAATTGTCGCGGTCTCAGGGTATGAATTCTCTGAACACGGGTCCTTCGTGGCGTTCCAAGGTGATGAGGGGACGAGAGACACGATGGTCCCACCGCTTGGTGTGGCCTGCGGCGGTCCTCCACGGGGTGATGACCACGATATGAGCGATGAGGGGAGCGCCGAAGGAAGCGATCGGCACCCGGCGACGCGCCCGGCACGCAGCGCCTCATCGGAGCCGCCGGGCTGGCGCGGAGCGCCGCGGAGACGAGCCTTGAGGCAGGGGGAAGCAGGGCAAGCCGAGCAGCCGCGAGAGGCCGCCGGCCGGAGCTGCCCAAACCGGGGGATCTGCCTTCTGACCTGCATGAACGTAACCAGGATGGGGTCAATGCGTGGTATACTCGCAAGGGAGTTTCCCCCTCTCAGCGGACCGCGCACGCGTCTGTCCCGCCGCCGCGAGATGGCGTACTAGATTGCGCTGTGCCCGATTGGGGCCTTGACAAGGAGTTCAATGGCAACGGCCTATACAGCAGATTCGATCAGAGTCCTTGAGGGTCTGGAGGCGGTCCGCAAGCGCCCGGGGATGTACATCGGGTCAACCGGACTGCGTGGCCTCCACCACCTTGTGTACGAGGTAGTGGATAACTCGGTCGACGAGGCGCTTGCCGGCGAATGTGACAGGATCGACATCACGCTGCTCGCGAACGGCGGCGTGAAGGTATCGGACAACGGTCGCGGCATCCCCGTCGACGAGCACTCGGTCGAGCACCGGTCCGCCCTCGAGGTCGTGATGACGACCCTGCACGCCGGTGGCAAGTTCGATGGCAAGTCCTACGCAGTCTCCGGCGGACTGCACGGTGTCGGCGTGTCGGTTGTGAACGCCCTGTCCGCCCAGCTCGAAGCCGACGTGGTCAGGGACGGCTACCGCTGGCGCCAGGCCTACGTCCGCGGCGTGCCCACCAGCTCGGTCGAGCGGCTGGAGAAGGCCAAGGGCAGCGGCTCGACCATCACCTTCTGGCCGGACCCCGAGATCTTCGAGGAACTCGATTTCCGCCACGAGATCCTGTCGAAGCGCATGCGGGAGATGGCGTTCCTCAGCGCCGGCCTGACCATCACGCTCGCCGACGAGCGCCAGGACCCGCCCGTCACCGACACCTACTACTACGAGGGCGGCATCCGCGACTTCGTCGCGCACCTCAACGCCAGCAAGGAGCCGATCCACCCCTCGATCATCTATTTCGAGGGCCAGAGCAACTCCTCGTACGTCGAGGTCGCGATGCAGTGGAACTCGAGCTACAACGACGCGATCTCGACCTTCGCCAACACCATCAACACCCATGAGGGCGGCACCCACGAGGAAGGCTTCAGGGCGGCGCTCACCTCGACGGTCAACCGCTATGCGCGGACCAACGCACTGCTCAAGGAGAAGGACGAGAACCTCACCGGCGACGACGTGCGCGAGGGCCTGACCGCGATCGTCTCGGTCAAGCTCCAGTCGCCGCAGTTCGAGGGCCAGACCAAGACCAAGCTCGGCAACACCGAGATCAAGAGCTTCGTCCAGACCACCACCAACCGGTCTCTGGACGAGTGGTTCGAAGAGCACGGCGCCCAGGCCAAGGCGATCGTGGTCAAGTGCATCCAGGCTTCGCGCGCGCGTATGGCCGCCCGGCACGCCCGCGAGCTGACCAGGCGCAAGTCGCTGCTGGAGTCGTCCTCGCTCCCCGGCAAGCTGGCGGACTGCTCCTCTCGCGACCCGCGGCAGGCCGAGCTGTTCATCGTCGAGGGGAACTCGGCAGGCGGCTCCGCCAAGGAGGCCAGGAACCGGACCTTCCAGGCCGTGCTCCCCATCCGGGGCAAGATCCTCAACGTCGAGAAGGCCCGGCTGGACCAGGCACTGAAGAACGTCGAGATCCAGTCGATCATCACGGCCATGGGCACCGGCATCGGCGAGGACTTCGACCTCACCAGGGCCCGTTACAACAAGGTCGTGATCATGGCCGACGCGGACGTGGACGGCTCCCACATCCGCACCCTGCTGCTGACCTTCCTGTTCCGCTTCCTGCGCGGGCTGGTCGAGTCGGGCTTCGTCTACATTGCGCAGCCCCCGCTCTACAAGATCAGGTACGGGCGTGGGATGAACGACGTGTTCTACGCCTACACGGAGCGGGAGCGCGAGCAGTGGTCGAAGCGGAACCCGAACAGGAAGAAGGCGGATGCCCAGCGCTACAAGGGTCTCGGCGAGATGAACGCCGAAGAGCTGTGGGAGACGACCATGGATCCGGAGCGGCGGACCCTGCTCCAGGTCGGCCTCGAGGACGCGGCCGTCGCGGACGAGATCTTCACCATTCTGATGGGGGAGAGCGTCGAGAACCGTCGTCAGTTCATCCAGCGCAATGCCAAGGACGTCCGCTTCCTGGACATCTGACGAGGCCCGCCGCAGGCGGGGCGTCACCCGGCGCCCGTTGAGCGCTCCGGAAACTTAAGAGAGAAGGGGAACACCGCAGTGCCTGAAGCTCGCCGCATCGAGCCGCGCGACATCGAGGAGGAGATGCGCAGCTCCTACCTCGATTACGCCATGAGCGTGATCGTGGGGCGCGCGCTGCCCGACGTTCGGGACGGTCTCAAGCCGGTCCACGTGCGGATCCTGTGGGGCGCGGAGCAGGAGGGCGTCCGGGCGGGCACCAACCGGCGCAAGTCGGCCTACATCGTGGGCTCCGTGCTCGGTCGGTACCACCCGCACGGGGACGTTGCCGTGTACGACGCGCTGGTCCGCCTCGGGCAGGACTTCGCCTCGCGCTACCCGCTGATCGACGGCCAGGGCAACTTCGGGTCGGCCGACGGCGACCCGGCTGCGGCTATGCGCTACACCGAGGCGCGCCTGTCCCCGCTGGCCATGGAGCTGCTGCGGGATATCGACAAGGACACCGTCGACTTCCGGCCGAACTACGACAACCAGTTCCAGGAGCCCGTCGTGCTGCCGGCGAGGTTCCCGAACCTGCTGGCCAACGGCTCGGCAGGCATCGCGGTCGGCATGGCGACCAACATCCCGCCCCACAACCTGGGCGAGGTGATCGACGCGACCGTCGCGCTGCTCGCCAACCCGGAGCTGACCAGCGAGGACCTCATGCGCTACGTGAAGGGCCCGGACTTCCCGACCGGTGCCCTGATCATGGGGACCGCAGGCATCCGCGACGCCTACCTCACCGGCCGTGGCTCCATCCGGGTCCGCGCCAAGGTCCACGTCGAGGAGTCCAACCGTGGCGGCCAACGCCTGGTCGTCACTGAGCTGCCGTACCAGGTCTCAGGCGACCGCCTCCTGGCCCGCATCGGCGAGCTGGTCAAAGGAGGGCGCATCAGTGGCATCTCCGACATCAACAACGAGTCCAACCGCGAGGGCACACGCCTGGTCATCGACGTGCGCCGGGATGCCGTGCCCCAGGTCGTGCTGAACCAGCTCTACAAGCACACGCAGCTCCAGGACACCTTCGGAGTGATCGCGCTGGCCTTGGTGGACGGCGTGCCGCGGGTGCTCAACCTCGCCGACATGCTGTCGCACTACATCACCCACCAGGTCACGGTGGTGGTCCGGCGGACACGGTACGAGCTGCGAAAGGCCCAGGAGCGCGCGCACATCCTCGAGGGCCTGCTGGTCGCGCTCGACCACCTCGACGAGGTCATCACCCTCATCCGCAACGCCCAGTCGGCCGACGCCGCCCGCACCCAGCTCATGGAGCGCTACTCCCTCTCCGAGGTGCAGGCCACGGCCATCCTCGACATGCAGCTCCGCCGCTTGGCCGCACTCGAGCGCCGGCGGATCCAGGAGGAGTACGCCGAGCTCCAGACCAGGATCGCCGAGCTCCAGGCGATCCTCGACGATCCCACCAAGGTGCGGGCGATCATCAAGGACGAGCTGCTGGACATCAAGAAGCGTTTCGGTGACCCGCGCCGTACCGAGATCCTGCCCGAAGAGGGGGAGCTGTCGATCGAGGACCTGATCGCCGCCGAGCCGGTGGTCGTGACCGTGACCCGCACCGGTTACGTCAAGCGGGTCCCGCTCACCGACTACCGCTCCCAGAACCGCGGCGGTCGCGGCGTCCGCGGCGCCAACCTGCGCGAGGACGACATCGTCCAGTTCCTGTTCATCACCAACACCCACCACTGGGTGCTGTTCTTCACCAACAAGGGCCGCGTGTACCGCGTGAAGGTGCACGAGCTGCCCGAGGCGGCGCGGAACTCGCGTGGCACCTACATCGCCAACATCCCGGGCGCGTCCTTCCAGCCGGATGAAAAGATCGCGGCCGTGCTCGACCTTGACGACTACGGCGATGGTAAGTTCCTCGTCCTGGGAACCAGGAACGGCATGGTGAAGAAGACCGCGCTGCTGGAGTACGACTCGCCCCGGATGGGGTTGGCCGCCATCAACCTGCGGGACGACGACGAGCTGATCGGGGTCAAGCTCACCTCCGGACAGGACGACCTCATGTTCGTCTCCCGGAAGGCAATGGCGGTGCGCTTCAGAGAGTCGGAGGTGCGGCCGATGGGCAGGCAGACGAGCGGGGTGACGGCGATGAAGCTGCGCGGGGACGACAAGGTCCTGGCGATGGAGGTGGTGCGCTCCAACGCCGACCTGCTGGTGGTCACCGACGCGGGGTTTGGCAAGCGCACGCCGCTCGAGCAGTACACGCGCAAGGGGCGCGGCATCCAGGGGGTCAAGACCGCCGAGCTCATCGAGGCACGAGGGTTCCTTGCCGGTGCCATGGTGGTTCAGGATGAGGACGACGTGTTTCTCATCACCGACAGCGGGCAGATCATCCGCACTCGTGTGAATGAGATCCGTCGGGCCGGGCGGGCGACCCAGGGAGTGCGGATCATGCGGCTCGGAGCGAACGGCAGGCGGGTGGCGGCGGTCGCGCCGGTCGTCAAGGACGAGGAGTAGCCCATGACCAGCCAGTACCCGCAGGTCTCGACGCGGCCGGTCCCAGCCCGGTCGGCCGCGGCAGCCGCGCCCGCTGCCGACCGTCGCGCCCGCCTGGTGCTGCGCCGGCTGGATCCCTGGTCGGTACTGAAGTTCTCGCTGCTGTTCTACCTCTGCCTGATGCTGGTCGGCCTGCTGGTGTTCGCCGTCATCTGGTTCGTGCTGGTGAACATGGGCGTGTTCCAGGAGATCACCAAGTTCGCCGGCAACTTCAACCTCACCGTGGCGTTCCCCGCCGGCAAGGTGTTCCGCTGGTACCTCATGCTCGGCCTGCTCGGCGTCGCGGTCTGGTCGATCGTGACGGTGCTGCTCACGCTCCTGTTCAACCTGATCAACGACATCACCGGCGGGATCGAGGTGATCCTGGCCGAGCGCGAGCGGCGCCCGTTCCACCGCTGAGCGGACCGCCATCGATGCCGCGGAGGCGATGCGCGGGTTGCTGCCGCGCAGGTACTCCTTGATCCCCCCGCTTGCTTGCGGCCCGGTCAACGGGCAGATGTACAATCCGTTGCACCGCAGCCACGACAATGCCCACAAGGGCCTGTAGCTCAGGCGGTTAGAGCGCTTCCCTGATAAGGAAGAGGTCCGAGGTTCAAGTCCTCGC
>WNFZ01004061.1_pt1 | contig 19871 bp, 21 predicted proteins | sample 5400081 | NCBI WGS metagenome assembly WNFZ01 (sample SAMN13153365, study PRJNA577476) | soil metagenome | isolation source: 80 cm soil or saprolite under grassland replicate 1 | place: USA:California | collected 2016-06-15
TGCTACGAGTGTGCAGCCCCGGAGGCACCATTGCCATGGGAAATTGGACGCGCGAAGGGTTCATCGGACAAATGTTCAAAACCTTCGCCAAGTTCATCGCTCCCTCTGGCATGCCGGCTCCGGTGTTGTGGGGCGACGAGACTGTGGTGCGCGAGAGACTGGGCCACGGAGTTTCCGACCTTACGATGACGCGTCGCCAATATAGCTTCACCTACCCTTTCCCACCGGCAGAGGTGGTCGAGTTTTTCCGGCAGTATTATGGACCCACCAATCGCGCGTTTGCTTCCTTGGATGAAACGGAAGCGAGGAAACTGCGCGTCGACTTGGAAGCATTGTGGTCCATGCACAATCGCGGAGGGAATGAACTCACCGTGGTTTCATCGGAGTATCTGGAAGTGATCGCGGTGAAAGCCTGAGCTTCGGGGTTTTCGCCGCGAATCTTTGCACAATGAGGAGATTTGAATATGCCTTTAATGCGTCCGGATCCAACTTTTTACCCTTCACCGGGCATGGCGATGCAAGCGCCGTCAGAACGCCTCGCCTATGTCGCTCTGCTCAACAATGCGCTGGCGTGATGTGGAGTCAGATGCGCGGGTAAGTACCGGCCGCCATCGTGGTACATAGTAATTTAAATCGATTCTCTGGAGGTTAACTGCAATGAAATATTGTCTCCCCGTCGTACTCGGACTGTTTCTCTGCGGCACGGTCACCGCACAGGATCATTCGGCTCACGCTCAAGCGAAGCCAGCAACTCTGATGCAGGGCTATGGCAATCTGCATCACCCAGTATCAACCGACAACCCGCAAGCCCAGCAATTCTTCGATCAGGGATTTCGTCAAATCTACGCTTTCAACCACGATGAAGCGGCGCGCTCGTTTCAGCGTGCCGCAGATCTTGACCCCAAATTGGCCATGGCCTATTGGGGAGTTGCCGAGGCTGTGGGACCCAACTACAACGATCCCGCGAGCGACGACCGTTTCGCAGCGGCCCACACCGCCATTCAGAATGCGGTTGATCTCTCGCGTAGCGCTTCGCCCGCCGAGCAGGCATACATCAAAGCCATGGCGTTGCGTTTTCCGGCCGATCCCAAGGCGGACCGCCGGCAGGCGGCCGAGGCGTATCACGATGGCATGCGCGAAGTGGTCAAGCAGTTTCCAGACGACCTCGACGCGGCTACGTTATTCGCCGAATCCGGCATGAACCTTCATCCCTGGGGTTTGTGGATGGTGGATGGAACTCCGCGCGAGGGCACCGAAGAAATCGTCGCGACCCTCGAATCGGTGATCAAAAGGGATCCTAACCATTTGGGCGCGATCCATTATTACATTCACTCGGTGGAGGCCTCGAAGTCTCCGGAGCGTGCCCTGGCCGGGGCCAACCGGCTGGCTGCTTTGGCGCCAGCGGCGGGACACATCGTCCACATGCCGGCTCACGTCTACATACGCACCGGCGATTACGCAGCCGCGGTCAAAACCAACCAGGAAGCGGCGGCAGTCGATCAGGCTTACATCAAGGCAAGTGGCGCACAGGGGATCTACTCCTTGATGTACTACAGTCACAACTTGCACTTCATTGCCATGTGTTCCGCCATGGATGGCGACTACGCGGAAGCCACCAGAAATGCCGACCTTCTGGCCGCCCACGTGGCGCCCCATGTCAAGGACATGCCGCCGCTGGAAGGTTTCATGACGATCCCTATCGCAGTGGATGTGCGCTTCCACAAGTGGGACGAAATCCTCAAGATGCCTAAGCCCGATCCGGGAATGAAGATCGGAACCGTGTTCTGGCATTTCGCGCGCGGCATGGCCCTGGCGGCTAAAGGTAAGGTCAATGAAGGCGAAGCCGAGTATCAGGTCGTATCGGACGCGGAAAAGAATACGCCGGAGGACGTGATCTTTGCCATGCCCGTAAATAACAAGGCAAAAGACGTCTTGAAGATCGCAAGAGACGTGTTGGGTGCGAAAATTGCTTTAGCGAAGAAAGACAATGCGGGCGCCATCGCTCTACTGCAAAGTGCTGTGGCCGCCCAGGACACTCTCAAATATGCCGAGCCGGAGGATTGGTTCTTCCCGGTGCGCGAGTCACTTGGTGCGGCGCTTCTGATGAACGGAGACAATGCGGGCGCGGAGAAAGTTTTCCGTGAAGATTTGAACTACCACCCGCGCAATCCGCGTTCGTTGTTCGGGTTGCAGCAGGCCCTCAAGGCCCAGGGCAAGGAATACGATGCTGGCTTTGTGCAAAAGCAGCTCCAGTCCTCGTGGAAAGGCGGGAGCACGCAATTGAAGCTGGATGACCTGGTCTGAATTTGCGGGCTTGCAGTCTAGAGGTAACAATTCGCCACGGATTTCGCGGATTCACGCGGACCACCAGAATCATGGCTGACCCATAGGATCCGTGGTCCGAGGCGATTGTGTCCGGTTGGTCGGCAAACCTTACCTTGGGATTACTTCCCGCTTGTCCGTTACTCGCCCAAGATAGATGGAAAATTGCAAGAGTTTCATCGATCTACTGGCGAGTGCTCGCCAAAGAACGGAACCGTGCTGGCTTGGGTTGCGCGGCCTTGCGACCTGCTACCGATTGCGTTTGAGGTTCCGGAGGGACTCAGTCGCATTCTGGTCATGTGGATCTAGCTTGAGAGCATTTTCGTAGCTTTCGATTGCGAGATCCTTCCGCCCAGAACGCGAATATGCCTCGCCAATGCCGTCGTACGCGCTGGCAGATTTCGGGTACTCCTGTAAATTGGCTCTGAGAATAGAGATGGCATCCTGAGTCTTGCCGTTCTCGAGCAGATCGTGCCCAACCTGCGGGAGCGTGCTTTCGTCTAGGAATTGGATAGCAGTAGACTTGCTCTCCTTCAGGTCTCGATACTTTCGAATCCCGGCATCTGCTCCCCGGGCCATCGCGATGAAAAATAGCAGCGAAGCTGGATTTTGATCTAGCCAGCCAGTTTTCCAAGTGTACTCATGGGCGACGCTTTCGATGAGCAAATCCGACAGGTAAAAACCATTATCGGAATTCGTCATGATCGCTACACCTTTGCCACTGTCCGTAGTGATAAGCATGATCGCGCGGTAAGCCCAAGTCGATCCATTATGGCCAAACAACTGCGGGTCCTCTTTGTTAAGGAAGAAACCGAGCCCCATATCCCAAGGTATGGTTCCCATATCAATTTGTGGCGTTAACATTTGGCGGCCACACTCTGCGACAGGATGCGATTTGATTTTCCTTGTTTCGAGAGGGCGATCTCAATGACGAATTTCGCCAAGTCGGTCGGCGTAGTCCATAGGCCAGCCGCTGCCATTTCTGGATAGACATGCCACTTGCCGTGCATGGTTGTACCGTCCGGGAACGTGCCGCTGGCCGCCATTGCTGCGCGAGCAGAGGGCAATGGTTGTTCGAAAGTGCTGTCCGCCATGCCGATTTTGTCGAAGACGAGTTCTCTCAACAGCTGTGGAAACGGCTTGCCTGTTACGTCAGACATAAGCTGTTGAAGGATCAGGTAGCCGCCGCCTGAATATTGCCATCGGCTGCCCGGAACGAAATCTATGCGGACCGGCTCGTGATTTGCTGGTTTTTCCCCGTTCAGAGTCTGCTTTAGAGTCGGCAGGGGATCATCGATGTCGTAACCGTTGAATCCGCTCTCGATGTCCGCACCAGAGCTATGATTCAAAAGCCTGCGTAAGGTGACTTTTTCATCTTTCGTGAATTTGCTTTCCGGCACCTTCCAGCTGACCAGCGTCCGATTGACGTCTTGGTCGAGTGATAGCTTCCCTCGTTCCACCAGGTAGAGTGCTGCGGTGGAAGTCACAGGCTTGCTGATCGAGCCAGCTTGAAACAGCGTAGTAGTTGTGACGGCATTCTTTCCGCCAGCATCGGTAAAGCCGTAAACTTTGGTCCACTCGATTTTGAAATTATCTATTACCGCGATACTAATCGCCGGAACCTTATACATCGTCATAAGTTGCTGCAGATCAGTTCTCAGCGCTGGCTGGTTGTGCCCAAGTACTATCGGAGGGAAGTCGGTTTCGACACGGTGGATGCGAATTGCGGAACTTTGGGCACTCGTCGGCAAAGATCCCGTCAGGAAAAGCGCAATTACGATCAAGAGTGAGGCGAATTGCCAAGACGAGCGAGTGGGTGGCTGGAGCACAATGGCAGTCCCAATGTAGCGGTTCGAAATCGCACAAGTATAAGTCTTGGGGACCTGGATATAAACACAAAGTGCATGGATGAAGGTTTCATAAGCCTCTGCCTAATCAACCCGAAGATTCGAGCAAAGGACCGTTCTCTAGCCGGAGATCGTAACCGCAGCGGTCAGCTGGTGAATGGTCGGCAACTCTCACGTAATTGTGTTTACGTAAGAGTAGCCCATGATCCGCCGAACGTCTCAAAATGTTCGCCAGTGCCGATGCCTACGAGCGGTTGACGGAGTGCCGGCGGTTGCCACCCTCGATTCCCCTGAGCCGGAATTCGCGTTTATTCTATGGGTGGTCGCGAACAAAGCTTCCTAATCAGGTTTCCAGATGAACCGAGTCCTACGCTGTACATCCCTTTGGTTGATGGTGACGTGCGGCGTTGTCGTTGCACAGATTCGCCACGTAGACGCACCCCAAGCCGATAATGTTCTGCTCGCCCTGACTCACGTCGCTGTGATTGACGCGACCGGCTCGCCGGCTCAACTGGAGATGACCGTAATTATCTCCGGCGGGTATATCACAGGGTTGGGACCCGCTGCGAAGGTCAAGATTCCGGTGGACGCGCGGGTAATCGACGCTTCCAAGAAATTCCTGATCCCCGGTCTCTGGGACATGCACATTCACGTGGACGATAGCGAGCTTTACCCGACACATCCCTCACGGGCTGATAAAGAAGCTGTTTTCCCGCTGCTCGTTGCAAATGGCGTCACCGGTCTGCGCGACATGGGCGGCGGCCTCGAGCAGATCCAGCAGTGGCGGACCAGCATCGAACTCGGAGATTTGTTGGGACCGCGCATGTTTACTCCCGGTCCCTTGGTGGACGGCAAATTCCCCGCTTGGCTCGGCGTGATGCGCGTCGAAAGCGAAACCGAAGCACGAGATGCGGTACGCAGTCTTGTCCGGCGTGGCGCAGACTTCATCAAGGTCTACAGCTCCATTTCGCCGGGACCCTATTTTGCATTGGCCGATGAGGCGAAGCGGCTGGGCATGGTCTTTGCGGGCCATGTGCCGGAACAGCTGAGTGCTGCGCAGGCTTCCGATGCGGGACAAAAGAGCCTGGAGCACATGCTCAACTTTCCGTTGGACTGCTCCACGCGGGAAGAAGAGTTCCGCAGGGATATCGCCGCCAAATACGACGATCCCAAGGCGGATCTACCGGAGCTCTTTCCTGGAAATGCGGAAGTGCTTTCGTCGTACAGCCGGCAGAAATGCTTGACCCTGTTCGCGCGCTTCGCGCGCAACGGCACATGGCTGTGTCCGACGTTGCATAATAGCTGGCGGCACGCCCACAACGCCGATCCGGCGCTCTTCGATGATGAGCGTGCGCGATTCTACCCGGAGGTATTTCGCGAATATTGGAAAGCAAAAACTTCGGAAGCGCGTCGGCGTTCGCCGAAGTTTGTCGCGCAATGGCAGGGGTATTACGACTTGGTGCGCCAGATGATCCCGGATGCGCAGCGCGCCGGAGTTGGCCTATTGGCCGGCTCCGATTCAGGTGCAAATGAGTACTCGGTGCCCGGCTTCAGCTTGCATGACGAGTTAGCTGAGCTGGTGAGCGCCGGCCTGACTCCCATGCAGGCACTGCAATCCGCCACGCTCAATGCGGCGCGATATCTTGGTGTCACGGACGCTTTCGGCAGTGTGGAGGTGGGCAAGATCGCCGACCTTGTCTTGCTTGAGGGCAACCCGCTTGAGGACATCCGAAATACTCGGAAGATTTCGGCAGTCGTGGTGAACGGGAAGGTCTTCGATAAACCTGACCTGCAAAAACTCTTTGACGATGCACTGCGAAATAATGTGAAGAAGAGGCCATAAAGGGATGAGCTTCTACTGACAAAGAAAATTGCCCGTTCTTCGGAGAATTGAGAAGTTTCTTGCGTTAGCTATCTTTACTTGCCACCCGGCGGGACCACTAGTGAAAAATCGCCTTCGCGATCACAACCCCAAGAATTGGCCGATCACTTGGCGAGTGGTCGGCAATCCGGAAATTGAGATGGCTCGCCCATGTCCGCAGGAGCGGCGTCAGAAAACTAGCAGTTGGGTAAAGCTGTCAGTCAGATGGGATTCGCGCTATTGCGCTTTAGCGATCATTGAACCTTGTCAGTTGAGGGTGGCATTTCTGCAACCGCGCGACGGCGACGTTCCTTCACCGCTTGCTCTGCCATCGGTCTCGGCACATCAGCCCGCTGCTGGAGCTCTGCGACATCGGGATCGTCGGAGAGAGCGGGTTTCTTGGAATCCCAATTCCGCATTCGCTCTGTCACAAGGACGCGCTCGCAGAGCGTCTCGTAAGTCTCTTCTCCGAACCCTTCAAGATCGACGGGCACTGGATCTTCCACGTCGTCGATCTGCTTCTTTAGTTGGAAATGCACCATGAACCTCTTAGCTTTAAACACGTCCGCCACATCAGCGTTACTTACTTCATCGAGCAGTTCCAAGGCCTCTGCGCGCGAAGAGGCGCTCACAGCGGAAAAATCACCGTTCTGCCAACGACAGATGAATAGTGGCATAACAACTCCCGGCGGCGATTATAGGCCAGAGAGGATCTGATCCCCCAGCACCTCCAAATCTGCCGTGAACTGGAACCTGCCGCGTCTGCTCTGATGCCTTTCAATGGCGATAAACTCTCGGCATGTTGGCACAGCGAACGCTTCAGCTGCCGTTTCGGTACTTCTTCGGCGGCCCATACCATACAGACTATATATAAGGAGGACGTTGTGACTTGAAAAGCCGGGTTTGGTTGAACGGGACAGTCAATCATCTAACGTCAGGGAACGCGCGATCTCCGGTGCTCTTGTTAAACAGAGAGTAGACATTTCTCCCGTAAGTTATTGATTTGGCGTCCCCGGCGGGATTTGAACCCGCGTCTGCGCCGTGAAAGGGCGATGACAGACGGGATCACGTTGTAACTACAAGGCAGCGGTCGCTCTGCAAAGCCCTGTAAGGAACCGGTAAGGACGCTAAGGAACAGATTTAGGTTGTACCGTCGTTGTACCGCGAGTCTTGAGCCGGCGGCAATCGATCTGAACATCGCGATCGCGCCTCCGCAGGTGGCCCTCGGACATTCGCACCCAATCCGTCAGAAGGGCCGGACCTTTTCGTATGTTCTTCCTCGCCTCCAAGCTCCATCAAACCCGGGCGCCAGCGCATCACGCATCTGCAAGCGAGCGCGGCACAATCTGGTCTTTACATTCGCTTCTGAGAGGCCGAGCACTTGCGCGGTTTCTGTGATGCTGAGGTGCTGTATGTCCCGCAAGATTAATACGGTGCGGTATTTCTCGGGAAGCGAATCGAGTGCTCGGGTGAGCGCCTGGCGCAGTTCTTTCTGTTCCAAAGCTTCCGATGGGATTTCCCGCCAATCAGCGAAATCCTTCGGCATGTAGTCACCCTCGTCGTTTTGTTGTCCATCCTCCATGGACTCGTACAGATGGCGCCGGTCTTTGCGTAATTTCATCTTGGCTTCGTTGATAGAAATCTGGATCAGCCATGTGCTGAACTTTGCCTCCTGTCGAAAACGGGAAAGATTCTTAAAGGCTTTGAGAATTGCCTCTTGAGTGACTTCTTCTGCATCAGCGTCATTCTTCACCAGCGACAATGCAGCTAGAAAAACAGCGCGCTCATAGGGGTGGACCAATTCGTAGAACGCCTCGACGTCTCCTCCCTGAACTCGCGCGATCAGTTCGGCCTCGCTTCTTTCGCGCGGAATCTCGGCAGAGACCGTGTGGGCGGCAGGCTGCTGTGCGGTCGAGATGCCAGCTGTCGCTGCTCTCTGGGCGAGAGCTTGCTTAGGGTTGTCCTCCAGCCGCGAATTTGTCATTTGGAGCATTTCCCCACCGCGAGGAGCTTTTTTGCTGAATTCACACTTAAGACGGAGACCCGCGCAAGAAGATGCAGGAAATCTTTGCTGGTCGCCAATCGGCGTGCCGGGTGTGCTTTGGATTAGTTCAACTGGGTTGTGAAGGCTTGCGGAGGAATGCGTGGTCAGATTCTGAGAGGCGAAACTTACGGCTTCTTCTCGCGAATGCGGCTCATCACATCCTTAACAATAGGCTCCACCTGATCTGCCGTGAGCGTAAATGAGTCACAGTCGGTGACAAACCGGATGGTCTTCCGGGTAGTGTCAACAATCACTTGGCAGGTCTTGCACTCGTGCACGTGCTCCTCAAGGCGGGCCCGGACTTCAGGACTGGCCGCTCCTTCCAGGTAATCTCCGAATTCCGCCAGAAACTCAGCGCAGCTGAGCATCAGTACTCCTCTTCTCCACGCGAATGAAGTGGGGTGCAAGACTCTCCCGCAACATCAATCGTCCGCGCAACAAGCGGGCTTTGACAGCAGGAATGCTCAGCCCCAAGGCAGCCGCGGCCTCTTCCGTCGAGAGCTGGTTTATGTCACGCAAGAGCACGACGACCCGATATTTTTCCGGCAAGCGCAGAACCCCTTCCCTTACAAGCTGAGTCCTTTGAGAAGCCGCTAAAACCTGCTCGGGGTCATCCGCCCAGCTCTGAATTTGCCGCGGGCGAAATTCGTCACCGTCTTCGCCTTGATCCAAAGATTCAGAGGGTCTGCGTTGCCGAAGCAGCTCAGTTCCAGTATTGATGGCGATGCTGGTAAGCCACGTCGAAAACTTGGATCGTCCCTGGAAACGGCCGATATATTCGAAGGCCTTCAAAAACACGTCCTGTGTAAGGTCCCGGGCATCGTCCAAGTTCCCCAGAAGGCCAGCCAACGTACCGAAGACTCGCCGGGAGTGCCGTCGTACCAGTTCTTCGAAAGCGTCAGTGTCTCCACCCTGAACTCGGACGACAGATGTGGCATCCGGATCATCGGGAGAAGTGGCATCGGAAATCAGACGGGGCCGACTGCCGGAAGGATACAAATCTTTTCGCGTGAAGACGCGGCGTGGCGGGAAATCTGGTACTGCGCCCAGTCCAGCCTGCAGGGTATTGAGAAAATTGGTCACTGCGGCCATTGCTATGGCCTCTAGGATCTGGGGTTCGCTGAATCCGTGCTCTCGCAAGCCTGTCGACTCGAACCGAGCTTGCGCTCCCGGCCAGCTGGCCAATTTTCGAACTTCGTCCAACAAAGCCACTTCTGCGGGTGAAGTCGCGGCGCAGCGGTGATCTTCGACGATCTGGTCGGAGTCTTCCAGCGGTACACCCAACGTTGCGAGTATCTGGCTCTGAACCGCCACGCAATATGTATTCAGGTTCGCAGCCGAGATTACGAGAACAATCTGCTCCTTCACGATACGGCTCAGCAGGTCTTCCGGAATTAGTATTTGCGCCAGAGCCTGGGATTCAGCGTCCACCACGTCGGGACGCAAACTCTGCTCCTGGAAAAGCTTTGGAACAAATCCGAACTCCTCTCGGAAAAAGGCATACGGCTGGAAATTCGAGACGGGCGGCGGACTGGGCTGCAAATACGGACCATTTGTTTCGAACCACTCAGCCGGTTCCGGAAGTCGAGAGGACTCGATTGAAGGCAGAGCGGGGAGTCCCGCGTCTAAGTTCGGACGAAGCGCATTTGCCAGGGTGCAGAGCAGCTGCCCCAAGGCGACTGTCAGGACACATTCCAGGATTATCGAGTCGTCAAACCCTACTGCCCTAAGCGCCACTATGTCGTGCTTACAAACACAAGGCGCGTAGTTCGCGAGCTTGTGCGCAAACGCAAGGAGGGCAGGATCCTCTTCGGCGTCGCGAGGACGCTTCTGGGCGTGAAGCGCTCGACAATAATCGCTACTTCGGGCACTCGCCACGGTCCGAAAAAGGGAATCCTTCAGCTGCCTGCTGAGCCTACCCTCTCGAAGCACAATGGCATGGATGAGGCGCTGCTCCCCTTCGATGACTCTTGGTAATTCCTTCTGCAGAGTAAATAGATTTGGAACGAACCCGTAGGCTTCGACGAGCCCGCGGTAGGGCCCAGTCGGCTCATACTGGGCGGCAGAAGTCAGGTTCATAGGTGCTGGTCGGCCAAGTCTTATCGCGAGATATTACCGCATCATTCAATCCTACGAAGCCCGTGTCGCCACGCCTTCGTTGCAGTGGATTCCTAGTGTATGCTATGGCCACCAGTTGGGGGGGGAGGCTATGACGCACCTGCATAACCAGCCGTACGAGGAAAAGGACTTCCCGGCTTTCGCAGCCATCCGGGAGCAGTTTGGATTTCTGCCGAACTTTTTCCCGGCACAGACTCTAAGGCCTGATTTTGTCGAGGCTGAGATCAATTTGATGGCTGCGATCTTGCTCAAGGAAGGCACGCTGGCGCGCCGGCAGAAAGAATACATTTTTCTGGTGTGTTCGGCGGCGAACCTGAGCACGTATTGCGTGACAGCTCATTGCGAAATCGTCCGGATGCTTGGGCTTGAAGGGCCGGACCCCGAACAGATCGCGATTGACCATATTCATGCAAAGATTGCCGTTGCCGACAAGGCGCTGCTGAATTTCTGTGCCAAATTCAACAAGCACCCTTCAAAGATCGGCGCCGATGATATCGAAGTACTCCGCACCTATGGGTTCGGCGATCAGCATATCCTTGAAGCCATTGTGACAGTTGCATTCGCTCAGTTCGCCAACACCGTCGCGTTCGGTCTGGGGACGGTTCCGGACTTTCACAACCGCAGAATCCAAGAGGAATTGGGGAAAGCTCGGGCCGTGGCGCTAGGGGTTCAGGTACCTGCGGTCGGTTAGTGGATTTATCGTCAACGTGCCTTGGGCTTGCGGGAAGCAAAATGGTCGTTTAGCTTCTTGTAGAACTTCTGACTCGCGCTTGCTGGAATCTCAAACGCTTTTCCGTCCCCCACCAGCTTCACGACGTTGCGCGTTCCATCCAAGATGGCACTGCAGTGCGCGCAATCCTTAAAGTGCGAAGCCATGCTGGCGCGGAGATCACCATTCACCTCGCCTTCAAGATAATCAGAAATGTGCCGCCACACTTCTACGCAGTCGATTTCGACGGGCTTCTTCGCCAAGGGTGTTACTCCCGTTCAAGCCTATGCTTAGCCATGGTCAGATGCTTTCCGGCTAACATTTGGAACGAATAATTTTCCATTCGATTCGCCGATCTCAGAAAGGTGACAGTTTCGCCCGGCCCTGAGTAGCCGATCTATCTAAGAGCGCTTCCTGCGTCTTGCACGACGACTTGGCATCCCAGGTCCGGCCCGTAGTTCGGCTAACACATCTTTTGGCGGCATCTGCGGCGGAACGTCCCAATTGTCTAGAAAAATCGCAATCTTCCAGTCTTCGTCGGCTCCCTTCTGCCAAATCTCCAGGTATCGCGTGCGTGTCGTGGTCGCCCTCCCTCCTTTTTTAGGTGTCATGGTCAGCTTGTGCCATCCCCAGTCATAGGCCCAGGAGCCTTGTACGGAAATCGAGATGATCGTGACTGCCAGTCTCACATCATATTGCGCGAAGAGCTTCTTCATCCGGTGGTTAAGCACTGCACGTGCTTCCGCCCCGTAGAAAGATGCCAAACCTGCCGACATGTCGCTGTATCCCTCTCCAAAGACGGAAAGGACGCCCTTCACATCACCTTTGTAATAAGCGTCCCGCAGCTTCGTCTTTGCCAGTCGAATCGCGTAGCTATCGTCCACGGTTCCTCTGTTTTATTGTTAAGCTTCCACTTACGGTCGAATCCCAGCAATGTTTAGCCGAATCCGGTACAGACCAGTTTTAGCGCAAAGGTAGAGAGTCTTGCCATCGTCGTCGCCCCATGCGAAGTTGTGTGGATGCTCGGGGCCGACAATTGTGCCCAACTGCTTGCCCTCTGACGAGATGATCCACAAACCGCCGGGGCCCGACACGTAGAGATTGCCCTTTTGATCGATCTTCATTCCGTCGAGTGCGTCTTCGCCTTCGGCTGACGTCATATCGAAAAAGACTTTCCCGTTCGCAAGCGTTCCATCCGGGTTCACTTCGTACCGCATGATGATCTTTTTCTTCTCATCCCAGTTGTCTACGTAGAAAAACTTCTCGTCGGGTGAAAATGCGAGCCCATTCGGGCCACTCAATTCGTTGGCCAGCAGCTGGACCTTTTTCCCTTCTGGAGACACGCGAAAGACTCCGCTGTAGGGCAGCTCTTTACGTGGATCGTCAAAGAATTTTGGCAGCCCGAAGGGCGGATCGGTGAAGTAAAGAGCTCCATCCGATTTGTAGACGAGATCGTTAGGGCTGTTGAGCCGCTTGCCCTCATAGTTGTCGGCCAACACCGTAAGCTGTCCATTCTTTTCCATGCGAACCACGCGGCGGTTACCGTGCTGGTTGATTGTGAGACGGCCCTGCTTATCAAGCGTTAAGCCGTTGGAACCCGGTTGACCGTACTCGCTGATATCCATGCCGCGGTAGCCGCTCTTGGTCATGAAGATCGAGAGCTGCCCGTCTTGTGTCCAACGGTAGATCAAGTTGTTGTTGGGATCGCTGAAGAGAAGGTAGCCGTCAGTATCTTCCGTGCGGGGCACCCAGACTGGCCCTTCCGTGAAAAGGAATCCACCAGCTAGTTTTTCGATCTTCAAGCCGGCCGGAACAATCTCGTCCAGCGCTGGATCTTTCTGGATGACCTGCGCTGGAGTCTCGCTGATCGCAATTTTGGGCGACTTGTAAAAATCAAGTGTCGCCGACTTGATCCAGATGAAGTTCTGCGGGCTGTAGGAAATTGGCCCGTTGATCCCGAAGACAGCAAGCTGAATACGCTGGCCAGGTTCGGCGTTCCTAGTGATGATCACGCGATTGGGAGCGTTAAATCCTTTAATCACGGGTCCGCCAGGCTCTCCCAAAACCCGTGGCATCTTGCCGTTAACCCAGACCTCAGCATAGTCGTCGATTACGATTTCAAAGGCGACTGTCGAGCCTGCGGTGCTAAAGTTTGCGACTTTTTCAGGAATAGTGACGTTGATGCGGTACCAGTTGAAGCAAACCTTGGCTGTCGAGCGCCGCTGGTCGAGGGCCGTGGCATCGATGGCTTCCCATCGAGAATCATCGAAGGCTATGGGCTCCGCGTGAGGAGCGTAGTCGTAGGTTTTGGTCAGGGCACCGCTCGGCTTCAGGTCAGGACCAACGGCGCGCGAATCGGCGTCGACGATCTTCACCTCGTGATAACGCCATTGACCGTTCACCAGTTGCACTCCTTCGTGGGAGGCCAGGTCGATCACCGCGTCAGGGCGACCCACGGGAGGGTCTTGGATTGTCTGCCCCCCCGCACTGACGAGCGCCAACGCTAGAAACAATCCCAGTGTTGTGAAAGCACTCCGCATATGCCGTCGTGTGTTCATGTTCGCGTCTCGCTCAACGAACCTTCACAACGTAGTAGAGGAACGGATTAGTGACTTCCAGAAACTGGTGCGGCACACCGTGCGGCACGATGATGACATCGCCTTTAGCGATCTGCCGCGTCTCGCCGCCCTTGATACTGCTGCCTCGCAGTTCGTCAGGTGCCGTGGTCTTGGCATCGACAGCGTTGCCCCCGGTAATGAACGTTGCACTCCCCTGCAGTACGTAGATCACGTCCGCGTCTTTCGTATGGATTTCGGCTTGGCCAGGCTTTTCCCGCCGGCTGGCGTGGACCATGTAATTCCGGCCGTCGCTTCCATCGAACAGCACCGCGCCCTTAGAGAAGGCTTCGTCCACCTTGCTTTTCTCCCAGTAAGAGACAGCCGGCGTAGGGTCGCTGCTCATGCTCATCGCGCCGGCTTCGAAAGCTTTCGAGGCGGCGATGGCCAACTGTTCATCCTGGTCGGCGCTGGCCGCTCCGCTCACACCCACACCGCCGACAATCTGTCCGTCCACGGTAATAGGAATGCCGCCGATGAGTGGAGTGAAGTTTTCGAGTGCAGTCATTACCGTGCGCCCTTTGCCGCTGGAATTTATTAGTTCTTCAAAGAAGCGGGTAGGCTTCTTGAACATGACGGCGGTCTTGGCTTTGCCGATGGAGATGTTAGCGCCAGCAGAGAATGTGCCGTCGAGTCGTTCCAGTGCCATCAAGTTGCCGCCGTCGTCCACAACCGCAACCACGCCGCCGGGAGAATGCAACTTCTGCGCTTCGTCCTTCGCAGCTGCGATGACGCGCTCGGCGCCTTGCAAGGTGAGCGTTTTCTTTTCGGTGGTTTGCGCACCCGCCAAACTTGCAATGCACAGAATCGCAGCCACCAAGTCGGCATATCGAACTGATTTCCTCTGAGTATTCATTGCTTTCTTGCCTCTTTGTATGTTTCGAGGGGCACGACCTTCAGGTTCGAAGCCGTTCGCGCCCCTCGGTTGATGGTTGTCACTTTACAGGCGAGCTAAAGCTTGCCTCGCCCAGATTTGCCTCGGCCCATGCGCACCAGATGATCACTTTGGAAACGTTCTTCACGTATCCCGGAAGAACAATCTCTTTCTGGTACTTGTCGCCGAGCAGGGCCTTCTTCTTCAGTTTGTCGAGTAGATAGATCTGACCGTCGGAATCAACAACTTGCCAATGCGGATCCGGAGTGTCCGGCACCACAAAGTCGTCTGACAGCGAGAGGACACTTTTGCCATCCCGCGTGCTGTGGGTGACGTGCCCTTTGTTAGCTTTCGGACCTTGGAACTGGCCAGTAGTGTGAGCGTCTTGAGCAACCGCCGAGACGGCGAACATCATTGTCGTCATGAGCAGCCCCCGAAAGAGAAATTGCATTGCCTTGTTCACATTCATTCCTTTACCTCGTGCCTGAAGATTTGATTCGTGCGCATGCTTATGCACTGGGCGATGAATCGATAACGATTCGCGAACCCGATTTGATGTGGGCTCATGTGCCGTGCTGAGCTGCTCACGTGGCCGTGAGATTCAGAAGCGTCACGAAGGTTTCAAAGCTCAATCTGAAACGCGGGCACGAGGGTGAGCGTCACCTTCTTAGTGTTACGGCATCCAATTGATCGGTGATGTGGGTGTCGCAGAAACCAAGCGTCGTAGAAATCGATTGCTATCAAGTTCGAAGGGAGTTGTCTGATTACCTGGAGAGCGATCTCACACCTCAGCTTCGACTTCAGATCGAAGATCACCTTCAGAGCTGCAGTCACTGTACGGCCGTGTATGACGGCCTACGGGACGTGGTGCGATTACTTAGCGACGAAAAGGCTATCGAGCTGCCTGAAGGTTTCAGTCGACGACTTTATAGGCGTCTTATGCTAGGCGTGTAGGTTGCAGGCAGACGCTCGCTGCAGGGATCAGTCATTCAAAACTGGGCGGCTCGCAAATACCAATTTCACCTTCACTGACAATACGTACAGCAACAGCGCACCCCCAATTGCAAAGCCGATACCACCCCGAACGAAGTCTCCCCGAAGAACGTTAACTAAATCTCCTAGAACTTGCGTGGCAAGAATTAAGACGGCCAGACCCCATCCCCAATAGCGTCGTCCGAACCAGCCGGTCCCTGCAACCGCCATTGAAACACTCAACAGTAAGAACAGCATCCCGGCGATTCTGCCGACAGGTGCAAGTTGTGTGTAGGCTGTCGGATTCAGCGCCCACCTTTGTCGAGAATTGTTCCGGGAAAGACCAGCGTAGTTCCAGCAAGGGCCGCCATCGTGGCGCCGAAAAATAGGAAGATGCCAACAGCGGTGATCCCCAGAGTCAGTTTCTGGCGAACAGTCGTGGCAATGACGCGGGTCGAGAAATCTGGCATCCGCTGACTATAACCCGAAACTCGAGTCGCCAAGCTGTCACTTCTTCGCAACATCTGAATCACACGTCCCAGATCATGAATAGCACCGGGCACAATCTGCTGGTGGACCCGCCGAACCTGGCGAAAGAACTCCGCTCGAGCACCGTCGCAGTCTCAGAAGCGCCCAAACTGGGCGCATTCGGATCGCTTTGTATTCACTGGCCTGAATATGTGATGGAAGCTGGCCTGCTGGGTGCTTTCATGGTTTCGGCATGCGTGTTTGGCGCCCTGTACGAATTTCCGGACTCACCCGTGCGGCAGGCAATCTCATCGCAATTGTTGCGGAGAATGCTAATGGGAACGTCAATGGGGCTGACTGCCATCGCGATCATCTATTCGCCGTGGGGGATGCAGTCGGGAGCGCACATCAATCCCTCGGTTACTTTTACGTTTTTTCGGTTGGGGAAAATCAAGTCATGGGACGCTCTCTTCTATATAGTGGCGCAATTCATCGGCGCGGCGCTGGCCGTTGTTTTAGTCGCTCTTTTTCTCGGGAAACAACTTGCAGATCCGGCGGTCCGGTACGTGGTCACAGTGCCGGGACGCCATGGACCATGGGTTGCGCTGCTTGCTGAATTCGCTATTGCGTTTGGGCTGATGACCACTGTTCTCTATTTTTCCAATCATCACCAGCTCGACCGCTACACGGGCCTGTTTGCAGGTCTGCTGGTCGCCACCTACATCACCCTAGAAGCGCCGTTTTCCGGAATGAGCATGAATCCGGCAAGAACTTTCGGATCCGGTTTTTCTGCAGAAGTGTGGAGCGGCCTGTGGATCTATCTCACCGCTCCGCCCCTCGGCATGCTTACCGCTGCAGAGCTTTATCTATGGCGTAAAGGACGACTCGCTGTGAAGTGCTGCAAGCTCCACCACAACAATGACAGGCGCTGCATCTTCTGCGGAGCTAATGGAGGTTTTATATCATGAGCGACAATCGCTACGACCTGATCATCATTGGAACCGGTGCAGGCGGCGGAACACTCGCCTATCACCTGGCGCCGTCCGGAAAGCGGATCCTAATTCTTGAGCGCGGTGATTATGTTCCCCGCGAGAAAGCGAACTGGGACCCGCAGGTCGTGAACGTCGATGCCCACTACAACGCCAAAGAATCCTGGCTCGATAAGGATGGCAAAGATCTGCATCCCCACACAAACTACTACGTGGGCGGCAACACCAAGTTTTATGGTGCTGCTCTGTTCCGTCTGCGCAAAGAAGACTTCGGCGAACTACGCCACCACGGCGGCATCTCGCCCGCGTGGCCGCTCAGTTATGACGATCTGGAGCCGTACTACACGCAGGCCGAAAATCTCTATCAGGTGCACGGAAACCGCGGAGAAGATCCGACCGAACCGCCGGCCAACTCAGCCTATCCATGGCCCGCCGTCAGTCATGAGCCGCGCATTCAGCAATTGTCCGACGATTTCGAGCGTTCGGGCCTGAAGCCCTTCCACGTGCCCGTCGGAGTCATGCTCGACGAGAAGAACCCTCATAAGAGCCGCTGCATTCGCTGCAACACCTGCGATGGCTTTGCCTGTCTGGTGGGCGCAAAGTCCGACGCGCAAGTTGTGTGCATTGATGAGGCAATCAAGCACCCCAATGTCACCCTGCTAACGAACTCGCTGGTCAAGCGATTGGACACAGATTCAACAGGTCGTGAGGTGAAGAATGTCGTTTTGGAGCGCAACGGCAGCGTGGAGATATATTCCGCGGATGTCGTTGTCGTCTCCTGTGGCGCGATCAACTCGGCCGCGCTGCTCCTGCATTCCGCCAATGACAAGCATCCACGCGGGTTGGCCAACAGCTCCGACATCGTGGGCCGCCATTACATGGGACATACAAATTCGGTGATGATGGCCATCTCGAAATGTCCCAACCCTACGATTTTTCAAAAGACGCTCGGAGTCAACGACTTTTACTTCGGCTCGAAAGACTTCGAGTATCCCATGGGACACATCTCGTTCGTGGGCAAACTGGACGCAATTACGCTGAAGGCTGGCGCACCGGCGATTGCTCCGAATTTCACTCTGGAGCTGATGGCAAAGCACTCGTTGGACTTTTGGCTCACCTCCGAGGATCTTCCCGATCCGAACAATCGAGTCACCATCGGCCGTGACGGCAAGATCGTTCTCACATACACGCCGAATAACCTAGAGGCGCATGAAAAGCTTCAGGGCAAGCTGAAGCAAGCATTGAAGCAGACGAACTGCGCGATGCACGGCCATGATTGTCATCAAGGGCTGTTTGGCCGAAATCTGTACGTCGGACAGCGAATTCCGCTCGCTGGTGTAGCCCACCAGAACGGCACGATTCGCTTTGGACATGACCCGAAAACATCGGCCCTGGACGTGAACTGTAAAGCCCATGACGTCGATAACCTCTACGTTGTGGACGGGAGCTTCTTCCCGTCGAGCGCAGCTGTCAATCCCGCGCTCACCATTATGGCCAATGCACTTCGGGTGGGCGACCATTTGATGAAACGTCTGGGTCTGTCCGACGTAGCTTACGAACAAAATCGGCAGCAAGACCGCGAACTTGCGCTGAGCAGGTAGTCGAGACATGAAGCCATTTCTTCGATCAAATCGCCATCGCCAGAGTGTGTCACTAGTCTGGGTGCTGTCACTGGTACTGGCTGTTCCCCACTTCTTCACGCCACAGGCCTTGGGCCAACAGAGCCCAGCTCTGGTTGGTGGTGTAGACGCGATCGGAATCACGGTCTCCGATATGGACCGAGCGGTGGATTTCTATTCCAAGGTGCTCACGTTCCAGAAAATATCGGACGCCGAAGTTGCTGGTGAGAACTACGAGCATCTCGAAGGCGTATTCGGATTGCGGATGCGCGTGGTGAGAATGCGGCTTGGGGACGAGTCCATCGAGCTGACGGAATATCTCGCGCCCAAGGGTCGCCCTATTCCAGTGGATTCGCGCAGCAATGATCGCTGGTTCCAGCACATCGCCATCATTGTTAGCGACATGGACAAGGCGTATGCCTGGTTGCGGCAGAACAAGGTGGAACATGCTTCGTCAGGACCACAGCGGCTTCCAGACTGGAACAAGAACGCGGCGGGCATCTCGGCCTTCTACTTTAAGGATCCAGATGAGCACCCGGTTGAGGTGTTGCAATTTCCACCCGACAAGGGCCTGGAGAAGTGGCACCGTCCAACGGATAAGCTGTTTCTCGGTATCGACCATACCGCAATCGTAGTGTGGGACACCGATGCCAGCGTCAATTTCTATCGCGACCTGCTGGGAATGCGCGTGGCGGGTGAGAGCGAGAACTACGGGACCGAGCAGGAACACCTGAACAACGTATTTGGCGCACATCTCCGGATCACAGCATTGCGTGGCGCAAACGGACCGGGGATTGAGTTGCTGGAGTATCTGGCGCCTCGGGACGGACGGCCTTTCCCATCGGACGAACAGGCCAGCGACGTGGTTCACCGGCAGACGATTCTATTGGCCCCAAACGCCGATGGCGCGGCTCGCCAATTGCACAGCAGCAGGGTGAACTTTGTCTCTTCTGGAGTGGTTGGGAATCAAACCGGACAGCTGGGATTCAAAAAGGCATTTCTAGTGCGTGATCCCGATGGCCACGCAATCGAAATTGAGGAGAAGTAGGAGGAGATGTGAGTGCAAGCAACTTCCAACGCGTATTGTCCAGAACGGGCCGGCACTTGGATATCGCATACGCTGCGCCGTCCAGATTGTCGGTGGCCGATCCAAGCATCGACGATCCTGTAAACGATACTGGGCTCAGCTCCCAGCGCGGTGATTTCCACCTTTCAGATGAGTTTGCCTGTTTGGTCAAAGTGATTTGCGAAGGAAGCGGAGAGTTCTCATGACACAGGAAGAGATCCGACTGTCAGAATCTGGAGCGCGCCAGAAACACTGGAAGCGCTGGGGGCCCTATCTCAGTGAACGTGCCTGGGGAACGGTGCGCGAAGACTATAGCCCATACGGAAACGCATGGGAGCACCTGCCTCATGATCACGCCCGTTCACGC
>WNFZ01001922.1_pt1 | contig 19864 bp, 14 predicted proteins | sample 5400081 | NCBI WGS metagenome assembly WNFZ01 (sample SAMN13153365, study PRJNA577476) | soil metagenome | isolation source: 80 cm soil or saprolite under grassland replicate 1 | place: USA:California | collected 2016-06-15
GTGAGGACCCATCCTCCCATGTCGGTAGGAGCAGAAGAGAGCACACCAAAATCCTTCTGCTCAGTTATGGATAGCTCATTGATTTCAATTGATGCGTTTTGTCAGCCAACCAGGGGCACCATGTATGAATGCATGCTGGTGACGGGCGGCGCCGGCTTCGTCGGATCCACTCTGGCCATCACCCTCAAACAACGGTTCCCTGACGCACGGGTTCTTGTCCTAGACAACCTACATCGCCGCGGCTCAGAGTTGAACCTGGCCCGGCTGGGCCGGGCGGGCGTCCGGTTCGTGCATGGTGACATCCGCTCACCAGAGGACCTGCTCGCACTGTTCCCAGAAGCCCCCGGACTCCTTATTGAGTGTTCGGCAGAGCCCTCGGCGCAGGCCGGCTATGGAGAATCGCCCGAGTATCTGATCCGGACCAACCTGCTGGGCTGCTTCCACTGCCTGGAACTCGCACGCCAGGCTAGATCGGACTGTATTTTTGTTTCCACCAGCCGGGTCTATCCGTTCGAGGCGCTGAACAATCTGCCCTTTGTCGAGGACGCGACGCGTTTCGCTCTCGCTCCGGAGCAGATGGTTCCGGGGGCTTCGCCAGCCGGTATCAGCGAGGCGTTTCCACTCGCAGGGGCCCGCTCTCTCTACGGCATGACCAAGCTGGCGGCAGAGCTGATGGTGGAAGAATACGCCGATGCCTATGGCCTACGATACATCATCAACCGCTGTGGTCTCCTCGCGGGACCGTGGCAGATGGCCAAGTCTGACCAAGGAGTGATGGCGCTCTGGATGAGTGCCCACTATTTCCACCGCGGACTCTCCTACATCGGTTTCCAGGGCACCGGGAAGCAGGTGCGGGATGTCCTGCACATTGACGATTTCTGTGACCTGCTGGTTGATCAGCTCCGGCATTTTTCTCTTTACAGCGGCCGGCGTTATAACGTGGGTGGAGGGCTGGTCAACAGCCTGTCGCTGCGGGAAACTACCCAGCTCTGCGAGGAGATCACGGGCAACAAAATCGTGATCTCTTCCTCCACCCCAACCCGCCCAGCTGATGTGCGCATCTACATCTCCGATCATCGGCTGATCTCCAGCGTGAACGGCTGGTGGCCCCGCTGGGACCCGCGCCGAACCTTGACGGATATCTTTCACTGGCTGCGAGCAGAGGAAGCGCAGTTGCGACCGCTGCTTGTATCCCAATAACCAGGTTTCTGCATGATGGAAATACAGCTCTATAGACTCCGTTTTTCGGAGGAAGAGCTTCATCGACAACGTGCATTCTGGCGGCCCATCTGCAACTATCTGCAACGCTATGTGCGCATGGATGGGGTCACGCTCGATCTTGGGGCAGGATTTTGCCACTTCATCAACAACATTCACTCACGAGAGAAAATTGCCCTGGACATCAATGAGGAGAACCCGCGGCGCTACGCAGATCAGGATGTGCGCATTATCGTTTCCTCTGGTTCAGACCTCTCGGCGATTCCTTCCGCTTCAGTCGACACTGTCTTTGCAAGCAATGTTTACGAGCATTTCCAATGCCGCGAGCAGGTGGCCACTAGTTTCGTTGAAGTGTACCGTGTCCTCCGCCCCGGCGGTTCCTTCATCATTCTGCAACCGAACTTCGCCTATTGCTCGCGTCACTACTTCGACTTTTTCGACCACCGGCTGATCTTCACGCACTTAGGGATGATAGAAGGTTTGCACACGTGCGGTTTTGCGATTGCTATGGTGGAGGCGTGTTTCCTGCCTTTCACCTCGAAAAGCAGACTGCCCACCGCTCCATGGCTGGTCTGGCTCTACCTGCGCCTGCGGTTCGCTTGGCGCGTTTTGGGAGGGCAGATGCTGATCGTTGCGCGGAAGGACTGAACTCTTGCCGAGGATTTCAACTTAGATCCCTACCCTGAAGGACATGTCATTGAAAAATGTGACCCTGAGGACATGTCATTGAAAAATGTGACCCTGCCCGAAGGCATGCAAGCTTCCACCCGCTCGACGCGAATTGTTTTGACGGTGTTACTGTTCTCTGCGACGGCATACGCAAGTTGGAACTGTATTACCACCTGGGGTCAGCCGCTACTCGAGCAGCACGCTTTCCGACAGACTCAGACCGCGCTGACTACATACTGGTTCCTCCGAGAAGGGTTTTCTCTCGCGTACCAGACTCCCATGCTCGGCTATCCCTGGGCCGTCCCACTGGAGTTCCCGTTTTACCAACTGCTGGTTGCCGCCGTCACCACTGTCACTGGCTTGCCACTCGATCAGGCGGGCAGAATGGTCAGTTTCACCTTTTTCCTGTTGTCGCTGCTGCCGCTTTATCAGCTTACCGAGGCCCTCAATCTGGATGTCGCGGTGTTTCTCATCGCCGGGACGTTACTCTTGCTGTCTCCAGTGTGCCTGTTCTGGGGCCGTACGTTTATGATTGAATCCTGTGCACTTTTCCTTGCGCTTATGTTCCTAGCGAGCTTTGTGAGCGGCGTACGCGCAACAGATACTGCAAAGAGATGGTATTACGCCCTAGGGGCTACCGCGTTCGGGGTGCTGGGTGCTTTGACCAAAGTAACAACATTCGCGATGTTCTTCCTGCTGGCAGTCGGGACGCTGGTCTACCTAGCACTGCGTACGTTCATGGCCTCGACACCGGAACACCGTGGACAGGTCTTGCGGTCGCTCATCAAGTCGCACTGGCCATATGTGCTGGCGCTCGTGGTACCCGTGGTCACGACAAAGTACTGGGTCGCCTTCTCCGACAGCGTAAAGGCATTAAACCCCATTAGCGAAAGGATGACCAGCATAAATCAGGGGGGATGGATCTTCGGGACACTCGCGCAGCGGCTAAGCGCAGAGCTATGGAACCGTGTAGTGTGGAAGCGAGCCGTGCAGGAGGCGATCGGTGTAAAGCCAGCACTGGGCCTACTGGAAGCATTGCTGATCTGCGTGCGCGGACAGTTGCTGGCATTGATTCTAGCGCTGGTCACCGCATATGTTGGCGTTTTCTTACTCTTTACCAACCTGCACATTGCCCACAACTACTATCAGTACGCCAATGCAGTGTTTCTCGTTGGAGCAGCAGCGGTCGTACTGTACGCTGTCAGCACAAAAAGCCGACTGGCATTCTTTGCTTTGCTGGGCCTCGTGATCATTGTGCAGGTTAGAGAATTCCAAGGAGGCTACCGGAGGTTCATGCGAGCCAAGTTCAGCCCGCAAAATAATGCGACACTGGCGGTGAGCGAGGCTCTCAGGATTCGGACCAAACCAGATGAAATCATTTTGGTGTACGGCTATGGCGACGGCGACGGGTCCCCCGAGATCGCGTATTACAGCGAGAGGAGAGCAATCATGGTGCCGGATTGGTGGGACCGGGACCCCTCGGACGTTCTCAGGAACATTGATAAATTCACCGGCGGAAAATCTCTAGGCGCCATAGTGGTCTGTTCCCCGTTCAGCAGAACGGAGGAGTTTCAGGCACTGCTGCAAACGGCGACGGCTGGCATGTCCCAGGAGCGGAAAGCTAACTGTGACATTCACTTTCGTGTAACAGCCTCAGGTGCGTGACCGGTCTTACTTGAACCTCATGTCCTCAGGCAGTGAGCATCGCCTATGAAACACTCTGCCATTCCTGATAAGCCGAACCATCTTCCCGATGCGTCCGCAGTCAGGATCCGTTTGGAACATCGCACGGTGATCATCATCTTCTGGATGCTCGCTCTCGCGCTGGGAGGTCTCAGAACTTGGGCGACGCGGTATCTGATAGATCCCGACACGATCTCTTATCTGGACATGGCGGATGCTTACTTGCGCGGTGACTGGCCCATGGCCTTAAATGGCCAGTGGAATCCTTTCTATACATGGCTCCTGTGTCTGATGCAACTGTTAGCAAAGCCCAAACCGTACTGGGAATTTTCCGCCGTTCATGTGCTCAATTTTGGGATCTATGTGGCGGGGCTCGCTTGCCTCCATTTTTTCCTACTCAAGTTGGCACATTACAACAAATACCTTAGCACTCAACCAGCATGGCAGGGAACCGTCGTCATTCCACCCTGGGCGTTGTTTGCCTTCGGTTATCTTCTCTACATTTGGACCTCTCTGGATCTGATCGGCTTCAATCAGGGCGCGGATTTGTGCCTCGCTAACTTTGTCTATTTGGCATTTGGTTTGCTATGTTGGATTGGAACGGAGCACACGCATTGGAAGCCGTTCGCCCTCTTAGGCCTGGTTCTTGGTTGCGGCTATTTGACCAAGGCCATGATGCTTCCCTTGATGTTCGTCTTTCTAGCCATCAGCATGTGTTTGGTCGCAGACCTGCGGAAAGCTCTACCGAGGGTGATGCTGGCCTTCCTGGTTTTTGTTGCGGTGGCCAGTCCCTTCATCGCCGCACTGTCGAAATCCAAAGGGAGATTTACGTTCAGTGACACGGGCACGGACAATTACGCTTTCTTTGTTTGCATGGGTTCGCCGCACGATTCCTGGCTCCCCCCGTATTTTCATTGGCAAGGCGATATCCCCAATTGCGGCACGCCCAGGCATCCCACAAGAAGGATATACAATACGCCAGCGGTGTACGAATTCGGCACTCCATTCCAAGCTACATACGGGGCTTGGTATGATCCGAGTTACTGGTATGAAGGTGCCGTTCCTCATGTCAATTTCCGTAATCAAATACATATTTTACGCGTCCACGCGGAAGAATACTTCAAGCTGTTTTTCGGCAAACAACCCGCACTAATTGTCGGGCTTGTCATCCTCGGTTGGATGAGTTGGGTATGGCGATATCGTGCCAACGGAAGCGCGACCCAGTGGCTCTTGCTTGTGCCAGCCGTTGCCGCCCTGTCTCTCTATGGGATTGTTCACGTGGAATGGAGATTCATCGGCGCCTATTTCACTATCCTTTGGCTGGGCCTTTATACGGGAGTGCGTCTGCCAGACTCCCACGACTCAAGAAGCCTTCTGGCTGGGGTCATTGTGAGCGTAGTACTTGCCGCCTCGTTTTCCACGATCCTCCCAAAGTCTCTGGACGACGTTCGAGCCATTGTGCACGGGCAGCTCGGATCGAACGACGTGCAGGTCCGAGTAGCTAAGCGTTTGCAAGAACTGGGAATGCGGCCAGGAGACAAGGTCGCTGCTATCGGCAATACATTTCTCGCCTTCTGGGCTCGGGTGGCCAGGGTACACATCGTCGCGGAGATCACACCGAAAGATGCGCCCGACTATTGGCAAGCGGATGTGGCTACGAAAGCGCGGGTCAGAGCGGTGCTGGCTAGTACGGGGGCAAGAGCGATTGTGACAGATTCTCTGCCGAAAGATGACTCGGATGCGCACTGGCAACACATTGGCGACCCATCAGACAAGGACGGGCGCTTTTATGTTTGCTTCCTGACAAGATAGGTTCAGCTGGAATGTGCTATGTCAACGTATTATGGAGGATAGGCAATGGCTGAGTCGTCCATACCCCTTGAATCCTCAGCAATCTCTTCTTTAGCTGCTTTACGCGGCACCTATGTTGACCTCTTTCTGATCAGCTTCGCTACTCTCTTCCTCGAGCTGGCATGCATTCGGTGGTTTGGTAGCACGGTAATATTCATGACGTTTTTCACGAACTTTGTGCTCATGGCGTGCTTTTTAGGTATGACAGTGGGTTGCCTAGCCGCGTCGCGTAAAACGGATCTCATGAATACCACGATTCCGTTAATGTTGCTCGTCACCACCCTGGCTTGCGCAACGCTTTGGGGCTACAACCACTTCGGTCGAGTCATGGTCGACGTTGGCGGACAAGCGTCTCCGCAGCAGATTTACTTCGGCACTGAATACCGCCCCAAAGATCCTTCGTATTTCGTTGTCCCTATAGAGGTGCTCGCTGGTCTATTTTATGCGTTGGTCGGTCTCGTGTTCGTGGGACTAGGGCAGGTGATGGGCCGGGCATTCAACGCGATCCCCAACCGTATCGCTGCGTATACGATTAACATCATAGGCAGCCTGATAGGAATTATCGTATTCGGGGTCGCCGCCTACTTCAGAACGACACCCTTCCTATGGTTCGCCATCAGCCTCAGTATTTGTCTCTATTTCGTAAAACGGTGGACTTGGCTTCAGATCGGGGCGCTCCTCGCGACGTTCATTCCTATTGCGTGGACGGCGTATGGTGATCCGCGCACACCGGAACGGACATTTTGGTCTCCTTATTACAAGGTTTTATATTCCCCCCGCGACCGTTACATCACTACGAACAATATTGGCCACCAAGGGATGCTATCAATGAAGGAGAGGGGGTCGGCCTACTTGCTACCCCACCTGCTTAACCGAGACGCTGGAAATCGCCCCTTCGAAAACGTGCTGATCATCGGCGCCGGTTCCGGTAATGATGTTCAGGCGGCGCTCTCTTCCGCCGCCAAGCATATCGATGCCGTCGAAATCGATTCAGTGCTCTACGAGATTGGCCAAAAGGATCACCCGAATCAGCCTTACTCCGACCCGCGCGTCACTGTTCATCTCGATGACGGTCGTAGCTTTCTGCATAAAACCGACACAACCTATGATTTGATCATCTACGCTTTGGTTGACTCCTTAGTGCTCCACTCTGGATATTCCAGCCTACGCTTGGAGAATTTTCTCTTCACTGAAGAAGCGTTTCAAGAAATCAAGGCGAAGCTAAAGCCAACTGGTATTTTCGCTATGTATAACTACTATCGTCAAGGGTGGGTCATCGGACGTTTAGAAAAGATGGCTGAGAAGGTATTTGGCTCTAAGCCCACGGTCCTCTCCTTGCCCTATCAGGAACAGATCCGACCCATGGAAAACCAGGTAGGATATTACACTATTCTGCTCGTTAGCAACACGGACTGCGCCGGATTAGATACCATTCGAAAACGTCTGGAGGACGATGGTTCATTTTGGCTGAATGAAAATCCAAGCTATAACGAAACGATTAATGCCTTCGGGCGCCAGCCACCAGCCGTCACCGGTACGCCTCAGAAAAACTGGCAAAAGATCGGTACGGCGCGTGTGGATACGACCGGGATCGACGGGCTTCCGAGCGACGACTGGCCATTTTTGTACCTGCGCGATCGCCGCATCCCCTCCTTAAACATTCATGGCATGGTGATTGTGGCTATTTTATCGCTGGCAATCTTGTTCGTCTTGGCTCCCGTTCGCACCGTTAGAGTTAATTGGCACATGTTCTTCCTGGGGGCAGGCTTCATGCTGCTAGAAACAAAGAGCGTGGTACACATGGCCCTACTATTCGGCTCAACCTGGGTGGTAAACTCGATTGTATTTTTTGCGATCTTGGTCATGATTTTGTTGGGCAACCTGTTTGTATGGAGGATCAAGCCACAAACTCTTTGGCCTTATTACGGGCTATTGATTGCGGGGTTGCTCGCTAACATCTATGTGCCGATGAGTACGTTTCTGACTCTACCCGGAGAAGCTAAAGTAATTGTCTCGTGTGCAGCTGTCTTCATGCCGATCTTTTTTGCAGGAGTGATTTTCGCAACCGTATTTCGCGACAGCCGGCAGCCCGATGTCGATTTTGGTTCCAATATCGGTGGGGTAATCTTAGGGGGCTTGAGCGAGTATCTTTCTCTCGTCGTTGGATTCAATCACCTATTGGTCATTGGCATCGCGTTTTATGTGCTATCAATGGTATTTAAACCACGATTGCAGCTCGCCTGCCCCGTGACGTCGTAGCGTTGAAGTGAACACCTCTGTCATGCTAATGACTATTGCGTAGAAGCCGTCTCATAACCGCCTCAACGTAAGCACTCGATGATCAAGTTTTTTTGCACATTCCACCGAATTAGAAAGTCCCCACACGCGACTGGTTGCTCAATCTCCACATCCTCACGTCTGGAGGCTTTCGATGCACTGTGACACACTCCACTACGTAATTCGGTGGAATGTGCCCTGTACTTTTTGTTCTCGTCTCCGCAATGGGGAAAGGTCTCTATGAAGGTGGTGGTGATCGTTCCTACGTACAACGAGCGGCTGAATATCGGTGCGCTGGTTACCGTCCTCCAAGAGCAGTTCCAGGCGATGCCCCACGACATGCACGTCCTCGTGGTTGACGACCATTCCCCGGACGGGACGGCGAAAGTTGTACAGGAACTCCAAGCGCAATATCCCAATGTGCACCTGATCGAGGGGGAGAAGGCTGGTCTGGGAGCGGCATACATCCGCGGCATGCGGCATGCCTTGCAGAGCCTGCACGCGGAGGTCGTTTTCGAGATGGACGCCGATTTCTCGCACAAGCCCGAAGACGTGCGACGGCTGATGGGGGAGATCGACGCAGGAGCCGACTTTGTCATTGGGAGCCGATACGTACAGGGCGGCAGCATCCCAGCGGCGTGGGGGCTGCTGCGCAAGCTCAACTCGCGCGTGGGTAATCTCGTCGCGCGATACGTCGCTGGCATCTACCGGGTCCGGGACTGCACCGCGGGATTCCGCGCGATCCGCACCTCGTTGCTGCGACGCATTAACCTGGAGAACCTGCGGGTCCAGGGCTATGCGTTCCAGGTGGCCTTGCTGCACGCTGCCGTGGTGGAGCGGGCCCGGATCAAGGAGATCCCCGTTGACTTCATAGATCGCCGGCAGGGAGAGTCCAAACTGGGACTGTCGGACGTCATCGAGTTTATCCTCAACGCCTGGTGGATACGCTTCCAGAGTGCGAGGACGTTCCTCAAGTTCGGAATCGTGGGGGCGTCGGGCGTGCTCGTGAACCTGGGCCTCTTCACGCTCTTCCTGGCAGCCGGGGTCAACAAGTACGTCGCCTCGCCGTGTGCCATCGAGCTCTCCATCGTCTGGAACTTCCTGCTGAACAATTACTGGACCTTCCGGCGGCGTACAACCAAGGACCGGACGCGGCGCAAGGGGCTCAAGTTCAACCTCGTGTCGTGTCTCGCCATGGCCGTGAGCTATGGGACATTTGTCGCGCTGTCATGGGCGTTCCCGGACGGCACGCCATATGTGCATCAGCTCATCGGCATCGCGCCGGCTACGCTGCTGAACTACTTCCTGAACTCCTACTGGACGTTCCGGAACGTGGAGAGGACTAAGGGGAGCAGGGGGAGTTCGCACATACACGCCTAGTCCTAACATCGTGTTCTCCTGTGATCGCGCACCCCCAGAGAGGCCGTGAATTCAGGCGCAGCTACGCCACTGGTTGAGGACCAAAAGCGGATGACTAACTCGCATCGCCCGCGGACAGGGAGAGGAGGGCTCATTGCCGTCGCTGTGGCGAGCGTAATCGCCGCTTATGCGCTGTACTTTCCGCGGGCCGATGGCCCTTACTTCGACGACTGGTCCTCTTTCAACAGTCTGAGTCTCGCGGTGCGCTCCAATGTGCTGCATTACGGCCGCTTTCCGGTCCACAATCCGTGGGTGTGCGGCGGTCTTGACTTGATGACGAATCCACAGAATCGCGTGTTCTCACCGTTCTTCCTCGCCGACCTGGCCCTACCGCCACAATGGGCCAACCTCTGCGCGCTGATGCTCTATGGTACCGTCGGATTCATTGGATGTTTCTGGCTGCTCATGGCACTCGGCTGCGGGCGCGGCACGGCTCTCATCGGCAGCATCCTGTTCGTGAACGGCAGTTGGTTCGCCCTGCACTACGCCGAAGGCCATATTCCCTACGGTGCCATGCAACTTGTCCCGCTCATGATGTTCCTGGGCACGAAACTCGGAAGCCGCCGCTATCTCATCACCCTCGCGCTAGCCGAATGTCTGTTCTTGCTCGACGGCGCGATCTACATGTTTATCTTCACGCTCTTTATGCTCGCCACGATGCTTACGACCGGCATGATTCCATTGGCAGAGCTGAAAGCTGCACTACAGCGGCATTGGGAACTGGCGCTCGTGGTGGCAGCGGCGGTGTTCACTGCGTCGCCGAAGCTCTGGCCGGTGGTAGCGAACATCTCCGCGCGGCAACCAGAGATCGACTTCTACGGGATGCCACTGAGCCTCGTCGCAAAAGCGCTGTTCTATCCATTCCAAACGCTCAACACGCCAATGGCAGAGCACCCGCCCTACTACTTTCATGAGTATGGCTGTTACCTCAGCGCGCTCGGCCTCGCACTGATTGTGGCGGTGGCCGCACGCTCTTGGAGCTTCGCGCGGATCCATGTCAAATACGTCATCGCGGCGCTGTTCTGGTTCTGGGTCGGCAGCGGCCGGCTGTCGGCGCTCAATCCTTGGCACCTGGAACAATGGATCCCACTCCTCAACAACGCCCACGTCCAATCGCGCTTGTTCCTGTTCCTATTCACTTTCTTCGTCATTCTCGTCGCAAAAGCGCTCAACGCGGTCAAGTCTCGGACCGTGTTCGCAGTCCTCGGGGTGCTGCTGGTGACAGAATCGCTCGTCGTCCGCAATTATCCAATGACCGAACGGCCGCCGCACTTCGAGGATTTGCCGCAGACCGCTCTCATCACGAGTACCACGGTTGCTACAACAGGGGAATACGCTTGGACGCCGCAACATTATTTGCGCGGCAACACGGGTACAGCTGAGTGCTACGAGCCGTCATTCAGGCCCTTGCAGATCAAATCCGCCAACCATCCCGACTACCGTGTCGAGGTCTATCCGCTCGACCCTGGGGCCGGCGTCGCACGTCTGCAGTCGTACACCCCCGGCTCGATCATCATCCGTTACGAGCTGACGACGCCGACCCGGCTTGAGCTCAACACCAACGCCCTGTTCGGTTGGCGCGTCGTCAGCGGCAACGCGACCGTGCAAGGCCGCGGCGCGGAGCTGCTCGTCGTGGAGCCGCAGGACCTGGGCGGCGTCATCGAGCTGCAGTACTGGCCCGCTGCCATGCCGTGGCTGTTTGTGGCCTTCGCCGCTGGTCTCACGTTATTCACGTGGCTATGGCGGCAGGCGCCCGCACGTGACCGTGTAGCAAGATAACGCCGTGCCGCGTAAATGCGCTTACTCGGCCTTTCCCCTTGGCTATTACCGTCCGGCCAAGGTGACTCCTCCTGGTCTGGAACGCTGGGAGTTTCCGCCACCGGGGGTTTCGATGAAACTCAGTGTGATTGTTCCCTGCTACAACGGGGCTGATACCATCGCTACTCAACTTGAAGCACTTGCCAAACAATGTTGGTCAGAGCCATGGGAGGTTATTGTCTCTGACAATGGCTCAACCGACGACTCGCTCGCTATAGTGGAGAGATATAGGAGTACGTTGCCGCATCTCCGTATTGTTGATGCATCTGCCAGAAGAGGGCAGCCATACGCTATGAATGTTGGAGCTCAGGCTGCGACTGGTGACGCCATTGCGTTCTGCGATGCCGATGACGAGATGGCTCTGGGGTGGGTGGCGGCTCTCGGTGAGGCACTTTCCAGGCATGATTTCGTGGCGAGTCGCTTTGAATTCACGAAGCTCAATGAACCTTGGGCTTTAGAAGCTAGATCATGTGGGCATGGCACATGTGGACAGGAAAACGGGCTCCAAAAAATTGGCTATCCTCCCTACTTACCATTCGCGGGGGGTTGCGGGCTCGGAGTCAAAAAGTCAATTCATGAGGCTGTCGGTGGATATGATGAATCCCTGCCTTACCTTCATGACGTTGACTACTGCTTCAAAATCCAGCTCATGGGAGTTGAACTCTCCTTTGTGCCTGACGCTGTCATACATATCCGCTGCCGCCACACATTCAAAGGTGTTTTTCATCAAGCGCGTCGCTGGGCAGAATACAATGTAACTGTATATAAGAAATACAAAGACGTGTCTACTATGAAAGTGTCACAGCCATGGCATCGGTACATAAGTGGCTGGAAATCTTTCTTGCTGATCTTTGTGAAGTGGGTTGTTGTACTCAGTTTAACCCCGTTGTATTTCACTAACCAGACGGGTGTGCTGCAGCACCTTCCAAAATTCCGCTCTAAGGGAGATATTGGTGTGATGACTTGGCGACTTGGCTGGCTCATTGGTCAGCTGCAAGGCAGTGTTAAGAACAGGGTGCACCCGGTCTAAGAGCCTAAAGGATCTTCTGATGAAGAAATTACCAAGTCCCTTAGCATTCTCTCAAAAAGTTGTTTATTTTGTGATGAGGCATATCATGGGAACCATTACCAGCGTGGATGCGCGGGATAATGTGGCCGCTCTCACGTTTGATGATGGACCGGATCCAGCTTTTACCCCTCGTTTGCTCGATATTCTGGATAAGCACCAGGTGAGCGCGACCTTTTTCGTAGTCGGCGAGACTGCACAAAAATATCCGGAACTGATACGTCGGATTGCACAAACCGGACACGTGATTGGCAATCATTCCTGGGATCATCCCGCTTTTCCTCTGATCACTGGCCGTGAGCGACGAGCGCAGATGCGTGCCTGTGCCAAGGCAATCGCTCCTTATGGGCAAAGAATATTCCGACCACCTTTTGGATGCCAGAATACTTCATCTCGCCTCTCTGTCTTCTGGCTTGGTTACCAAGTTGTTACCTGGAACTTGGTCGCCAAAGACTGGCTTGATCACGATGCAGAGCAGATGGTGAACCACTTAGGGAACAAGATTCGGCCCGGCAGTATAGTTCTTTTCCATGATTCACTGCACGATATTATAGAGGAGCGATATATTAACCGAGAGCCTACTCTGAAGGCAGTTGACATGCTTCTTGAACAACTCGGCGATCGTTTCCGCTTTGTTACTATCCCTGAGTTATTACAACATGGACGTCCTCGACGCGTCAACTGGTCTTACCAACTTGATAGAGATTTTCTGAACGGCCTCAGAAAACAAGATGGTCAACCGAGCTGGCGCTATCCTTTACAGGCGTAAGTAACTGGTTGAATAATACGAGCTAACAAGCCGCCCAAGGTAAAAATCTTATGCTCTTTAACTCGTGGATGTTTCCCCTATTCCTTGCAGTAGTTTTGACGCTTTACTTTGTCCTAAGGCACCGCGGCCAAAACATTATGTTGTTGTTAGCCAGTTACTTTTTTTATGCCTGTTGGGATTGGCGATTCTTGGGGCTTCTCATTCTATCGACGAGCACAGACTGGACACTGGCCAACTTAATCAGCCGCCAGTCCAGTCGCCAAATCGCGAAAATGTATGTTGCTACGAGTGTTGCAATTAACCTGGTCTTCCTTGGATTTTTTAAATATTTTAATTTTTTCGTAGATTCCCTCAGCGCTCTCCTTGGTGTGTTTGGCGTTACCGGTCTGGAAGTGCATCTCCAGGTAATATTGCCTGTGGGTATCTCCTTCTACACCTTCCAAAGCATCAGTTATATCGTTGACGTTTACCGCGGGGACGTCGAGCCAGCCAAGAACCCCATCGATTTTGCCTTGTTCGTTGCGTTCTTCCCCCACATGGTCGCCGGACCAATTATGCACTCCCGCGATCTCTTGCCGCAGATCCAACACCCACGGCACACAAGCCGAGTTCAGGTTCGGGAAGGCGCCTGGCTGATGCTTTGGGGCTTTTTCAAAAAACTCGTGATTGCCGACAACTTGGCACCCGTCGTAAATCAAGTTTTCGCTTCGGAAAGTGTACAGTCTGGCGCCACGGTTCTCGTTGCGGTCTATGCGTTTGCATATCAGATCTACTGTGATTTCAGTGGCTATACCGACATTGCACGGGGCGTAGCGAAGATCATGGGTGTAGAGTTAATGCTTAATTTTAACCAACCCTACAGAGCACTAAACCCACCGGATTTTTGGCGACGTTGGCACATAAGTCTTTCGACCTGGCTACGTGACTACCTCTACATCCCATTGGGTGGCAACCGGCGTGGGCAATGGCTCACTTACCGCAACCTGATTCTTACCATGGTCTTGGGCGGGTTGTGGCACGGGGCGGCCGCGAACTTCGTCTTGTGGGGCTTATACCATGGGGGATTGTTGGTAGCACACCGGATTATTACACAGGAATGGAAGCTGTTGCAGTGGGACGGTTGGATAGGACGCTTAGTCTCGCAGATCGTAATGTTCCATGCGGTTTGTTATGGCTGGCTGCTCTTTCGAGCCACGAGTTTTGAGCAGATTGGGAACTTTACGCGGGCGCTATTTCTTGGACCATGGACGGATAAAGATCTATCACCATTGATCGCCCTGCTTGGGCTCCTTGCAGTAATGCTCTGGCTCGTAGAGCTTTGGGTTAAAAATGCTGATGACCCGAGCTCGAGCTGCGGCTGGAATTATGGACTTGGACCTGTTGTCTGTGGACTGCTGGTTGTGATTGTGGTGATCCTCTCCGCACCGGGAGGCCAGTCTTTCATTTACTTCCAATTCTGAAAACGAAAGTAATGCGGGCGATTACAGAAAAACGTAAAGCAATGAAATGGGATTGGGTGCTGTGGATCGTGCTTCCAATACTTGTATTTGGACTTGTCGAAGCTCTGGTGCGGACAACGACGGACCGAATTCCCCTCTGGTATGGTGCAGCCGAACGAGTGGCCGAACGTGACCGGGTTGACGTGATTTTCGTAGGCAGCTCTCGGGTACTCGCCGCGATCCCGACGGAAGCCTTTAGCGAGACGGTGGCCCTTCGGACTGGCTATCGGCCACGCACGCTTAACCTCGGGCGCGGATATACTACCTTAATCGAACACTACCTTGGTTTGCGCAACCTTCTCCTAACGCATCCGCGCAGCGTAAAAGGAGTGACGGTCTTCATCGAAGCTCCAGGTGGACTAGGTTTCGCCGACCATTGGCATGATGCTTGGGTAAACCAGCAATACCAGTTGCTGGTGGATTTGCTCCGGTTTTCGGATGTGCTCGACTTCTGGCGTTTAGGGGGGGACAACATTTGGACAAAGTTGCGCGTCACTGCGCGCTTCTTCATGCGACAGTGTGCGCTCGTAAATCGGCGTGAGCGCATCCGCGAGTTGTGGTTGAATCAGCTGATTCCGGCTTTGCTCGAGGGGCGGACGCCAAGCCTGGCGTCGGTTGATGAAGTGGGCAAAGATCTCCAGGGTCCCAAACACGCGACCAACATCCGATCTGACGACGCAGCATTGCGCAATGCTCGCGCATTAGCGCAGCGATATGGTGCAGAGTTCGAGCATTCAAAGGTGCCGACACGGGTCTGGGCAGGCTCGGTCATGGAAGACCTTGTGCGACTCTTGCAGCGGGTCGATGGGCAGCTAGTGTTTTTTGTGCCGCCGGAGAGCGAAGTATTTCGTCGTGGCTATCGGACTCCATTACACCAAGAAAATATGGCCATTTTCGCCGAGCAGGTGCGAAAATGGGGAGCGTGTTTGGTCAAACCAGCTTTCAAGTACACGGACGAGGACTTACCTGACCTTTGGCACTTGCGCATCGAACTCGCCTCCGCTTTCACTCAGATGGTGGCCGAAGAATGGCTCGCCAAGTGCGAGTCCCGAAACCTCGTGAGGACGATACGGGTCTCCCAGTAAATGCCATATCCTGCATTGTGCGATTCTGCAGAATCCCTGTAAAGAAGTCGGCTCAAGCTGTGGCCACTGGTTCCTCCGTTGCCCATAAATGGGCGTGGCATCCACGGGCTCAAGCCCAGGTTTTGGTGACGTTCACTTGGAGTCGGGCAACATGAAAGTGCTCATCATTGCTGCTGCATTTCCGCCACTGCGGGCAGGAGACGCTGACCACACCTTGTATCTCTGTCAGCATCTCGCCGCTCGTGGGCTAGATATCCATGTTCTGACTACAAGAAAGGAGGGGATACCCGGTAACTTGCCATTTCAGGTGTACCCCCTTATGCAAAACTGGACGTGGTCAGATGTACCGCGTCTCGCAAAGTTTGTAAAACACTGTGCTCCTGAAGCAGTCTTACTGATGTATAGCGGGTGGATATATAACAATCATGCTATGATCACATTTGTACCGACCCTCACAAAATTGCTTTTGCCTGGCGTGCACTTTGTAACCCAATTTGAAATCGATTACCTATCACGGCGATTTTCTCTGCTCACACGCGCTATACTGAAGGCGACCCCCCGATGGACTCGTCCGGAAAACGCAGAACGTCTCTTTTTTGGTACGTTGTTGGGCCATAGCGACCGGCTCATTGTCTTAAGCGAACGCCACCAAGCTAAGTTTGCCGAGAGCTTTCCCAAGACTGGCAGCAAAACTGTGGTGATCCCTCCCCCACCACTTATACGTCTATGCCCGGAGAACAACGGGGTATTCAGGCAACGCGGACGTAGAGCCCTGCATATAGAGCCTGACGATTTTCTTCTTGCCTACTTTGGCTATATCTATGCAAGCAAAGGGGTAGACACACTCTTAAGAGCTTTTCAAATAGTGAGTAATCAGAGAAGTAATGTACGCCTTGTGATGATAGGTGGGAGCATCGGTACTCCAAACGCGCCTTCCTATCCACAGGAAATATATGAATTAAGCAAAACATTAGGCATTGCCGACAAGGTGATTTGGACAGGGGAGTTTACCTGGGATAATGATCAGGCTTCGGTTTATCTACATGCTGCTGATGCCTGTGTGCTTCCCTTTAACGAAGGAGCTTTATTAAACAGAAGTTCGCTAGCCGCCGCCGCCTACCATGGCTTACCCATTGTGACAACCAAAGGCATGTTTCTGGAATCTCCTTTCATACACCAGAAAAATGTGCTCCTCTGTCCACCTCGGGATCCACAATCGCTGGCTCTCGCCATTGACTCTCTCATCAGTAATCCTGAACTGCGTCAACGACTTCATATAGGAGCGCTCGAATTGGCACATGAATGGTTTTCCTGGGAAAAGGCTGTAGAGCGTACAATCGAGGCCCTCAAGAGAGACGATTATGCCCATGCAAAATAACCTAAGGATCATCTTTTATGAGCCTTCTGGACGTGGAGGTATCAGTCAGTATACCTACCAACTCGCCGAAAGTTTAGCCTGCAATGGAAGCGATGTCACTGTTGTAACCACTGAAGATTATGAGCTCAAGCATCTCAGGAGAAGCTTCAAGATTTATACACCATTTACAAAAAGTTGGGTAAAGAGCTTCCTGAACAGGATGTTCTCTCAAATTCAAAAAAAAGGTGCAAGCCATATAGACAATCCAAATGTTTCAAATACAAGTTATGCTTTAAACCATCAAAAGAAAACAGTAAATTTACTTCTCGAACTTATTAGAGCGTGGTTTATACGGATAAAGATTATTCTATTTTTTCTCTTGAAGAATCCTCACATTATTCATTTTCAGTGGCTTATAGACAAAAAAAATGATTTTTACTTTATGAAACTTCTTAAAATTCTCAGATTTACCCTTGTCTATACGGCACATAATTTACTCCCTCATGATAGCAATGTGCACGATAATCTAAATATGTTTAGAAAAATATATTGTATATCTGATAAAACGATTGTTCATTCTGAAAGTAATAAAAGAGAGATAGTTGACATATTCAAAATAGATTCGAAGAAAGTGTATGTAATTCCTCATGGAAGCTTTGATCTGTTCTATACAGATAAAAATATGACAAAAGATATGGCGAGAAAAAAAATAGGGGTACCTAACAGAAAAAAGGTGATTTTATTTTTTGGTTTAATAAAAAAATACAAAGGATTAGAATACCTTGTTTATGCTTTTCAAAAGACCAAAGAAAAATTAGATGATATCGTACTGCTTATAGTGGGCAATATTTCTAACGAGAATAATGAAGATTTTAAATTCTATTTTGATCTAATCGACCAAATTTCCCATGATGACGATATTATATGTGTAAACGAATATGTCCCTTTTGAAAAAATCAATTCCTATTTTTTAGCTTCAGATTTGGTTGTTCTCCCATACATTAAAACATATACAAGTGGGGTTTTATTGGCTGCATATGCTGCTGGAAGGCCTGTAATTGTAACCGATACTGGAGCATTAAGTGAAGTTGTGGAAGTCGGCAAGAGTGGGTTCATTGTGCCTCCAAAAGATGTGAATGCTTTAGCGCAGGCTATTATGAAAGCTCTTAGTGAGCCGGACCAAATGGAAGAAATGGGTAATTATGCCAAACATCTCTCTGAAACTGTTTATTCATGGAGCAATATCGCATTGAAAACTATCAATGTATATCAGTCACTAAATAAGTAGCCTATTATGAAGCAAATACCTGGACACTAATTCAACCTTCTTACCAACAGACGGAGCGCATAACAATAATGGTCGCTAACAAAATCGCCTGTATTGGTGCTGGCTATTGGGGAAAGAACCTGGTTCGGAACTTTACTGATCTCGGTGTCCTGGCGTGGGTCTGTGAATCGGATCCAAGCACGCGAGCCCATCTTGCTGCTGCGTATCCTACAGCACGGTTCACTGATGCGGTAGATCAGGTCCTCGCCGACCCCGAAGTGGCTGGTGTAGCCATTGCAACCCCCGCCGAAACTCACAGTGACCTCGCGCGACGGGCACTTCTGGCTGGTAAGGATGTGCTCGTGGAAAAACCCCTCAGTCTATCCGTTGAGGAGGGACGGCAGTTAGTTGCCTTGGCTTGCGAGCGACAGCGTGTGCTCATGGTAGGACACCTCCTCTGGTACCATCCCGCTGTGCTCAAGCTGAGAGCATTAGTTGAAGAGGGTGAGCTTGGCCGGATTCAGTACATCTATTCAAACCGTCTCAATTTAGGAAAAATTCGTCGTGAGGAGAATATCTTATGGTCTTTTGCACCGCATGACATCTCGGTCATTCTGGGCCTCGTGGGAGAAATGCCCAATGCGATACAGGCCCAGGGGGGGAACTATCTTCACGATCGGATTGCCGATGTCACAGTCAGCCTGCTGTCTTTCCCCAGTGGGATCAAGGCGCATATTTTCGTTTCATGGCTCCATCCCTATAAGGAACAAAAATTGGTCGTCGTGGGAGATCGTAAGATGGTAGTCTTCGACGATGTGGAAGAGAAAAACAAACTGCTGCTCTACTCCCATACCATTCAGTGGAAAAACCATTTACCCATACCCAACAGAGCAGACGCCCAACCTGTTCCGTTTGACCCCAGGGAGCCACTGCAAGCGGAATGCTCGCATTTTCTGGAATGCATACAGACCCGCCAGACTCCTCGCACGGATGGCCGCGAAGGACTGCGCGTATTGACCGTGCTCCAAAGATGCCAGGAAGCTTTAGAGCATGACCCTTCGTCGAGAGAGGCTGTTGCGGTTCAGCCACAGCCAGCGTATTTTGTCCACGCCTCAGCCTTCATTGATGACGAGGTGGAGATTGGTGAAGGCACCACCATCTGGCATGTGTCTCACGTGTTGCACCATTCGCAGATAGGGAAGCATTGTCGCATTGGCCAGAACGTGGTCATTGGCCCGCACGTGAGTATTGGCGACGGGGTGAAGATCCAGAATAATGTCTCGGTCTATGAGGGGGTTACTCTCGAAGATGAGGTGATTTGTGGTCCATCGATGGTGTTTACGAATGTGTTTAACCCTCGCAGTGCAATCCGGCGCATGGACGAACTGCGTTCTACGTTGGTTCGCCGAGGCGCGACTCTTGGCGCGAACTGTACTATTGTATGCGGTGTAACGATTGGGCAGTACGCCTTTATTGGTGCCGGGGCAGTTATAGTAAAAGATGTCCCTGATTTTGCTCTGGTCGTTGGGAATCCTAGCAAGATCACTGGTTGGATGTGTAAGTGTGGGAATCGCCTCAACTTCGAGAGAGGGGATGGACCTGGTGTGTGCCGGACGTGCCAACAGATATACTGGAAAGAGGGCCAGAAAGTATCGCCAAAATACGCAGGCTGAACTTTTGCATCGAGACCTTTCCTCAGGACGGCAAGCAGCAACTGTGGTTTGGGGACTGTCAGGTACGCACTGACCTGGAGATTAAGGAAGGTGGGCTTTGCATGCCAAAAGTAAGCGTGATTATTCCGACACATAATCGTGCGGAGTTTCTTCACTCAGCGATTACAAGTGTTCTAAATCAGATATTTCAGGATTTTGAAATAATAATTATTG
>WNFZ01001933.1_pt1 | contig 19837 bp, 23 predicted proteins | sample 5400081 | NCBI WGS metagenome assembly WNFZ01 (sample SAMN13153365, study PRJNA577476) | soil metagenome | isolation source: 80 cm soil or saprolite under grassland replicate 1 | place: USA:California | collected 2016-06-15
ATTATGACAAGCACAGTGTTCAGCACCCAGAGGGCGATCAGAATCGGAATACCGATTAACACAATGCAGAGAATCGCCGCAATCGCGTCGTAAATCAGCATGGAGAGTTGGAAATTGAGAGATTCTTTTCCGTACGCGTCAATCTCGGGGGAGTCGTGGCGTTTCAATAGCCAAACGATGAGCGGGCCGAGAAGATGACCCAAGAAATGAAAAAACAAGCCGAGCAATGCGCTGGCGTGGCAAAGAACGCACCAGGTTTTTACATCGGATGAAGTAGCCGGAACTGGTGACGGAGGCGGTGGTGGTGGTTGATCCATAATTAACCTTTCGTTTGCGTGAAACAACGACTGCCCCCTTGCTGACAGAAGAGCAAGAAAAAAAGAATTCGGTTAGGCTTCTTTTACGCGCTCGATGTGCGCGCCGAGTTCGCTCAGTTTTTCATCGAGCCGCTCGTAGCCCCGATCGATGTGATAGACACGGCTGACTTCGGTAATTCCGTCCGCCTTTAATCCCGCAAGCACCAGGGCAGCGGACGCGCGCAGATCGCTCGCCATAACCTGCGCGCCAAAAAGACGATCGACTCCGTGGATCACCGCAGTTGCGCCCTCCATCTGCATTTGCGCTCCCATGCGTTTTAGCTCCGCGACGTGCATGTAGCGTTGCGGAAAAACATTTTCCGTCACGACGCTGATGCCGTCGCTCGTAGAGAGTAATGCACACATCTGTGCCTGCATGTCGGTGGGAAAGCCCGGATATGGTTCGGTGATTAACTCCAACGCCTTGGCTTGGCCGTTCGGCGAGATCGAAATCGAGTGGTCTGCGATGTTGATTGGAAAACCGCAACTGCCCAGTGCGTCCGTGATCGAGCGAACATGCTCCGGCTCGACCCGCTTAACGGTAACTTCTTTGCCGCAAATCGCCCCAGCGACCAGAAATGTACCCGCTTCAATTCGGTCAGGGATAACAGTATGTTCCGCTCCGTGCAGCGCCGCAACCCCTTCAATGATGATCCGGCGCGTTCCGGCGCCTTCGATCTTCGCGCCCATCTTGTTTAAAAAATTGGCAAGATCCACGACTTCGGGTTCTTGTGCCGCCCCTTCGATTACGGTCAGGCCGTCCGCGAGCACGGCGGCCATCATCACGTTATCGGTGCCGAGGACGGTGGGACCGAATTTGCCCCGCAGATTGATTACGGCACCGGTCAGCTTCGGTGCAAATACTTTCACGTCGCCACCCTCCACGCGCACCGCCGCTCCGAGCGCTTCGAAACCTGTCAGATGCAGATCAATCGGTCGATCGCCGATGACGCAACCACCCGGCAGCGAGACGGTCGCTTCTTTGCAGCGTCCCAACAGCGGGCCAAGCACGCAGACGGAGGCGCGCATTTTGCGCACGACATCGTAAGGCGCCGCGGATTGGATCTTCTCCGCCGCGACACTGACCGTGCCACTGGCGCGTTCCACTTGCGCGCCGAGATGAGTTAGAATCTGCAACATGTAATGCGTGTCGCTCAGGTCGGGCACCCCCTGAACCACACAAGGCTCCGGCGTAAGCAACGTCGCAGCCAGGATCGGCAGCGAAGAATTCTTCGAGCCGCTGACCTTGATCGACCCGGAGAGCGGGCGGCCACCGTGAATGAGGATCTTATCCATACCTGGCAAAAAGGAACCGTGTCCCACCTGAATAATCGTTTTTTGAACAAATGTCGCGGTAATTTTTTTCCGCCAAGGCCGAAAGAAGCGCTTCGCTCTGGCCGAGCCCAATTTCCAGGGCCAGCATTCCGCCCGGGCGAAGTCGTGTGCGGGATTGCTCAATCAATTCGCACACCAATTCGTCACCGCGAGGGCCGGCGAAAAGCGCGACTTCCGGATCGTGCAAAACTTCGCGTGAAAGTGTGTGTCGATCTCGCGCTGCGATATAAGGAAGATTCGCAACAATCAGGTTGAATCTTTCGCCCAAATCTTCAAGGAGATCGCCTTTTCTAAATTGCACGTGTCCGCTTAAGCCGAGCCGGCTGGCGTTTTCTCGCGCGAGTGCCAGCGCATCTTCCGAGACATCGACGGCGAAAATGTGCGCCTCGGGGAATTTTTTCGCCAGGCTGAGTGCGATCACGCCGCTGCCGGTGCCAACATCCAGAATTTTCAATTTTCGATTCTCGATTTTCGATTCGACGATTTCCACCAGTTGCTCTGTTTCGGGGCGCGGAATAAGTGCGCGGTCGTCGCAAAGAAAAACGTGGCCGCAAAATTCGACAGTGCCGAGCAAATGCTGGAGCGGCTCGCCTTCACCCCGGCGACGGACAAGATCGCGCAATGGCGCGAGTTCTGTTTCGTCAAGAGTGCGCTCGAACTCCAGATAAAGTTCCATGCGCGTGCGGCCGAGCGCGTGCGCGAGCAGATGCTCCGCATTCAAGCGCGGATTCTCGATCCCTCGTTTTTTGAGGTACGCGGTTGTTGCCTGCAGCACCTCGAGGACGGTCATATGCATTCCTTTGTCATTCGAGCGAAAGTCTTGCCCTGAGCGCAGTCGAATGGGCCGAGGAATCTCTCACTGTTATCTGATTGAGCTGCGATTAACGGAAAACAGTAATCCCGCGATGGCGGGACACTTCGGTCGAAATGACAGAAACAGACTGCTCACACCACCGCCGATTCTTTCAGCCGTTCGGCCATGTCCGCGGCTTGCAGCATCCGAATCAATTCGCCGAGATCGCCGTCCATTACGCGGTCCAAATTATAGAGCGTCAAGCCGATGCGGTGGTCGGTCACGCGGTTCTGTGGGAAATTGTACGTGCGGATTTTTTCTTCGCGGCCGCCGGTGCCAATCTGGCCGCGCCGCTGCGCGCTGTATTTTTCCGCTTCCTCGCGCTGCTTTCGCTCCAGCAGGCGCGCCCGCAAGATCGACATCGCTTTCTCCTTGTTCTTGAGCTGACTACGTCCGTCCTGACAACGAACGATCGTTCCAGTTGGAATGTGCAAAACTTGGACCGCCGAATCGGTCGTATTCACGCCCTGTCCGCCAGGGCCGCCAGCGCGCGAGACTTCAATTCGCAAATCATCCGGCCTCAATTCAACATCGACATCTTCCGCCTCCGGCAAAACTGCGACAGTCGCCGTCGATGTATGAATTCGCCCTTGCGCCTCCGTTGCCGGAACGCGTTGCACCCGATGAACGCCGCTTTCGTAACGCAGTTTTCGAAAAACCGATTCGCCGGACAAGCGAAAGATCGCTTCTTTTAATCCGCCAAGCTCCGACGGACTCGATTCGAGGTCCTCGGTTTTCAAGCCGGCAGATTCCGCATAGCGATGGTACATGCGATAAAGATCGGCGGCGAAAATCGCGGCTTCGCTGCCGCCCGTTCCGGCGCGAATTTCAACAATCGCATCTCGATCTTCATTTTTGTCCGGTGGAAGCAGGGCGATTTGAAGCTCACGATCGAGATCCACGACTCGTTTTTCCAAATCGGGGATCTCGTCGTCAGCCATCGCCGCAATCTCGACATCACGGGAAGTAGCCAGTTCGCGATTGTCGTCCAGCTGACGCCGCGCCGTTTCGAGTCGATCCCAGCGCGCAAGCAGTTCCTTGATGCTCGCATGTTCGCGCATGATTTCGCTGGCGCGTTTGCGGTTCTCGAATAAACGTGGATCTGCGATTTCGCGTTCGAGTTGTTCGAAGCGTTCGCGTCTGCGTTCAATAAGGGAATTAAGATCCATAAGTCGTTCCTATCCCGAAGCGCCGCATCGCGTGGGATGGCGCCTCGTCAGAGCGAGGCGGCTACAGCTCAGCTAAGCTTTCGTCTGAGCCCGCGTGGCTTTGGTGCTGCCGTAGCGACGGGTGAATTTTTCGACGCGCCCGGCCGTATCGACAAATTTCTGCTCGCCGGTGAAAAATGGATGACAAGCAGCACAAATACCGATCTTAATATCGCGACGCGTCGAGCGGGTGTGATACACCGCGCCGCACGCGCACACAATATCAGTCTGGTAATACTCTGGATGAATGTCTGCTTTCATCTTCAAAAAGGAGCGCGAAAGATAATCGCGCGGAGCCGCTCGCGCAAGGGATGAAATCGAGCGACCCATTGCTTGCAGCCTGGCGGCGCACCGTCGGTCGCGCGAAAGATTTACCCGCGATTTTCAACACGCGCGGCGAAGTCGTGCGAAAGTTTTCAGAGATCGAAGAACGCGCGCGCAATTTCGAGACGAAGATCGAAATGTTTAACGCCGGCAGCGTTATCGCAATCCAAATCGGAAACCATGAAGATTGGCCGTCGATCTTGATCGCTTGCCTGAGCAGGCGGCTGGTTGTTCTTCCTCTGGAACAATCGATTAGCGATCAACAGCGCGACGCAGCGTTGGAAGTCTGTCGCGCCAGGGCTGTAGTGTCTGCTGCTGGCCCCAGCGGAAACTCCCCCGGGCTATTTCGGTTGAGGCCCGCCGACGCTACCGCAGATTGGGGCGAGCATTTGCCATCGCTTCTCAAGCTAACCTCGGGCACGACGGCTGCGCCGCGCGCGATCCGATTTCGCAGCGAGCAACTCCTCGCCGATTGCAATCAGATCTGCGACACGATGGAGATTAGCGATGGCGATTTGAATTTCGGGGTCATTGCAATCTCGCATTCTTACGGATTCAGCAATTTACTTACACCTCTGATCGCGCGCGGCGTGCCGATGGTGTTGAGCCAGGACCGAATGCCGCGCGCCGTACTTGTCGATCTCGCCCGTAGCAACGCGATGGTTTTCCCCGGAATGCCGGTTTTCTACCAGGCATTCTGCGAAATGGAAAATGTCCCCGCGCTGCGCAATCTTCGGCTTTGCATTTCCGCTGGCGCGCCGCTGGCGATCACTGTGGCGCGTCAGTTTCGGCAAAAATTCAAGCTGCCGATCCATTCCTTTTACGGCGCGTCGGAATGCGGCGGGATTTGTTACGATCGCAATGCAACAAATGAGGATGAAGGCTTTGTCGGTCAACCGATGAATTGCGTCGATATTGAGATGGTCGATCCAGAAGCGTCCGCGAGCCAGATTCGCGTGCGCAGCTCCGCCGTGGGCGATGGTTATTTTCCTGAATCGGACCAGGCCAAACTTGGCGGCGGACTTTTTGTCCCCGACGATTTGTTAAACAAAACGGCGAACGGACTCCGAATCGTTGGCCGGACTTCGGATATGATAAATGTCGCCGGGAAAAAGGTGAATCCGGCAGAAGTGGAAGCACAGCTGCTGCGCTTTAGCGGCGTGCGCCAGGCGGTTGTATTCGGGCGTCCGGCAGCTGCCGGAGCCCTGCGCAATGAAGAAGTGGCAGCATGCGTGGTCGCAGCGCCCGGGATAAGCGAGGCCGAGCTATTGGAATTTTGCAGACGCGAACTGAGCACGTGGCAGACGCCGAAGCGGGTTTTTATCGTGGATGCGATCCCGATGACTGAACGTGGAAAAATTAGTCGGCGCGAGCTCGCACGCCGTTTCGCAATCGGTGGCGACAGATCGCCGTTGCGATGATTGGGTTCTTGAACAAACTCTCACATCGGGTTTGTTACCGAAAGCCGGGAGTAATAATTATGCCGCAATCATCTGGCGAACCGCATCCAACAGAACCTCAAGCCGAACCTTCGAATGGCGATAAGCCGGATGAAGCCAGCGACCAGCCTGTTCCAGAGGGCGAGGAGCCTGCCGCCCAGGAGTCTGCTGCCAAGCCTGAAGACTGGTGGAGCCCGACGCAACCAGAGCCGGACTGGGCCAAACACAGCGCCTCCGCTCCGGCCACGGCGGTCGAACCTCCAAAGGAGTCAGGCGCAGCCGATGTTTATTTTTGCGGTCACACGACCTTATTTCCTTTAAATCGAGCGCTTCAAGCGATCGCGAAAGAAAAGCTGACAGGCTCGCTGCGAGCATTTTGGGATCAGGAGCCGATCGAACTTCTGGCGCGGGACGGGGAGATCGTTTTTGTCACAACTCGAGACTCGAACCTTTATTGTCCAGAGACGCCGGCCATTCTCGGCAACGTCGATGTGGTGAGTGTTGACAGGGCGCGCGATCAACAGAGAGAAACTGGAGCTCCGTTTTTCCTTACTCTTGTCCGCGAAGAATCCATAGATCGCCACCCAGCGATGCAACTGATACAGCATTATGGACAAGGTCTTTTCTCCCAACTTTGGACGGCGCCGCGCGTATGGATCATGTTTGAGAAGAATGCCGATCTGTTGAGCGATGCTGCCGATGTGCCAGGGGAGCCAAACGTGGACGACTGGGCCTTGGAAACCTTGCGTCTCGTTCAGAATCTCGATCAACACGTAAGCTTCGATCCAACATCGATTCCCGCTTACACGAAAGACGGGTTCGAACGCGTTCAGAAACCGAAACTGACCTCCGACGAGGCGCAATTCGCATCGCAATTCAATGGTGCCCGGTCGGTCCAGCAAATTGCGAAAAATCTGCGACTCGATTTGAAATCTGCTCATCTGATGCTGTTCCGATTCCTCGCGCTGGAAATTGTGGAATGCTGGCCTGCCAGCACCGCACCAAAACCGGAACCGAAGAGCGTCTTGCAGCGATTGGTCCGGCGCGGCAAATAGCCATTGTCGCCGCCGAAAGCGGCGGTCGCTCATGAAGAGAAAAGTACTGGTCGTCGATATCGGCGGCACGTACGTGAAACTTCTCATGTCGCCTGGCGAGGAACGTGAATTTGTTTCCGGACCGGGAATGGGACCGGAACAGTTTCTTGCGAAATTTAACGAGAATGCGCGCGGATGGAAATTCGGCGCAGTGTCAATCGGTTTCCCCGCGGTTGTGCGCAAGGAACGAATCCTGAACGATCCGAAGCATCTGGGCAAAGGCTGGGTTGGCTTTAATTTCGAAAAAGCACTCGGCAAACGAGTCCGCATTATCAACGATGCTGCCATGCAAGCGCTCGGCAGTTACCGTGGTTGCGGCCGCTTGCTCTTTCTGGGACTTGGAACCGGGCTTGGCTCCGCACTGGTGTGGAACAGGACTTTACTGCCGCTCGAGCTGGGCGACTTGCCGTATCCCGATGGAAAAATCATTGAAAATTATCTCGGCATTCCCGGTCTGGCGCTGCTGGGTAAAAAGAAATGGAAACGGGAAGTAATTTATGCAGTCACGCAATTAAAGAAAACCTTCATCGCCGATTACATCGTTCTCGGCGGTGGTCTTGTGCATCGTTTCGCTGAGCTGCCGCAGGGAATTGACCGGGGACGAAATGAAAATGCCTTCGTTGGCGGAATTCGCTTATGGGAAACCAAAAGAAAATCGTGCGAACTGAAGTGGCGCGTGATGTAAGCGCGAATTTGTTGCTTCGGTGCGCGTGCCCCCGGTTCGGAAGGTTGCTCTAGGAACTCCGGTTGGAGCAGGACGCCACTCATCGCGCAACTTCTGGTTTAGACAGAGGAAGCAGTCCAACGCGGATGAGCTGTGAGATGCGCTTTCTTCCAAGGACCCGCTGAGTCCGCTCGCGAGGCTCTCGATAGCACGGTATCCGGGGATCGGTTGCAGGAGATGACGCTCAATCCACTTTCCGATGGCTCGCGCCGTTCCTCTCATTGTTAAATTGATGCACTCACGATGTTTCACTACTGGCGGCGTCCGCCGCCAATCGTTCGATTGGTACGCCGAGCCATTGCGCGACTTCTTTCCGGTCTTGGAACACTCGGACCTTGATCGGAGAACCTTGAGTCAGTAAGGCATGTAGCCGGCCATAATGAATAGCTGCAGCATCCGTCGCGAGAATCGCTGTCTTCACCGGTGGACGACCTGCATAGAAGGAGCGCCGGTAGAGAGAAACACGAATGAAGTGTTCGAAGTTGATATCAACTGCATCGGTTTCCAGAGTATCGACGAACCGATTAAAAGGCTCCTTCAACGTCGTCTCGAGTTCTCCGGTCACAGTTATAATTTTGTTAACAGCCGTCCTGTTTAGCAAACCGCGCGGTCTCCAAACGACCAGACGAATGTCTTCGTAAAACTCTACACCAGGCGGCAGTTGCATTCTGATCATTCCATGATGTGGCATTCGAGTGTACCTCCTCAGCGGCTATCGCCCATTATCACAATTTGGCAGTGAATAACAATCTTTCTCTTTTTAAGAACACGCACGCTGCCTGTTCAATTGCTGCTGATTAGGCGAGGACTGCGCGCGAGCTGGTCTGGGCACCAGACCAAACAGTTCAATCGACTGCGCCGATTGCCGATTGCGGCACGAAAAAGCAACTAACGCGCGACGATCGATATCTTTGAGCGATTGGCAAGATCGACAATCGCATCGCGCTCGAGCAGCAGAGTTTTCCCCGCTTCGACTGCGACGACGCGCGATCTTGCTTCGGCAGCAATGCTACGGTTCGTTGTTAGCTAAGGAGAGGAGGAAAAGGCGAGCGATTCAACTGGCATACCAAGCCATTGTGCGCCGCTATACGCTTTTCGAAGATACCCATTATTACTTTAATGAGGCGCACTCAGTGAAGAAGATTTTTCTTTATCTCACGCCATACTACTAATCGGATTGTTTCGGCGAGTGCTATCGCCCAAAGTAGTAAGTCATCGTGAAGTTCACCTGAAACTTCTTGTTGCCGCCATTCAACGGCTTTTCCAATATGGCGCTGAGGACGACCGGGACGTTTGAAAGACGTTTGGCCACGCCCACGTCTACCGTGTGAGTCCAGCTCTCACCACTTTCAAAATCAACCTTTGCTTTGTAATTCGTAGCGATCGACCAGGCGTGCGGAAGGATGAAGGAGGCAGGTAAAGACAGCTCGATGTAACGCTGCGGCGGGGCATTATGTTCTTCGGCGATGGAATGGTTGTAATCGGCGTTGAACGTAAGCGTGAGCCAGTCCGTGACATCGCGCGCGACGCCCCAAAAGGGCTTGAGGCGCCACATGCTATCACCAAGCGCGGGATTCGAGGCAGTATTAGCATGCAACTCGATGCCGCCGCCGGTACGCCACCTGTCGCTCACGCGAAAAGCGGTGCCTGTAGCAACCTCAATATCGCTCATGCCGCCTATGTCGGCGTGGCCAGATGCTTCATCGCTCCGATGATAAACGAACGGGACCTTCAGCCGCAGAGCCCAGTCTTGCTCGTCGCGGGCGCGCCATCCCCACAATCCTCCCAGCGTCCACGTGGCCTTTTCGGCGCCCTGTTTGAATTGGTCCCACTCTGTGTCCAGCCACACGCGAGACGTGATGATGGTCCGATCGTTTAATGCTTTCAGTTGCTCCGCGGTAGCGGTCGCGGAATCGATGGATGAGGGTTCCGCCGCTGGGAACCTGCGCGCAGCAATTAGGATAAGAATAACAAACAGGAATCGAGCGAGAAAATTCCAACGCATGAGGAAAGGAGACCGACGCTGTGATTGAGCGCGTTCCGGCACCGTGCTGTGCTTCATTGAACAACTCTTCGTGGGACCGCCTCGAAATCAATCCTCCGATCGCTTATGGCCAAAGTGAGGGTGGCCGGCCTAAATACGAGCGGCCGATGGTGTTGCCCTAAAGTCTTATAGACAAACGAATCGCCAAGCGGCATGATGGCCATAATCCCACACTAGTATGAACATCCTCGACATAACATTGGGTCAACATCAATCGCTGTAATAAAACAGTCCACGAAAGGAGTCCGAAACATGAAAAAATATGATTCAATTACTTACATCCTCAGTCTGGCCTGCGCATGCCTAATCTTGGCCGGCTGCGCAACCAGCCAGCCTGGTTCGTCTGCCGCGCCGGTATCCACGTCTGCGCGGTCTACGAGTGGGGGCCATTTGCTCGTTTACCGGGTCGCAAATTTTGGGAGCAATCTCAGCCTTATCCTGTTAGTTGACGGTGCTGAAGTGGCAAGGCTTGTGGAGGGCCGAAACTATGATGGTTATCTATCAGCTGGCCAGCACGTCCTCTCCGCCCGCGCTTATCCCGATCCCGGCGGTATCGGTCCATGGCAAAAAACCATGACCATAAAAAATGGGCAGACGTACTCCTTTACCGCAAACTGGTCAGGACAAAGTTTAGTTTTGGTAAGGAACCCGTAGTAAGTAGAATCGAGTCTCTGTCGCGACGCTATTTGCTGGGGGGATTCCCGTACCCCTTCCGGAGCATACGCTGCAGCCCCCCTCGGGTTGTGGCCGATTGCATTTCTATGTAAGCTGAAGGTTGCGACTATTCCTTACAACGTGGCTGCTTGTGCAAGTTGGAATTGCATCTTGGTTCCCGGGGTAACCACCAATGTGCCGGCTGTGAATCCATGCCGCGCCTGTTGCGCCGTCCTCTGCGGAGTTCCCGGTTGGACGCTATTCGTCTTTACCGCAACATTGCGTCCGTTTACCGAGATCGACGTAAGCTGAAGACTGAGTGGTTCGGACCTGCGCGGATTAGCGCGAGACGACTTAATCTTTCCGAACGCCTTTGTTCCAGCTTTCAATAGCACCTTTCCTTTAACATCGACGTCCTGATCGACCTGTGCCGCGAAGGTTCTACCCACTGGATCCTTTGAGGAGACGGAACTGACTGTCCGCATCGTGAGCATTGTTCCAGCGGGAATCGTAGCCGCGTTCAAAGACGAAGCCGCAAAGCAAACGCAGGTTACAGAGATAACTGCAATTAATTTGTCTCGGATCATATTACTTTGAAGAGCTGATGGTTGAGTTGTGCAAAAGAAGAAGTTGTTTCAAAGCTCACTTCTTTGTCGGTGAGCAAATTACAAAGAACTCGCGCCGGAGGTCAAGATGAATAGCAAACCTACTTTGCATCGATCGTCTGCTTGTCGTTTCTCCCCGGCGATTTCAGGCAGGACGGTGAAATCACGACCTCGACGCGCCATGCGCAGGCTCGGGCGCAGGTTCGGAAAAAGCTTTAGCTAATCGGTCCAAATCCAACGTGTAGCAGAACAGCGAAAACAGGACGACCAGGAGAAATAAGATTTTCCAAATGGAAAACTCCAGGTCTTCAAACCGGGTGAAGAACACGACACTAAACATTCCTCCGATGAATACAAAACTCAGACGCCCCAGAAACTGAATCGCGTGGCCCAGCACCAGTCGACGCTTGAATCGAAGCGGAGGACAGCACCGCAATCTGATCCAGTAAGCACTCTGGATAAGGATAACCGCGACCGCGCCCAAAATGAAAACCCTCGGATCCGCTTCCTGGGCACTGTGTCCCATAAGAAGTCGTTGATGGATTGGTACGCCGTTCCAAAGAATCATCAGGGCTCCCGTCGATTCAGCGGTAAAAAGCACCCAGCTCAATGCAAGCTTCATTTCGGATACCTACGGGCGCGTAGGCAAATGTGTTTTATCACGCATCAGGCTGGAGAATTTCCAATGGCACACCGAGCCATTCCGCCGCCGCGGCACGCTCGCGGAATGCGCGAACTTGAATCGTCCCCTCTTCCATCAGCGCTTCGTACATCCGGGCGATGCCAAGCCCAACAGTCGTATCGGAGAAGAATGCAGACTTCACCGGCTCGGCCACTCCGCGGCGAAGTTTCGCGACATCGAAAACGTGTCCGATTTTCAACCGGATATGAGTCAGCCCGCTGAAGTCTGCGTAACGGTGAAACGGCACCTCCTCGACGCGCTCCTCCGAACCGATCACTCGGATGAGCTTATCCGCAAGCGCATCATCGAACAGCCCGCGCGGGTGCCACGTGAGCAATCGCCATTGAGAATAATAACGCGTGTGAGGAAATGTCTTCAAAAGGGCAGCCAACGGTTGCTCGTTCATGGGAAATCAATTCTGCGTTGTGTTACTTCGTAGCCGGGCGACGTCAGCGATGCATCCGATGGCCAAAGCGGTCCAACCGGTTTGATGGCTCGCGCCGAGTCCCTGGCCGGTTTCGCCGTGAAAATATTCGTGAAAGAGCACAAGGTCGCGCCAGTACGGGTCGTTGACGAAGCGCGAGTCGCCGCCGTGGCAAGGGCGACGCCCGCTGGCGTCGGTGAGAAAGATGCTGGCGAGGCGCGAGCTAAGTTCAAGGGCGACCTGACGGAGGTTCATCATGCGCCCCGATCCGGTGGGGCATTCAACTTGGAAGCTGTCTCCATAGAAATGGTGGTAGCGTTCGAGGGCCTCGAGGATGAGGAAGTTTATCGGGAACCAGATCGGCCCACGCCAGTTCGAGTTGCCGCCGAAGAGGCCAGTAGTGGATTCGCCAGGCTCATAGTCGACGCGGTGCTCGACTCCACCAGCGTTGATGACATACGGATTATTTTGGTGAAACTTCGAAACCGAGCGTAGCCCGTACGGAGAGAGGAATTCATTTTCATCGAGCATGTATTTGAGCACTCGTTCCAATCGCGCGCGCGACGGGATCGCGAGCAAACGGTAGTTATGCCTTGCTTCACAGTAGCTGATGTTTTGCGCGAGATCGGGGCGATGTTTCACGAACCATTGTAGACGTTTGTAAAAGCCGGGTAGTTTCGTAATGGTTTCTTCCTCGAGAACTTCGGCCGCGATCAGGGGCAGCAAACCAACGACCGATCTCGTTTGTAGCGGAATGACACGTCGATCCGTCCGCACTTGATCGTAGTAGAAGCCATGCTCTTCGTTCCAAAGTCCGGTGCCACCCAGGTGATTCATCGCGTCGGCTATTTGCACAAAGTGTTCAAAAAACTTGGAGGCCATGTCTTCGTAGGCCGGGTGCGTGCGTGAACCCCGATCTTTTGCTAGTTCAAGTGCAATACTGAGCATGGTCCCGCAATAGAAAGCCATCCAGGCAGTGCCATCAGCCTGGCGGAGTGTGCCGCCGTGAGGTAACGGCTGCGAGCGATCGAAGACGCCGATGTTATCAAGACCGAGGAAGCCGCCGGAAAAGAGATTCTCACCGGTAGCGTCTTTGCGATTTACCCACCATGTGAAATTGAGAAGCAATTTTTGGAAGACGCTTTCTAGAAAATCGCGGTCGCGTTCGCCGCTTCGGGCGGAAACTTTATAGACACGCCATGCCGCCCACGCATGCACCGGCGGATTCACATCGCCGAACCTGAATTCATAAGCGGGTATCTGGCCGCTGGGATGCATATACCATTCGCGTAGGAACAGGATGAGTTGCTCCTTGGCGTATTGCGGGTCCACATAAGAAATAGGCAGTACATGAAAGGCTGAGTCCCAAACGGCGAACCAAGGGTATTCCCACTTATCCGGCATTGAGAGCACATCGCGGCTATAAAGATGTTTCCAATTATGATTGCGCCCCTCGAGTCTGCTGGCAGGCGGCTGGGGCATCGCCGGATCGCCTTTCAACCACTCATCGACGACGTAGTGATAAAACTGCTTGCTCCAGAGAAGACCGGCTGCGGCTTGCCGAATGACACCTCGCTCCACTTGGTTGAGTGGCGTTGTTGTGATCGTGCGATAAAAATCATCTGCTTCCGCGATCCGTGTTGCAAAGGTCTTCTCGAACAAAGGTCCGAGCGGATCCGCAGGTGTTTCCGTTTTCGCAAACAATCGCAAAGAAACCGTATGCGCAGCGCCGGCGGGAACCCGTAACACGTAGTGAAGTGCGGCCTTTGTGCCGATGCCCGTAGGATTGACGGCATCCATCCTGCCACCGACTACATATTCGTGGAAAGCGTCCTTCACAAAAGCGCGTTTGTCTCCGCTGTTCCACAAGCGACATGTGTTACTCTCGTTCTCAGTGAAAAGCGGTCTCGGAAGTTGGCCAACCGAATCGGGACCGGCATGCAGAAAGAAGCGGCCCAGCACCGGGTGGTTGAGCAAAAGGCAATTTCCGTCCTGTGTAATAGACGGTTTCGTAGTTACGCTTTCGTCCGTGTGTCCCCAAGACCATTGGTTGCGAAACCAGGTGGTGGGCAGCAAGTGCAGCGTCGCTGCTTCCGGCCCGCGATTGGCCACAGTGATTCGAATAAGAATGTCGTTAGGCGATGCTTTCGCGTATTCGGCGGAGACGTCGAAGTAGCGGTTCTCGTTAAAGACGCCGATATCGACTAGCTCAAACTCCGGATCGCGTTTGCCGCGCCGCTGGTTCTCCTCCTCTAACCAGACATATGGAAATGCAGCCTGCGGATACTTGTAGAGCGCCTTCGCGTATGAGTATGTTGGAGTAGCATCGAGGTAAAAATATTGCTCCTTCACATCTTCGCCGTGATTCCCTTGGGGATTTGTTAGGCCGAACAGCCGCTCTTTAAGTATCGGATCCTTTTCATTCCACAGCGCCAATGCGAAGCAGAGTCTGCATCCTCGATCAGTGATGCCGAGCAAACCATCTTCGCCCCAGCGATAAGCCCGGCTGCGAGCGTGGTCGTGGGGAAAGTAACCCCAGGAATCTCCCGTCTCCGAATAGTCCTCTCGAACGGTCGCCCATTGCCGCTCCGACAAATAAGGACCCCACCGTTTCCAATCGGCGGTGCGAGCAGCTTCAGCGCTGATGCGCTCTTTTTCTACAGGCGTGCTCATGCGATCCGAATATGCAGATGTCCGCTGGTGACGTGCTTTTCCCAAAGGCGAAACCCTCCACGAAATGCGGCGGCATTTTCGCCTGCGCGGCAATGTAAAGGCAGCTCCCTAAGCTTCTTCACGTTGCCGCCACCTAGGACCACCTCTTCTGGACGAAGCGCATCCATCAAGATCTCGACCACTTCGGCGACCAGACGCCTCCATTTCTTTTTGCCATGTTTCTTCAGTCCGCGAATGCCGACGTAGTCCTCATAGCTTCCTCTCTTGTAAGGAAGGTGCGCCAATTCCATTGCATGGACGGAGCCATCGAGGATCAGGGCAGAACCCAGACCGGTGCCTAGCCCAAGAAAGAGCATTGTTCCTCCGTTGTAACTTCCAAGCGCTTGCATAGCGGCATCGTTTACAATTTTCACAGGGCGCTCGAAAGCGGCTTCAAAATCGAACCCAACCCAACCCGGAGCAAGGTTCCGCGGTTCCGCCTTTGGACAGCCACGAAGAACCGGCCCCGGATAGCCGACGGATACCACATCATATTTCCAATCCCGCGTGCGCTTCTTGACCCCCGCAACCATCGCCTTGGCAGTCATGGCGGGCCCGGAGGGAAATTTCACTGGTTCCTGCTGTCCGGTGGCCAGGACCTTTACGTTAGTCCCACCGATATCAATCACCAGCACATTCATAATCCGGTAGTGTCCTAATTTGGTTTTTTTTGGAGCAGTGAAAAATCGAATGCTGAAGAAAGACCGAGATTCACAGAATGACGCCAGTCTGGATTCTTATTTGAGCAGCGGCTTGAAACCCGCCTGCTCGAAATGCCGATCGCCTGTTAGTGCCTCACTCAGTCCCTTCTCATCCATTACGACAAAGGAGATGCAATCGGTGAGCGACCATTCTTTGTCTGGTCGCTCACGGTAGAACTGTATCCCGCGCGCGAGCAATTCCGTGCTTGCAGGGACGATGTGAAAACTCGCGTCGTTGATGATTGCGTCGCGCACGACGAAAAACTCCACGCGGTCGCGTGGGTGCGCCAGCGCGTCGGCCAGCTCCAGCAGCACAAACTCCGTCGTCACGAACTCTCGCCCGGCGACACACGACGCTTCGATAGCGCGCACATGGGCGGCGTCGCTCGAATTCAGCAGCGCGAGAAAGTGGAACGTGTCGGCGAAGACCGCCACGCTCATCGTTTCGGTTCGCCCTTCGTGTAATGGGCGTGATTGAGCGCGTAATCAGCCGGCCAATCGCGCGGATGCGCCCGCGCCAAGACCCGGCCGAGAAAGGCCGGAGCATTCGGCAAGCCTTCCGCCGTTCCAGCGACTTCGAGCAACGCCTCGCCGATCGTCCGCCGCTTGGTCCTCGCCAGATCGTCCACCTTTGCCTTCACCAGGCGCAACTCCTCTGGCTTTAGCTTCGGCAGCTCTGCGATGATTTCCTGCGCGCTCATGGTGAAAGCATGCTTTCGGGCAGCCCCGGCGTCAAACCCAACATCCCACCGTGGTCACGCGTTACGAGGCTGACCCCCGCAGCCATCGCCTTGGCAGTCATGGCGGGCCCGGAGGGAAATTTTATTGGTTCCTGCTATCCGGTAGCCAGGATCTTTACGTTGGTCCCACCGACATCAATCACCAGCACGTTCATAATCGAGTTCTCGCACTAACCACCATTTCCCATAACGTCCCGGACCTGATCGAGCAATTTTGGCTTGTTCCGGACTGCCTAGACCGGTAAAGTCAGCGGCATGTCCGGCATTTTTGCTAGCCTCACGCTCGAAGGCAAGCGGATTAGGCCGGAAAAACCCGTAATTAAAGGCAGGATTTTCCCGCCGAATTCTCGTTAGACCTCACAGGAACAGACCGCCACGCGCCAATTCACTAGAGGAACTATGCGACACACAATCTGGCTTCTTGTCGTATTGCTCGTCATCGCCATCGCTGGAATCGGCTTCGCCGCCAAGTTGAGCGCCCACGGACCTGAAACGATCAAGTACGAGAAGGAGTGGGTGACAGCCCTCTTGCAAGCCGGCCTTATCGCGGTCTTGGGTGCCGTAACGACGGCGGTATTGGAGCTTTTTAAACACGGCCTGCAGCGGAGCAAGGACCAGAGCAAGCTGCAACTAGACGCGTACTCCGAACTTCGCCGTCACTACCATGAGGTGAAACTCATACGACGAAGGTTTCAGGCGTCAGCGAGCCTCACTGCCGATGACGTGACAAGCCTGAACAGGATCCAGCTGGCGCTAGAAGGACTTCGAGACGACAGTGACCTGTTTGCGCGGTCGTCACAGGTTTCCGAGGCCCTTTCGACAATGGAGAGCTATCTCAACCATCTCGCGAATGAGCAAGATTCAGAAGAACGCGCCCACTTCCACGAAAGCACACCACCGGAGAGGTCGTTCAAGGTATTCTCTCGAGCGTATTCAATGGCCTCAACGGCAATGCGATCCGAGATTGCCCCTCCTACACTGCTGGCACGTTTCCGACTTGCGCTCGCGCACAAAAAAGACGCTGAGGCCTAACCCTTCCATCGAGCGGACACGCTCCGGCCTGCGGCCTACACGTGCCGCTCATGTCAAACGTTAGGCGCAAAGGACTCTATGACTGACATCGATATAAAATATGAACAACTTGGCGGACCAGCGTCGGTCCTTGGAGTCTTCCATTGCGATTGTCCGACCAGCTTTGCGACAGTTGGCCGACAACTCAGTCCATGTCCACGCGAGTTTGTCGTCGTACGGGATCGGAATGTGTTCTGCGATGTATTCAATAAGACGTTGCCGGTTCGCTTCTGAGAACGGACGCAGGAAAAGCCACTGATAGAGCTCCGCCACTGTAACCAAGGCGATATATCGCGGCTGCCCCACCAGATGCCGCTCGTAACGGGCTGCGCGTGTGTCATGACGGAAGAAATAGGAGACGATGTTGGTGTCGAGAAGCATACCGCGTTGCTCAGGTCAGCGGGTGTTCCGAGCGCCATTGCTCGAGCGCTTCGTCAAATCCTTCCCAGTCGGCGGGATCCCCGTCGCCGTAGAGGTCCTCGATTCGCTCTGCGGGTTTTACGCCTTGCCGGCGAGCCAGTTCTTCCGCGCTTAGATTGTCCCAGAAGCCGCCATAGCGCGGATCAGGCGCGATGGTTGTTCCGCCGTTGGCCATCAGTTCCTCGCGCAACTTCATGAATTCAGACAGCGGCAACACCACAAACTCCGGCTTGCCGTTTTTGCTCAAAATTTCCGGATGCAATTCCATTATCATTCACCTCGTTTCTGCCTGTCGATCTTGTATTCTATCACACTTTCACTTCAACAGTGATGCTCGTATCGTATCCGAATACATCGACCACCTTCACGCAGGCGGCGTATTTTGCAGGCTTCGGATATTTCTTGAATCCTGCATCACTGATCGTCTTTAGACTGCCATCTTTCCGCGTTCGGTAATCTTGCCAGTGATGCTCGAACGGTTGTCCATCCTGGTAATCGAAATCGATCGCCCAAAAATCGATAAAATCGAAGCCGCTTTTCAGTGTTCGTTGGCGCAACGCTTCGAGTTTCCTTGCTCGGGAACTTCGGCTAACATATTCGACCACTATTGGCGAGCCGCCAATAATAACGCCCGAAAGTTCGTTCATCAGGAAACAGTCCGGGTTGGCAACTGTCCGCTGTCGTCCACGACCAGCCCGTCGCGTTTCAGCATCGCCGCATAAGTCGCGTACTTATAGAGATCGCCCAGCGTTGGATAGTTGAAACAGGTGCGGTTGAACAGGTCGGCGCCGGCCTCGGCCATCATCGCGATCAGACCGAGATGAACAAGTTCGGTCGCCTGTTCGCCAACGACATGGACGCCGAGCAATCGCATGTCGTCCTGGCGAAAGATCAGTTTCAATAGACCGCTTTCATCGCCGATAATCTGGCCGCGCGGATTATCGGCATACCGCGCCCGACCGACCACGTAGCCGATGCCCTTCGTCTTCAACGACTCTTCGGTTTCACCAGCCATGCTCGCCTCCGGAATCGTGTAAATGCCGGTCGGCAGAATCGGTGCGACCACGTCTTTGTAGTCAAACTCGAACGCGACGCATATCGCAAGACGCGCCTGTTCCATGCTCGTCGCGGCGAGCGCCGGTGCACCAACAACATCACCCGCCGCGAAAATATGCGGAACCTCCGTGCGACAATGCGCATCCACTTTCACCAAACCGCGTTTACCCGGCGTGAGACCCGCCGCGGTGAGGTTTAGATCGGCCGTATTGCTCTGGCGTCCGACAGCGACGAGTACGTCGTCCACTGCGATGGTCGCGCCGGAGGTGAGCGTGAGCGTTATTTTCCCGTTTGCCGGCGCATCGCACCGCACCACTTTTTCTTTCCAGATAAAATTCACGCCGTCCGCTTTCATTGTTTGTTCGATCGACTGGGAGATTTCGCGGTCGAGGAATGAGAGCAGTGAGTCACGCCCGTCGACGAGATGCACCTCGACGCCAAGTGCGGCAAATGTGCAGGCATATTCAGCGCCGATTACTCCCGCGCCGACGACGGCGAGTGTTTTCGGAAGTGTGCCGATCTCGAGAATTTCGTCCGAGTCATGCACGCGCGGATGCTCGAATGGGAACTCCGGAGGACGCATCGGCGATGACCCGGTGGCGATAAGAATTTTCTCGCCACGCAAGAGCGTATCAGGAGCGATGCGCACGGTATTGGGATCGATAAAGCTGGCCGCGCCGTGAAACGTCTCGATCTTGTAAGTCCGCAGCTGCTCTTCCCTGCGTTTCCGGTCGTGCGCGACGACGTGTTCCTTGTGGCGCATGAAGTCTTCAACCGTCGCGTCGCGCCGGAGAGAGAGATCAACGCCGAAGAGTTTGCGCGAACGCCAACCCGAAAGCGCGAGCGCAGTCTCGCGCAGCGTTTTGCTCGGAATGGTACCGGTGTTGATACCCGCGCCGCCAACCTTGCCAAGTTTTTCCACAAGCGCGACCCGCTTCCCGAAAATTGCGGCGGTGTTAGCTCCGGAGATGCCAGCGGGTCCGCCGCCGATGACTACTACGTCGAAGTCTTTAGTCATAGACGCGCGCCATTCGGCAAATCATAACCGAATTCGTTGCCGTTAAGCTATGGGTAAACTCACACATTGGGTCCTGCGCGTCGGTGGATGAATTCGGTTTTGGAGTTTGTGGAAGGAGAGGTTTTCAGGCCGCGGGCATGAGGAGCATTCGGATGACGGCAAAAACGAACACCGCCACGCCGAAGACCACGGTGGAGAGCCGCACGCGTGGCTGCTCGAACTTCCCTGCCGTCCCGGCGAAGAAGAGCACCGCCGCGAAGAGTACCGTATTGGCGAGAAATTGCCCGGAGCGATTGCCCGCTTCGCGCGCCTCGACGACCCGCTGCGCTGCGTTAACCCTCGCTGCGGCTGCTTCCGCGGTGCCGCGGACCTGGTAA
>WNFZ01002839.1_pt1 | contig 19836 bp, 21 predicted proteins | sample 5400081 | NCBI WGS metagenome assembly WNFZ01 (sample SAMN13153365, study PRJNA577476) | soil metagenome | isolation source: 80 cm soil or saprolite under grassland replicate 1 | place: USA:California | collected 2016-06-15
CGGTTTCGCTGACGCTAATCGTGAAAGCATTTTCAAGCGGCAAATCGCTGTGAACACCGCCGCGTCTGACGCGATGTTTGGTTTTGGCGTAATCGATCAAAATTCGCCGCATCATGGTCGCGGCAATGGCGAAAAAGTGAGAACGGCTTTCCCACGCGACCGATTTTTGTTCGACTAATTTGAGATAAGCCTCGTGAACCAGAGCGGTGGTTTGGAGAGTGTGTCCGGCGCGCTCTTTTTGCAAATAGCGATGCGCCTGCCGATGCAGTTCCGTATAGACGAGTTTCAGCAAAGCGTCAGCCGAATCATCGCCCCGATTATCGCGCCAATCGCGTAACCCTTCCGTTATCTCACTTGCCGGACGCGCCTTATCAGTCATTGCCAAGCCTCGTTTGTTTCGGAAATGCCTCGCTCTTAATCACGAAAATAGACCTTTTAACCGATGAAGTAAGTTTTTTCTAAGAAAGATTGACCTCTGGTTTCAAAAACTGGTGCGCTAATAAATAGAGAGAGGAAGTTCTGTCAATCACAAAGCAAGGAGAAGAAATGAAAAGACAATTCTTAATTTTAATCGCAATCGCCGCTTTCGCCACCGCTTTTCCAACAAACGCCTTCGGACAAATGGGCAAAGCCGTGAAAGCGAACATCAAATTTGACTTTCACATTGGCGAGCGCGTTTATCCGGCGGGCGAATATCGGATTGAATCAATCAGCAGCATGAGCGACAACATTCTGCAAATTAGAAGCGTCGGCGACACGAACAAAAACGATATCATCGTCGCTAATCATTCAAATTTCAAACGCTGTCGCGCCAATAAATAGAGAGGAAAATTTCTGTCAATTAAAAATTAAGGAGACAAGTCATGAAAATCAAACAGACACTACTCAGTATGCTCGCGGCACTAACATTTGGTTCGGTAATTTCGGCACAGCATTTCGGTGAATGGTCTGCGCCCGTCAATGCCGAAGCAATTCCCGGCACAAGTTTGGAACTTAACACGGAATTTAACGACGGCTGCTCGATTCAAGCACCGGACGGGCTGAGTCTGTTTATCGCCTCGAATCGTCCCGGCGGGTTTGGCGGACAGGACATTTGGGTTGCCCGACGCGCAAGCCCGGATGAGCCATACGGCGCACCCGAAAATTTGGGCGCGACCATCAACAGCGATGCTGATGATTTTTGCCCATCCCCCGTTCGAGGGAAAGGTCTCTTCTTTGTCAGCGCACGCATTCGACCTGACAGTTGCGGCGGCGCGGACATGTACTTTGCGCGGGAGAACGGCGGCGTATATGAAGAGTCGCAAATTCTCGGCTGCGACATCAACAGCACGGCGGGCGAAGCCAGCCCGTCGTATTTTGAGGACGACAGTGGCAATTCGTACCTCTATTTTTCGAGCAATCGTGCGGGGGGATTTGAGCCGGGCGGCGCGGATTCGGACATTTATTTCAGCCTGAATTTCGGCGCGGCGCAGCTCGCTCCCGGACTGAATACGGCGAGCGATGATTTCCGTCCGAACGTTCGCAAGGACGGACGGGAGATTGTCTTCGATTCAAATCGCGCGGGCGGTCTTGGCGGATTTGATATTTGGACAGCAACACGCGAAAGCATCTACGACGCTTGGCTTTCGCCCGTTCATTTGGACGCGCCGATAAACAGTCCGGCGAACGAAACGCGGGCATCGCTGTCGTGGGATGGCTTGACGATGGTGTTTGGTTCAAACCGCCCGGGTGGCGAGGGAATGGCGGATGTTTATGTAACCACGCGCGAGAAATTGAAAGGCGACGAAAGATAAACCTAAGAAGCGAACGAGATGGCGGTATCCACCAGGGCCGGATGCTGGAAGGTAGCTGACAGGTGAGGTCTCACCTCATGTAAATTTTCGTTCGCATCAAACCGCGATCAGCTCCTGGAGATCAGGCGCCGGTACGGGTTGGACGAGAAGGTTGGGACAAAGGGAAAGTCGAAATAAACCCGTCCATTTGCTTTTGCTTAGGGACTTGGTTTGGGCGTGACAGTCCTCGGTCGTTCCCCGCCGCCAGTTATGGGCGGCGTTTTCGTTTCAACATTTTCTACTGTGACCGGCACCTCGCTTTGCCTGGTTGCTGGTTCGGGACGCGTCTCCCGTGGCTCCGATCTGACAGAGGCATTCGGCGTCTTTACGACCGCTTGTTCCTTCAGCGCTTTTCTGGCGACCGAAGCCGACTGCTTCTTTGTCTCAATAACACGTTCCTTAGGCGAGTACACACGCGCACCTACCGAATTAACTTCTCGAAGAATCTCCTGACGAACAGCGCCTGATTTTGCATCACTCGAGGGCGCTTTTCGTGAGTCGTCAGAGCTTGGTCTTTCAACCAACTTTGCCTCCGCTACACCCTGCGTCTCTTCAACTGTCGCCACTGCTTGAGTTGGGCTGGCGCTCCCACTTACCTTGCCTTGCGAATTCGAAATCAAGACCGATTCGGGAGACTCAGTAATTGAAGTCGACACTGATTGACGGGCGGTATCCACAATGGTCGGTGGCGGAGCAGAGCTAACTGTCACAACCTCAGAGCTCGTCGTACTCAAAAAAACAATCACCGCCAGAGCGAGGACTGAAACCAGTGCGAGCATGGCCAGCACCAGTTGTTTTAAGCTCAGTTTCGTTTTGACGAGGAACTCGGTAATCGGCGAGTGGCGGTGCGCTTTCGTGCGTTCGCCCAACATAACTGTGGCAAACGATGCTTCACCGGCCAGGACCTGAGATTCATCCAGTAATTGAACTCGCGAAGCGGACCTGCGTTCACGATAGTCGTCGACGCTACTGGTTGAAATCGGCTCCCAGGAGTTTTGCGGTTTGAGAACGCTCTCTTCGAAGGGTTGATTCAGACTGACAGTGGCAAACGATGCCTCGCCGGGAAGTACCTGCGACTCATCCAGTATTCGAACTTGGCGAGGAGTATCAACGACTAGGCCTTCCTTCTCCATGTTCGGAGACATCAGGTCGATGTACTGAGCCTCGACTCGCTTACCCTGCAGGGTTGTTTCATCTTCTTCCTCGTAGTCAGGCGCCCAGACAGACGCAGGCGAAAGGTCAACGTTGTCTGAGGATTCCAGCCACTCCTGTTCATCAGCAATTCGATAACTGTTTCGTGGCGCTAGAGCTGACATGACAGCCTCCCTTATTCCTGGTACTCTAGCGAGAACCGCGGGTTCAGTCAAACAGGAAAAGCTTCGCCCAGCTGCGACAAAGCAATCAAAAGGCAGTGTCCTGGCTTGGCAAATATTGTCGGGGCGACCCTCCGTGGGCTCGACACCAGTGCGCATAGATATAGCTTGTGAATTTCGGTTCGTCCTGTGCTGCGCCCTAATGGCGCCTGCGAGTCAACGTGATGCTCCCGACACCAGGCCGTAACCCAGTTGAAACCTACGCGTCGTGCGTCGCGCACCTCCAACGCGTTTGTAAATTAACGCGATTTTATATGGCGGGACGTATCTCGTGGTTGATAGTTTCAATAATTCTTCAAGGACGGCTCGCGCTCCCGCCGGTTTGCCAGATTTTGCCAGGCTTAAGCACTAAACGTCATAACATTTCCGCCGGAGAGTTCTTTTTCCTTGCCTGATTCGGCGATGGCTTCCGCATACATTCCTTTTTCGATATACGCACTTGCCGCAAACAAATGAGGCATCCAAAAATTCTCTTCAAACTCTTCGACGCGCAGGCTCTTTTGCTCGGGGTCGAGAAGGATAGCGGGCGATGTGTTGAAGTGACTTTGTGACGTATTAAACTGACTTTCAATTGTGGCGATCATGATCATCCCCCTTCCCAAACAGTGGTTTGTATTTCCACGGGATGTATTAGGTCGCTCCAGTCAGGGCCATGTGGTTGCGATCCACTTTCGCCCCAACCGGAGAGCATCCTAATTTGACTATCAAAACAAACGGGCGACGATCTCGATCTTCTCGACCTTCGTCACTTTTCCAGACAGATTGCTCTGCTGAGTCTGTGCTAATTGCTGCCGGATAGTTCGCTCACTGCGTGACTCCGGCACTTGCGTTCCCCCTTGTTCACCACTCGTCCAGATCTGTTCAAGGAAATACTGGTCCCCGTACCTGTGAAAGACCAATTTCGACTCGTTCTTAGCAGTAAGAACTTGGGTCCCAATGGTTGACTGAAACACACTTGTGTTGGCATCCACGCTGCTGACCAACATTATTTTGTTGTCAGCGGATAAACGACTGAACGTATATTGTCCAGCCTGAAGCTTCTTATCACCCATGCTGAAGTCGAAAGGGATCTTCGCCCTGACCGGATAAATTAATTGTGCGTTAGCGGATGCGACCGCCGCGCAAAGAGTGAACATCGAAACCAGGCTCAGCATCGTGAGCCTTCTGATAAATTTTCCTGACATACAATCTCCTATCTGTTTTCGGCGAGCGGCAACCAATTGACTGCCCCAAACTGCGCGCACCTACGTTTACCTTTTCGAGAGCAAAGTTGGTTCTCTCCTTGCAATGATCCAGGCGGTTATCAATCAACGAGTTGTCGTCAAACCTGACAAGCTCTTATCGCCTTCTGCTACTCCATACCGCGAGAACACGCAAAAAATTCCATGGGTGATCACCATTGGACGGCGAGAACAAGTTCGTCAGTGAGCGAATCTTGTCTCGAATGAATGTATTGGGCTGGTTACTGGTGGGTGCCCGACTATTTTATTCCCGCAGCTAAATCCATCTCACCGGGAATTTGGGAGAATCCAATTGCGCGGTCTTTCGCGAAGCAACGACGGCTGGGAATATCTTAGTCGCTCAGGCGGTATAGATAGTGGAACGGAACAAAGGGTTAAATCCAGGCTGACTAGCGAGGGCTAAACCGGCCTCCTGAGGAAACGCGCTTGTGAGGTCTTTAAACATTCTTCCTGACCGGTGCGCTTACTTCCCAAACGTTGAGCTAAATTGCGTCTGGTCCAATCAGGGACGTGCCGGCAGACAACTGCTGTCCGGAAATGAGGTAAGACATGGAGCGAATCATGCGCGAAGGGTCCTTAATCGTATCAGCAGCTTCCGCGGTTTTTTTGCTCGCGCTTGCTGCTCACTCGCTTGCTTCTCCACTACCAGGTGGATCACAGAAAAACCATAACAGCAGCAACTCTCTTTTTGCGAAGAACTGTGCTACCTGTCATGGTAACGATGGAAGGGCAAAAACGTTCAAGGCAAAGTTCAACCACGCGCGGGATCTCACCGATCCTGAGTGGCAGGTCAGCGTGACTGACGAGCGCCTATTCAATTCAATTACTAATGGTCGCGGACATATGCCAGCCTGGGGCAAGAAGCTTTCCGAAACAGAAATCAACTCACTGGTCGCCTACGTTCGCCAGCTCAAGAAGTAGCTTGCAATATTCAGTTCGTGAGAGGTGGGGCCTGAAGTAGCCTTTTTGGTCAGCGTGAACATCATTGAGTCCCGCGGTGTGGAGTGGGCACTCTGTGCCTTGACTTCGTGAGTTACGTGAAACAAGATTCGTTAGCACTTAGAGACTAAAATCCAACTGTTTGGGTTTCCGCTCCATGGTCCGCAAGCAAATATTTTGGTCGCGCCATTTGAGCCTTGAAACGCGTTATCGCATTTCATTTGTTTCGAAGTCTTCGCTCGGACTTCTATTCTGAGCTTTTTAGTTGCTGTCCGCTCTAGCTGAACGAATTGCATTCAGTCTGTCGAGCAGCCGCAGGAAGAAATCGCATGCTGCGCGCTGGGCCAAATAAGGACAAACCGCAAAGTTGCGCTCCTTCAGCGAACGTTACTGAACGCAGGCGAACGGAAGAGGCTCTGCGAAAGAGTGAGGAGCGCTGGCGATCTGTCTTTGAGAATTCGGCCATTGGTGTTGCGCTCACCGATCTGAATGGCCGCTTCCTGGCCACAAATCCCACTTACCAAAAAATGCTGGGTTACACGGACGAGGAATTCCAAACGGTTTCCTTTCTCGAGATTACTCATGAGGATTACCGAGAGGCCAACCTGGCTCTGGTTACGGAACTGCTGGAGGGAAAACGAGAGCAGTTTCAAATCGAGAAGCAATATCGACGTAAGGATGGCAGTCTTATCTGGGTAAGAAACAATGTCTCTCTGGTTCCGGGCACCGAGACCATTCCGCGATTTATCATGGCGCTCTCAGAGGACATAACTGAACGGAAACATGCAGAAGAAGCCCTGCAAAAAAGCGAGGAGCGAGTCCGTCTTATCCTCGATTCCGCGGCAGAAGGAATCTTTGGTTGCGACCCTCAGGGCACGTGCCTCTTCTGCAATAGAGCAGCAGTTCGCTTGCTCGGTTACGACGAACCCGTCGAATTGCTGGGCAAGAACATGCATGCGCTCGAACACCACACTCACAAAGACGGTACTCCATTTCCCATTGACGAGTGTCCAATTTATGTAGGTTTTCATGAAAACCGGGGAGTCTATATTGACGATGATATTTTTTGGAGAAAGGATGGTACCAGTTTTCCGGTGGAGTATTGGTCCCATCCCATGGTCCGTGATGACAAAACCGTCGGTGCCGTCATAACCTTTTTCGATATCACCGAGCGAAAAAAGGCGGAAGAGGAACTGAGGAAGAGCGAGCAACGGAAACGAACCCTTCTCGAGATCAACAATGCCATCATAAACAACCTCACGCAGGAAGCGCTTTTCGTTTCGGCCTATGAGGCTATCCGTCGCGTCGTCTCCTTCGACCGGGCTGCCTTCCTTCTTTACCAGCCGGAAACGAAAACCCTAAAGCTCCTCTCTATGGACAGCGACGCTGAGTCTGAGTTCTTCCGTCTGGGAAAGGAATATGATCTGCAAGAGACCCGCATTTCGAAATGGGTTATTGAGAGTCAACAGGCGGTCGTGCGTGGCGATCTCGAAAAGGAACAGCAGTCTCCCGGCGACCAGCGTCTTGTCGCTGAAGGCATTCAGTCCTATTGCGTCGTACCACTTGTGGCGATGGGTAAAAGCATCGGCACGTTTACAGTGTGGAGCGAGACAAAGAACCGATACTCCGAGGCAGATGCCGAGTTGCTGCAGGAAGTCGCGAATCAGGTCGCATTAGCGATCGCAAACATGAAATCGTATGAAGAGATCGCGGCGTTGAAAGCGAGGCTCGAGAGAGAGAATGTCTATCTTCAGGAGGAGATTCGCACCGTCCATAACTTCGAGGAGATCGTGGGTAACGACCCAACGCTGCTTGAGCTTCTGCGACGAGTCGACCAGGTCGCCCCCACTGACTCCAGCGTGCTCATCTATGGAGAGACAGGGACGGGGAAGGAGCTGATCGCGCGGGCCATTCATGACCGCAGCGCGCGCAAGAATCGTCCCCTGGTAAAGGTGAACTGTAGCGCCATCTCCGCGGGTTTGGTTGAGAGTGAACTGTTTGGGCATGTGAAGGGTGCTTTCACCGGCGCCTTTGAGCGGCGCATCGGCCGCTTCGAACTCGCAAATGGTGGGACACTGTTTCTCGATGAAGTCGGCGAACTGCCTTTGGAGACCCAGGTTAAGTTGCTTCGCGTTCTCCAGGAGCGCGAATTCGAGCCGGTCGGCAGCAACCGTTCCGTGCACGTTGACGTGCGGATCATCGCCGCGACAAATCGAAACCTTCAGGAGTCAATTAGCGCCGGCAGTTTCCGCTCGGATCTCTATTATCGATTGAACGTCTTTCCGCTTGAAGTGCCCCCGTTGCGTGAGCGTCGTTCCGATATTCCTCAGCTTGCGATGTTCTTCCTTTCTCGATATTCCCGGAATCTTGGCAAAAGGATGGAGGGCATCTCCGCGGCGGGCACTGAAAGGCTCAGCCGCTACTCCTGGCCCGGCAACATAAGAGAGCTGCAAAACGTTATCGAGCGGGCTTTGATTCTCTCTCCCGGCCCGATTCTCCAGTTGAAGACGGATCTAGTCAGCGTCTCGGCGTCCGAAGCCGTTCGCGACCCAGCGCGGGAAGTGGCTGAAGCGGCTCAACCTACCGAGCCATCTTCTGCACTTAAGACCCTGGACGAGGTTGAGCGGGCGCACATCTCGGCCGTGCTGCAGCAGACCCACGGGGTAATAGAGGGCGCAAACGGCGCGGCGAAGACTCTTGGTATGCATCCGAATACGTTGCGACACAGAATGGAAAAGTTGGGAATCAAACGCTCCGCCCACCGCATGTCGTAGCCCGCCTGCCAAAGGCTAATCCCTTTAACTACCAAATACCGTGGACCACTCTGGGGAGCGGTTCTACTTCTTCGCAGTTCGCGCTTCACGTTTTCTCAGCAAAATTCTCACATCTCCAACTAATCAAGCGGAAGCCGAAGCCAAACTTGGTTGCCTGGTAGCCCGGCACACAAGCTGCACTGGAACGACTCGCGACAAATTTCAAAGAGATACAAATGAATGATGAAGATCACAGAGTTGCGTCGCCGACACACTGGATCTGAAACCCGATGGCTTCTTAACGACTTGGGTCTGATTAATCTCAGGTCTGTTTCAGGAGTCACTTAGACATTTGGAGAGGATATGCAACCATGAAAAAGTATGCTCTTTTAACTTTCGCCGCCGCCTTTGCCTTGTTTTCGCTTACCCTGATCACAACTCATCAGACCGCGCACGCTCAGGAAAACACAATCGGAGATTTTGTTCCACCGACTGTGTTCCAGGCTGCTGGGCCAAACGTCGCCTCGATTCAAAGTTCGGTCGATGCGTTCCGCACCGCACTGGGAAACCCGAATAACGGCAACGCTGGGTCACTTATGACCGGTCACCGTGAGATCAATTGGGATGGTGCCGGCGGAGTTGACACTACTACTACGGCTCCGGTAACCCCGTTCAACGTATTTCTCAACACCCGGGGCAGCCAATTCACTACACCGGGAATCGGACTTTCCCAGGCACCTCCATCGGGGGGCGCGCAGGGCGGCCTCGCAGTCCTTTTCAACAACCCGAGCTACGCAACGATTTTCAAGCCCTTCAGCAATTTTCGCCTGTTCACGCCGGTAGGGAGCAATATCACCGACGCATTGTTCTTTGTACCCGGCTCAGGTGGAAATACTCCAGCAACAGTTAGTGGCTTTGGCGCAGTCTTCACTGACGTCGATCAACCGGATGGCAGTGGTCCCGGCGAAAAGCGCGGCAACCGCGGCGCCAGCACGTTGGTGGAGTTTTTCGGTGTCAACGGCGAGTTGTTGTTCAGCAGTTTTGTCCCAGCCTCGCCTGGCGATGGAAATCAGTCGTTCTTCGGTGTCAAATTTAACGACTCTCGGATCGCTCGCGTGCGGATCACGACCGGCGACGTCGCCCCAGGTCCGGATGATGACAGCAAAAATGACATCGTCATGATGGATGACTTCATCTACGGCGAACCCCAGGCGCTTCCATAAGAAAACTACAAATACGAAGCGCGAGCTAGCGGGATTGGGGCGCTAAGCATTGTTTTGGCGTCCCGAACCAATTCCCAGTTAGAACCAATTAGTAGATTGGCTCCTTAACAACCACTAACCGCGGAAGTTGAACCAGGAAGTCCCCGCGCTCGATAGACGACATCACCCAGCCGTTCCAAGAGCGCGCAGAACTTGGCTTCAGCGAACGTCAGGGGTGAGGCCTGCGCGTACAAGCAGCGAGTCGTTTGCTCTGACGAGTAATGCTGCACACAGGTCTTGCTCCTCCCGATCCAACTCAATACCGGTTGGAGCCGCTCGCGACACGTTTCAAAGAGGGACAAACGAATGCTGAAGATCACAAAAGTTGCAACATCGAACCAGGAAATTACTCTGCAATTGGATGGTCGGGTAACTGGCCAATGGATTGAGTTATTACGCGATTCCGCTGAGTCGGTGTTGGAGGAAGAAATGCGACTCAGTCTTGATTTGAAAAACATTTGCTTCATCGACTGTGAAGGACTTGCGGTTATCAAAAGTTTGATGGGCCGCGGAGTTCGACAGGTAAACGCTCCGCTCTTTGTGGCCGAACAGCTTAGGAAGTGCGCGGCTGCACAAGGCGATTGAGCTCCAACGGGCAATGCTCAAGCAACGTGGGCTGCTGCAGAGAACGGCTAAATCTCATAAAGGATTCATGTCATGAACCGAGCGGCAACACCCATAACCCGCGCCCAAGGCGCGAAAGGAAATAGCATGAATTACAATGTACTGAAAAATCAGATCACGCGTCGCATCCTGCTGGTCGCGTGCACCACTGCACTCGCCGTGGGTTTCATGGTCTCGCTGCCGCAGCCAGCCCACGCCCAGACTATTACACCGCCACCCGTACCCGACGACGGCCTTGAGGTGGAACCGGGGAACGAGGTTTTCCTCCTGGGTCGCGGCGTCGGCACACAGAATTACGTTTGCTCGCCTTGCGACCCAACCAAGCCAAACTGTCCTTTAGGCGTCGCCTTTACATTGTTTACGCCGCAGGCGACGTTGTTCAACGATCAGGAAGAGCAACTTATCACCCACTTCTCCAGCCCCAACCCTTTGGAGAACGGCATCATACGCGTCACCTGGCAAGACTCCCGAGACACGAGCACCGTCTGGGCCAAACTAGTCAAAGCCGTCATGGTGAGGGCGGACTCGATTGCCTGGGTCCTGCTAAATGTTAAGGATACTGGAACCCAGGCGGGACCAACGGGCGGCGATAGATTGACGAAAACCACCTTCATTCAGCGATTGAATACCTTCGGAGGGTTAGCGCCCTCGACGGGGTGTCTTTCGTCAACCGACCTCGGGCACCAGGCGTTTGTGCCCTACAAGGCCGATTACTTCTTCTACAAGAAGCAAAGCAAGGGCGGCAACTAGGATTTCTAGCCTAGGCCGTAGAGGAACCGGATGGCACAACCGTCCGGTTCTCCTTGATAGTCGCTTGGATGATCGGGTGACGGACCAATGGAGTGACTTACGACTCAAGTCGTGGCTGAACAGATTAGGAAGTGCGAGGCTGCACAAGGCGATTGAGTTCGAAAGAGTGAAAAGCTCATGCGACGCAGGCTACTAATAAAGCGAAGGCTTTAGCGCGAACGATTGAAAGCATGCCGAGCGCGTGCGAAGGAGGATTATGGAAAATCTCCTACAGAATTTTGAAAAAGCTGCGTTGCCGCATCTGAGTGCGGCATACAATCTGGCCCGCTGGCTCACTCGGAACGAAACGGATGCCGAAGACGTGGTCCAGGAAGCTTACTTGCGCGCCTTTAAACACTTCGGCAGCTTTCATGGTGGCGACGGCCGACCCTGGTTGCTCGCGATCGTCCGCAACACCTGTTACACCTGGCTGCAGCATAACCGTTCGCCCGAATTGACGATCTTCCTGGATGATGATCTGCCTGAGATTGAGAGCAAAGACTTGAACCCGGAAGCCCTCTTACTGCAAAGCGCAGACACCCAAATGGTCAGACAAGCGTTGGAAGGGTTGCCTGCTGAGTTTCGCGAGGCAATCGTGTTGCGAGAATTGGAGGGACTATCCTATAAACAAATCGCGGACGTGGCGGAGATTCCCGTAGGTACTGTGATGTCACGCCTGGCGCGTGCCCGGAAGCGTCTCCAACAAATTCTGAAGAGCCAGATGCACAAAGAAACTCGGGAAGAGGTGATGGTTGGAAGTTCTTGATCTCTCACTGACTTTGTTGCACCAGACGCGCAAACTCGTGCAGCTCGACTCGGTTCAAATCGGATATAGCCCAATAGTTCATGCCTGAGTTGGTCCAATGGGCCAGATTATAGCCCTGGCGTTGCGTAGTCATTTCGCCTGTCGCGCCAGCTTGCTCTGCCGGCCAGATATACAGATTGATGTAATGCAACCGGCGTTGATAGATGAGAGTCGCCACAGTTCTGTTATTCAAGTATTCCAATCGACCCCCGTAGAGACGAAAATCCTGACTGGCAAAGTCTTTAACCGGAGGAGCGAAATCCACCTTGCCGTCGAACCAGGGCTTGACTGTGTGCTGATCGGAGGAGAGCACATCAGTGAGATGGCCTGGCATCTGTAATGAGCGGACGTGATCGGAAACGATCTCCTGGGCCAGAAGCTCGTCGCCGGAGGGACGAACAGACCTGGGCACAAGTCTCCACACCACAACCCCAATCAAAAGCATGAAAGCCAGTGAAGCCCCCACTGTTAGCCAGCGCCAGCCGAACGCACGCGGGAACACTTCGGACTTGGCCTCCTTGCGCAACGAAGACTGAATGCGCTTCTTCAGCTTCTCTGGCGCGGCAAAATAGAGCGACTCACCTTTCAGAGATGAACGCAATGTTATTTGGGTGTGATAAGCGCGCGCGCAGATTTCGCATTCACGCATATGCTGCTCGACCTCCAGACTTCTTGCCAGATCCAGCTCGCCGTCTAAATAGCCATGAATCCACTCCTCTGCTCTTTGACAACTCAACTTAAAACCTCCGCGTGCATTTGATTTGTAAGAGCTAGCTGCAACCGCTTGCGGCCACGAGCCAGGCGAGACATTACTGTGCCGAGCGGCAAATCCGTAATGCCAGCTATGTCTCTGTAGGACATTTCTTCCAATTCGCGCAACACCAACACTTCGCGAAATTCTACCGGCAATTCTTCCAGCGCTCGTCTGACCAACAGCGTGTCCGCGCATTGCACCAGGAGCGCCTCCGGATTCAAGTCTTTACTCTCAATCTCGTCCAGATCATCATCCAAGGGGATCCTCAATTCCGGCGTACGGTTATTCTGCATCCAGGTGTAGCTGGTATTGCGCACAATCGCCAGTAGCCAGGAACGCCCGTCCTCGCCACGGAAACCGCTGAAGAACTTGAATGCCCGCAGGAACGCCTCCTGCACCACATCCTCAGCGTCCGTGTCATTGCGCGTCAGCCAGCGTGCCAGGTTATAGGCAGCGTCCAGGTGCGGTAAGACTGCTCCCTCAAAAGTGGCGAGTTTGTTTTGCTGTTGCAATCGATCTACCTGTTTGTACCCCTCCGCCGTCCACACATCAAGACCGGTTTATCGCCACTTTTATTCCCGCTTTAACCGATTTTTTTCTCCGGGAATATTGATTGCGGAAAGCCAGTATTACGGATGAGAGCGCTCGCAGTCACTGAACGAGAACGAAAGACGCGTTTCGGATATTACTTTCCAACCCTGAAGGCAGAATCCGGTCGAGAGGAATTATGTTAATAGACGAGCCGGTCAAAGACGAAAAAATGATACGAGGTGAATTGCTGCCTTTCGAGGAACTCTTCAAGCTTCATCATTCAAAAGTCTATGCCGTGTGTCTGCGAATGACTGGGAATACTGCGGAGGCGGAAGATCTAACCCAAGAGGTCTTCGTCCAGGTATTTCGCAAGTTGGATACCTTTCGTGGTGAAAGCGCTTTTACGACGTGGTTGCACCGTCTAACGGTCAACCACGTGCTGATGCACTTTCGCAAGAATCGCCGCAGAAAAGAGCAACTGACCGAAGACGGCGAACTGCCGGAGCAAGTAATCAAAGCTCGAAACGTTATAACGAATTTCCCGATACTTGATCGGCTCGCGCTGGACGAAGCGATTGTTCAACTGGCTCCTGGATATCGCGCCGTCTTTATCCTTCACGATGTTGAAGGATTACAACACATCGAAATCGCAAACATCCTGGGCTGTTCGGTTGGAACATCCAAGTCGCAACTGCACAAAGCTCGGATGAAAATGCGTCATCTGCTCAGGCAACCAAAACGTCCCAGCGAGCCTGTGACAACGTCTCCCGCGGTCAAACTAAAGTTAGATCGTTTATCTCAATCACATCCTACGCTTCAAGCAATCCTGCCACTAGCAAACTGATACCGATCCATTCGATTGCCTCTCCAGCACGTGTCCAGCTTTTTGCGCACGATAGAGGACAGAAGTTTGTTGTTGAATCAGAATCGCTTATTTCGAATGAACAGGGGACTCATGGCGAGGGCCTGTATTCCATAGTGGGTGCAGTTGGCGCCTGAGCGGTAGGCCAAGTCCACTCGTTCTCGGAGTCAATTGAGATGTGCAACTCCTGGAATAAAGTAGCTGGCAAATGAGTCTTACTTTGTAGAAAGGTCGAGATTGGTGCGACACAAATCAGGGGAGCGGTTGGGGCCTGGAAGGTCGCAAGCTGAAAAAGGAGTATCATGAAACAGATTATCATCCGCATGTTTGTTGCTCTCACTATGTGTGCCGTGACGAGTATTATCCGATTTACCAGCTTCATAGTGATTTCCAGCACGCCACAAGTACACACCGAATCCATTTGGATATTGAGAGTGATCCTGGCCTCCGTCCTTTCTCCTCTCTTGTACAGTTTTCTGTATAAGCTCACAGCAGGCTGGACTATCCGAGCAAAACATAAATCCTACCGTGCGGGCAATGAGTCAATTTTATCAATCAGGCCCGCGGCGGTCGATAAAATCTTCCGTGAGTCAATTCGGTAATCCGGAGCTTTCTCGATCACGTTAAGGTAGGCAGGTGATCGCAGAACGGATCGGTGATCTGATCAAGGGTGCCTGCCACTCGGAACTAATAGCTCCTCAATTGTGCCAATCACAAATAAATGGGAAAGGATGCGCATGCCCGTTCGGAGGCGCCCGCCTTCTCACGTTGACTGGGCCCACTCACCTCAAACAGACCACGAGCCAATGGTATATGAGCCATCTCTTCTGCTTCACGCTCCGTAACTAATTGAAGAGCGCGGGAATATTTCCGAAGCCAAGTCGGTATGGTTAGATGGCGGACATTTTAAGTCACAGCTATGGTTTTTCGGGAGGATACAGATGAGCGAAATGGACAGGCGTGGGTTCATAAAACTTGCAGGGTTGGGTGGCGGGATCGTATTTGCTTCGAGTCTGGGTCTTAACACCCTTGGCTCAGCCTTAGATTATGCAAACGGCTATGCAGGCAAAAATATTGAAAAGGATTTCTACTTTGTCCAACTCTCGGATACGCACTGGGGTTTCTCGGGACCGAAGGTGAATCCGGATGCTGAAGGCACGCTTAAGAAAGCGGTGCAAGTGGTTAATAGCCTCGAAGAGCACCCGGATTTCATAGTTTTTACGGGTGACCTAACGCACACCACCGACGACGTACAGGTCCGCAAAGATAGAATGGCGCAGTTCAAAGACATCGTCGGACAACTAAAGGTTCCTACTGTTCATTTCATGGCCGGCGAGCACGACGCTTCGCTCGATCGGGGGGATGCGTATCAGCAGTTCTTCGGCCAACTCAATTACACATTCGATCACAAGGACGTGCATTTCATCGTGCTCGATAACGTGTCCGATCCAGGGGCCATCGTAGGCGAATCACAACTTAACTGGCTCAAAGCCGACTTGAAGCAACAGAAAACAGATGCGCGCATCGTGGTGCTAACACACCGGCCGCTGTTCGATCTCTATCCCGACTGGGATTGGGCTACCAGGGATGGTTCCGCAGTGATTGATGCGCTAATGCCGCACAAGAATGTAACGGTGTTCTATGGGCACATTCATCAGGAGCACCACGAAATGACGGGCCACATAGCGCATCATTCGGCGAAGTCACTGATGTTTCCTTTACCGGCTCCCGGCTCCGTGCCCAAGAAAGCGCCAATACCGTGGGACGCGAACGCACCCTATAAGGGGCTCGGCTTGAGAAATATCGAAGCTGAGGTAAGGCAAGCCAAGTACGGCATAACGGAACTTAATCTTAATGGAGGATAATTTGATGCAGCGGAAGAAACGCATCTTAATCGCAGGCGTTCTATTCGTGAGCGCAATGATCACATCGGGGTTAGCTCTCTATGTCCGCGCGAATGCGCTCCCGGCGGAAAGAGAAATTCACATCACAGCGAAGAAATTCGAATTCACGCCCGACACTATCACCTTGAAGAAGGGCGAGCCAGTTGTGTTGGTGCTGTCTTCCCAGGATCGCAAGCACGGATTCAACTTGCGCGGCTTTGGGATTCGCGCGGAGGTCAACCCAGGAGAGACCACCCGTATTCGATTCGCTCCCAACAAGACAGGCAAGTTCACTTTCTCATGTGATGTATTCTGCGGCGAAGGTCATGAGGACATGACCGGAACGATCGTCGTTACTGAATGACTCTCTGGATGATTCAGCGTCCATTAAAAGTGCGAAGGCTCAGGGGGGAGTCTTTGTACGGCGGGCGAGCGAGCCCGTCAGAACAGGCGATGGACGTTGTGGGTTCGACGCGTGGGTTGGAGATCTGGGGGCCGAGTTTTCTCCAGCTCGCGCGTTGAATCACACGCGAGTTCCTCCCCACATTTTATTGATTTTCGATGGGCCACGGTTGCGGCCAAACTCGAGCGAGCTGAGGAGAAAGACGTGAGAAAAGTTTTGTTAGGTGCGGTTCTGATGTTAGTGATATTGCTGCTATCGGCTCTCGCGGTAATGCGCCTCGGGTTAATGCCAGTGAATGCGGACGGGACTCATTCAAGTCTTGAAGCGAGGATCATGCCTCTGGTGCTTCACGCTTCGATTGTCAGGCATGCTTCCGCAGACACGAATCGTCTTGCAGTCAATGAAGAGAATCTGAAGGCGGGAGCGAGCATCTATAAAGCGATGTGTGCGCGCTGTCACAGCACACCCGGAGACAATCCAAGCCCCTACGGGCAATCGTTCTATCCGCCGGCGCCGCAGCTCCCTGGAGGAATGCCGAATTACACAGACTCGCAACTCTTCTGGACCATCAAGCATGGTATAAGAAATACCGGCATGCCCGCTTGGGGAGCCATGCTCTCCGATGATGAGATCTGGCAGCTCGTCGGTCTGCTTAAGAACTCGCAAGATCTCCCTCCGTCAGTTGAATCCGAATGGTAGGCACCTAAGAAGAGGGCCGCACGATTGCTGGTCCGAAACTACCCGCGATTATGTTTTGTCTGCCAAGGCGATAAATATTGGTTCAGGCCGTTTGGTGAGGTCAAATACATTTAGCTTCATGCCAACTTAAAATCCGCCAACCAGAAATGCAAGCGAGTTGCTCTCACGCCTGGCAAACGAACGTCCATTAAGCGTCCAATAAGCGTTCCCGTGAGTCCTCTAAGTGCGGTAGAGTGCTATCCATGCCGCTAAGTTACATTGAATTACAGTGAATCGCTTCTCTTTCACGGCGGCGACACGGGTTCGACTCCCGTACGGGAAAGCCAACTGCCATCTTTTTGCCGCAGCGTTGACTGCAACGCTTTGTGGGTATAGAGTCCGCGCATCGCCTACGGTTTCTCTACTAGCGGACCGTACACCCGGAGCCTGCGCGCACTGAGCGCTCCCGACCTTCCTCCCTCTGACTGGCCCTCTCCATCACTCGCGTCGAAAGACGCTTTGCAAAGGAGGATAATCATGTACAGGTTCAGCAAGTCGCTCGCCGCGCTCGCCGGACTGCTAGTCGTTTCGATGTTTTTGATAGCGGCGGAACATTCCGCTGTCCAGAGTCCGACGAAAACTCAGGTTGAAGGTGTTTGGAAGATCGCCGAGGCGCTAATGCCTTCTAAGAACGCGGCTGAGAAGGGCACTACGATAACAAACCCCCGTGCGAGTTTGATCATTCTCACAAAGGGTTATTACAGCTTTTTGGCGGTGAGGGAAGAACGACCTGCTTTTGCGCCAGCCAAAGACACTGCGAACCTGACCGACGCCGAGAAGATTGCCCGATACGAACAGTGGAGGTCTTTTTCTGCAAACTCGGGCACCTATGAGGTGAAAGGATCGATGCTTCAGATGCATCCGCTCGTCGCAAAGAACGTCGAGGTGATGACCAGCGGAACAGCCATTACTTGGGAATTAAAGGTGGAGGCCCCCAACAGTCTCTGGCTGATCCCGCCCTCGGACAGGGCAACGACTGACCCACGGCTTAAATTAACGAGACTGGAATAAGAGCTTAATCGTTCCGCAGAAGTGCAGGCGTAACGACAGGTGGGTGTACTCTGTCGCATTGAGACATCAAACTGCTGCCTGCCGGTGGCGGCTATATCGAATACAAGTAGACGTGTTGCGTGAAAGTTTTTGAATGCGCGCACGATGTCGAGGGTAGTGTTGTTCCAATTCAGCATGGGATCATTCCTACGTGCGTGCGCTACTCGCCAATTTCACGAGACTCTTGATGCTTTGCCGCAGTTCGTCGAAAGCGTTTCAATCTCTCGAAGCCAAAGAATGATCTGGTTACAACTCGGAATGCCTTGGGACGCCAACATTCAAAAGCACTTGCAAGATCCCACCATCGCGGACCATGATCCCAGCCTGTTACAGCTTTTGATTAATAAGTAAGGGGAGCTTCTAGAGAAGCTCCCTTTACTCTGTCATCTCGGAATTTGATGATCGCGCTGTAGCATTAGCCTGGCATGCTTAGCCGGTCTCGTGAAGCGCCGAGACGTTTTCGCGGGACCTGCACATGAGATGAGACCTTATGTCAGCCACCTTCAGTATTCTGTCCTGATGGATAACGCCGTGTGGCTTGTCCGCTAACTCTTGTGCAATAGCACTAAGATAACGGGAGTTGCCGCAACTAAAAGCTGCAATTTCCCGGATCGGGAGCATCAATTCGAAATGCATCAGGGAGCGGAACACCCGGCGTAACGTCGAAGTATGTTGCGTAAAGCTCCAGAGGCACCGTGCCTTCATTGCGGGCTATATGGACGTGGCCTTGGCCGCTGTCAACGAAGGCTTGACCAGCTGAATAGGTCCGCACCGTGCAGGTCGGATCTTCGCTGTCATAGAATGACATTTGACCAGAGGCTATCAGAACAACGACCGGTCCGGGATGACTATGCCAGCCAGTGTGGCCGCCGGGTGCAATGACGATTTTCTGCACTACCGTGTCCCCGGCATTATTTACGTTAGCCACCTCTTGACCCTGCCCCTTAATCTTGAATTTGATGTCGGTCGGATCTGCAAAACTAGCCCTCGCGAAAATCACGCCGCTCACCATCGAGCCCGGCGTTAAGACAGCCGCGACGGATACAGAGGAGATCGCGGCTACGATTGCCGCCAGCGCCAATTGCCGACCTTTGACTAAAGCTAAATTCCTTTTTACAGCGCAGACTGCGCGCGAACATGCAACCGAGCGACTAAGAGCTTTTAAGCGGTTGTTAGAGTTTAAGTTTTTCATTTTTCTATCTCCCTTTTTTTGCCAAACGGACTTCAATTTTTTTCGAGTGATGCGAGAGCCAGAGTTTTTTCACTCTCGCGCTGACGGGGCGAAGGGCGAATCGAATAGCCCCATTCGGTACCGAGAGAAATTTCGGTCAGAAAATAATTCTCGCCGTATTTTTGGAAAACTAATATCGGCGTTTGCCTTTCGCCCTCGTTTGAATGATTAGCGACGATGATATCGTTGATTGACAGAACTTCCTCTCTCTATTTATTAGCGCGACAGTTTTTGAAACCAGAGGTCACAATTCATTAGGAAACATTTACCTCTTCGGTTAAAAGGGTATATTTTCGTGATTAAGAACAAGGCATTTCCGAAACAAACGAGTGTTGGCAATGACTGATATTAAGAACAAGGCATTTCCGAAACAAACGAGTGTTGGCAATGACTGATAGGGCGCGTCCGGCAAGTGAGATAACAGAAGGGTTACGCGATTGGCGCGATAATCGGGGCGATGATTCGGCTGACGCTTTGCTGAAACTCGTCTATACGGAACTGCATCGGCAGGCGCATCGCTATTTGCAAAAAGAGCGCGCCGGACACACTCTCCAAACCACTGCCCTGGTTCACGAGGCTTACCTCAAATTAGTCGAACAAAAATCGGTCGCTTGGGAAAGTCGCTCGCACTTTTTCGCCATTGCCGCGACCATGATGCGGCGAATTTTGATCGATTACGCCAAAACCAAACATCGCGTCAGACGCGGCGGTGTTCACAGCGATTTGCCGCTTGAAAATGCTTTCACGATTAGCGTCAGCGAAACCG
>WNFZ01006139.1_pt1 | contig 19834 bp, 20 predicted proteins | sample 5400081 | NCBI WGS metagenome assembly WNFZ01 (sample SAMN13153365, study PRJNA577476) | soil metagenome | isolation source: 80 cm soil or saprolite under grassland replicate 1 | place: USA:California | collected 2016-06-15
CTGTGGCGGGTCACCACCGGCACCAAGACCGCCCCGGCGCTGCCGGTGGATCGGGTGCTTGGCGATGGCTCCTGGCTGTCACGCCTTGACCCCGACCAGGTGGTAGGCGCTGCGATCGTGGTCCGGGTGCTGGAGTACACCGTTGACGATCCTGGCCGGCCGCAGACCACCGGGCAGACCTACCGGCTGGTGACCACGATCGGGGACCCCGAGCTGGCCCCCGCCGGCGAGCTCGCCGTGCTGTACCACCAACGCTGGGAGCTGGAGGGGGTGCTGGATGAGCTCAAGACCCACCAGCGCGGTGCGCAGCAGGTGCTGCGCTCCAAGACCCCCCTGATGGTCCAGCAGGAGGTCTGGGCGCACCTGCTGGTCCACTACGCCATCCGCAAACTGATGCACCAGGCCGCCCTGGAGCACGACCTGGACCCCGACCGGCTGTCGTTTGTCGGCAGCTTACGGATCGTGCGCCGCCACCTGGTCAGCTACCAGCCGTTTTCCCCCTGACGAGATCGCCACCGCGTGCAGGCTGGCGATCGCCGAGATCCTGACCGAACGGCTGCCCATGCGGCGGCTGCGCGCCTTCCCCCGCGCGGTGAAGCGCAAGATGAGCAACTTCGCCGCCAAGCGTTCCCGCCACCGCCAGTGGCCCCAGCCGACCAGACCGGACGCCGAAGCAGTGGCCATCCTCCCCAGAGCCGGCTAACTGACCGGCATTGGTGCTAGCCTCATCCCGTGCCGCGCCTGATGCTGGGGCCCGTGCTGCGCTACGCGGGCGAGACCGAGGCCACCATCTGGGTCGAGACCGACGCCGCCTGCGAGGTGGAGGTCCTCGGCCGGCACGCCCGGACCTTCGAGGTCGCCGGGCACCACTACGCCCTGGTCGTGCTCGACGGGCTCGCCCCTGGCACGGCCCACCCGTACCAGGTCGGCCTGGACGGCACGACCGTCTGGCCGGAGCCCGGGTCGGCCCTGCCCCCGAGCGTGCTACGCACGCTGGACCCAACCCGGCCGCTGCGGCTGGTGTTCGGCTCCTGCCGGGTCGCGGCGCCGCACGCGCCGCCCTGGACGGGGCCGACCGGCGACGGCACGGGCGTCGGCCGCGACGCCCTGCGCGCCTACGCGCTGCGCCTGCGCCACCTGGCGGCGGACGCGTGGCCGGCCCTGCTGCTCCTGGTCGGCGACCAGGTCTACGCCGACGCGACCCCGCCGGGCGTGCGCGCCTTCATCCGCGGCCGGCGCGACCCGAGGCACCCGCCCGGCCTGGAGGTCGCAGACTTCGAGGAGTACACCCGGCTCTACCGGGAGTCGTGGGCCGACCCGCCGGTGCGCTGGCTGCTCTCCACCGTGCCGAGCGCGATGATCCTCGACGACCACGACGTCCACGACGACTGGAACTGCTCCGCCGACTGGCTCGCGGAGATGCGCGCGACCTCCTGGTGGGACGGGCGCGTCACCGGCGGCCTCATGGCCTACTGGCTCTACCAGCACCTCGGCAACCTCGCCCCGGCCGAGCTGGCCGCCGAGCCGACCTTCGCGGCCCTCACCGCCGCGGCCTCCGCCCGGCCCGCCCCGGCGGCGAACCCCGGCGACCCAGAGCCGAATCCTGGTGCCACGGCGGCGAACCCCGGCGACCCGCCCGCGCCCGGCCCGGACGGCGACGCCGCCGCCTGGCTGCGGGCGCGCGCCCGCGACTGGGACCGGGGGCGGCGCGGGCGTGGCTTCAGCCACGCGCGGCGGCTCGGCGGCACCCGGCTGGCGGTGATCGACGTGCGGGGCGGCCGGGTGCTCGCGCCACGGCGGGAGCTGGTGGCCGAGGCGCACTGGCGGGAGCTGGACGGCGTGCTCGAAGGCGACGCCGACCACCTGCTGGTGGTCACGTCCCTGCCCTGGCTGCTCGCCCCGGCCGCGCACCACCTGGAGGCCTGGAACGAGGCGGTCTGCGGTGGCGCGTGGGGGCGGCGCCTCGCCCGCCTCGGCGAGCGCCTCCGCCGCGGGCTCGACCTGGAGCACTGGGCCGCGTTCGGCGGCTCGTTCGAGCGCCTGGCCAGCGTGCTGGCCGAGGTCGGGGCGGGACGGCGCGGCACCCCGCCCAGCTCCATCCTGGTCCTGTCCGGCGACGTCCACTACGCCTACCTGGCCCGCGCGCGCTGGCCCGCCGAGGCGGGCGTGCGCAGCGCCACCTACCAGGTGGTCTGCTCGCCGCTGCGCAACCAGCTCACGCGCCGGCTGCGGCTGGCGACGCGGCTGTCCATGGCCCGCCCGGTCGCCTGGACGTGGCGGCTGATCGCCCTGCTCGCCGGCGTCCCCGCGCCGCCGCTGGGCTGGCGGGTGCTGGCCGGGCCGCGCTTCGACAACCAGGTCGCCACGCTGGAGCTCGACGGGCGGGCAGCACGCCTGAGGATCGAGCGGGTCGCCGGCGGCAGCGACCAGGAGCCCGGCCTGGCCGTGCTGCTCGACCGTGAGCTGACCGCGGGCGGCAGCTGGCGAACAGCGCGCACGGCCCCGTAACCAGCCGGGGCTGAGCGCTCGCGGCGCCAGCCCGAGCGGCGGTGACACCCGGCGGCGCCGATAGGATGCGCCGGTGACGATCCTGCGCGTGGCGACCTGGAACATCTTCGGCGGGCGGGCACGCGGAGGCGGCCCGGTCGACCTGGACCTGACCCTCGCCACCCTGCGAGGGCTCGACGCCGACGTGGTCGCGCTGCAGGAGGTCGACCGCGACCAGGAGCGCAGCGGCCACCGTGACCAGGCACGCGAGCTTGCCGACGCGCTCGGGATGGAGTGGCGCTTCGCGCCGGCCCTGTTCGGCCCCGCCGGGTGGGACCCGGTCACGCGCGCCCCGACCTGGCGGCCCGCCGAGGTCGGCGCGGCCGACCCGGGCGGCGCCGCCTGCGGCATCGCGCTGCTCTCGCGCCGCCCGCTCGGGCGGGTCGAGAAGGTGGCGCTGCCGCGGGCCGCCAGGGACGAGCCCCGCAGGGCGCTGGTCGCCGAGGTGCCGACCGCGGCGGGCCCGGTCACGCTCGCCGGGACCCACCTCAGCGTCGTGCCGGGCCCGAACGTGCGCCAGCTCCGCCACCTGCAGGACCGGCTGGCCGGCTGGGCGCCGCCGCGCCTGCTCGCCGGCGACCTGAACCTGTGGCTGCCGCTGGTGCGGGCGCTCTCCCGGCCCGGCTGGCGGCCGCTCGCCCGCGGCGGCACCTTCCCCAACCGCCCGCCGGAGCTGCTCGGCCAGACGGTGCAGCTCGACCACGTGCTCGCCAGCGGCGGCGGCCTGCGGCTCCGCCGCTCCCGCATCCAGGCCGGCCCGGCCTCGGACCACCGCGCGGTGATCGTCGAAATCGAGCTCGGTCCGCGCTGAACCTGGCTGCCCTCCCTCCTCGTACAGGCATCACAACACCGCCTGAGCCCAGGGAGGGGTCGCCCGACAGCCTGCCGCAGCTGTCCGAGGCGCTGCGGCACTCCCGGGTGGTCGCCACCTTCGGCCGCGGCGCCGGGCGGGTCGAGATCCGCCAGCTTCAGCCCCGGCGCGGTGACCACCAAGGCCGGCGACGCCAGTTCCGGCTAGGCGGGGCGCTCGAACCAGGACTGGAACGTCTGGGCGAAGAACACGTCGCCGCTCACCTTGAGCTTGCCGGTCATGAACGCCTGCATGCCGTTGAGCTTGCCGGCGATCAGCCGCAGGAAGTCGCCGACGCTCATCTTGATCGAGACGCGCGGGCTCTCCGCCGTGCCGCGCTCGACCTCGCAGCGACCGTCGGCGATGCGCATGGCGTAGCTGCGCGGCCCCTCCGGGGTGGTCAGCTCGTACTGCACGGTGGCCTGCTGGCCGCCGGCCTTCTGCGGGTTGAAGGAGTTCTTCATGCCCTCGAAGACCTGGTCGAGGAAGCCGTCGAGGCCGCCGGACGAACCCTGGATCGCGGCCACCAGCTCGTCGTTGCCCGGGTAGTTGTCCACCACGGCCACCAACGCGTTGTAGTCGGATGCGTTGAGTTCGGTCATCTGGTGTGTCCCTTCGGGGGGTGACGACAACCGGCCAAGCCTATCGTGCCGCGCGGCCGGGATGGTGACCGGCTTGCCACCTGCCCGCCGACCCGTGGGAGAGTTGGCCGATCGTTCCCAACGGCCCGAGCGACAAGGAGGTGTGGGGAGGTGGCCGAGCCTTCCTCGCCCGCCGAGGCCACGGTGCCCGCCGCCGATGCCGCGGCGCCTACCGCCGAGATCCCGGTGGCGGCCGGCGGCTGGCAGGCGGCGCTACCGGGCACGGCCTACCGGTGGGGCGTGTTCGCCGGCCTCGGCCTGCTCACCGTCGCGCTCGGCACGCTCGGTGTCTGGAGCGCCCGGGGGATACTCGTCCGCGTGCTGGTGGCGATGTTCTTCGCGGTCAGCCTGGACCCGGCCGTGCGCTTCCTCGAGCGCCACGGCGTGCGCCGCGGCTGGGCGGTGCTGCTCATCTTCGCGCTCGCCTTCGCGGTGGTCGTCGCCTTCCTCATCTCGGTCATCCCGCCGCTGGTGACGCAGTTCCAGAGTCTCCTGGACGACCTGCCCGGCTACGTCGCCGACCTGAGCCAGCGCTTCCGCGGCTTCCGCGTGCTCGACCGCCAGTTCGACCTCACGGCGCAGATCCGCGGGCTGGCGAGCTCGCTGCCCGGGCGGCTCGGCAGCGGGCTGCTCGGCTTCACCAGCCGGCTGTTCGGCGCGCTCTTCGGCGCGCTCACGATCCTGGTGCTGACCATCTACTTCATGCTCGACCTGCCGCGGCTGCGCCACGGCCTGGTGCGCTTCTTCCCGCCGGCGCGGCGGGCGCGCTCGGGCGAGATCGTCGAGCTGGTGTTCACCAAGGTCGGCGACTACATGATCGGCAACATCCTGATCTCGGTGGTGGCGGGGATCGCCGCCTACGTCGCGCTGCAGCTGCTCGGCGTGCCGTTCGCGTTGCCGCTGGCCATCCTGGTCGCCTTCTTCGACCTGGTCCCCATGGTCGGGGCGACCCTCGGCGCCGTCGTGTGCGTCCTGGTCGCCGCCCTCGGCGCCGACGTCTGGCCCACCGGCGTGCTCACCGCCGCCTACTTCATCGTCTACCAGCAGGTGGAGAACTACCTGATCGCCCCGCGCATCCTGCGCTCGGCGGTCGACGTCTCGGCGGCGGCGGTGCTGCTCGCCGGGCTGGTCGGCGCCACCGTGCTCGGCCTGATCGGCGCGCTGATGGCGATCCCGGTCGCCGCCGCCATCAAGGTCCTTTATGGCCAGCGCCAGGCGGCCCGGGAGGCCCTCACCATCCCGGACTCCGTGAATCGGGATTGACACCGGCGCCCGGCCGTCCGATCCTCAGCGGCGCAGCTGGTCCGCCCGGCCGGAACGCCGGCCGGGCGTCGCAAGAGGGAACCCGGTGAGAATCCGGGACTGCCCCGCAGCGGTGAGCGGGAACGAACGCCGTCACGAAGCACTGAGCCAGACAGTCTTGGGAAGCGACGGCCAGTAGGAACCCGCCGTGTGGTCGCGCGAGCGGCCGCCGGTGGAGCGCCCGCGAGTCCGAAGACCTGCCAGCCTGCCCGCGCGACAGCGCGCGGACGTCCGAGGCCTCGAGGGTGGGCGCTGCGGCGAGAAGGCGGGCTCGCGGCCGCCTCGACGCTCCGCTCCTCCTCGCAGGACCCCGGTCGCGGTGACCGACGAGGGGAGGAGCCACCAGTGACCACGTCGACCATCCACGGCTACCCGCGCATCGGCCCCAGGCGGGAGCTGAAGGCCGCCACCGAGGCGTACTGGGCCGGCCGGACGACAGCGGAGCAGCTCGAGGACACCGGCCGGGCGTTGCGGCGCGACGCCTGGAGCTTCCTGCGCGACGCCGGGGTGGGGGAGATCCCGTCCAACCACTTCTCCTTCTACGACCACGTGCTCGACACGATCGCGCTGGTCGGGGCGGTCCCGGAGCGGTTCGCGGGCGGCGCAGGGGAGGCCGGTGGTCTCGACCTGCTGTTCGCCATGGCCAGGGGCCGCGCCGACGCCCAGCCGCTGGAGATGACCAAGTGGTTCGACACCAACTACCACTACCTCGTCCCCGAGCTGGACCCGGGCGCGCGCTTCCGGCTGTCGGCCTCCAAGCCGCTGGCCGAGCTCGCCGAGGCGGCCGAGCTGGGCGTCGCCACCCGGCCGGTGCTGCTCGGGCCGGTGACGTTCCTGCTGCTCGGACGCCGAGCTGCTCGCGGAGCTGGAGGCGGCCGGCGCCGGCTGGGTCCAGCTCGACGAGCCGGCCTTCGTGCTGGACCGCGCGCCGGCCGAGCTCGACGCCCTCGGGCACGCCTACGAGCGGCTGGGCCGCCTGGAGCGGCGGCCGAAGCTGCTGGTCGCAAGCTACTTCGACCACCTCGGCGAGGCGCTCGGGGTGCTGGCCTCGACGCCCGTCGAGGGGCTCGCGCTCGACTTCACCCGTGGCGGCGCCCGCAACCTCGAGCTGCTGGCGGCGGCGGGCGGGCTCGGCGACCGGCGGCTGGTCGCCGGCGTGGTCGACGGCCGCAACGTCTGGGTGAACGACCTGGAGCGCTCGCTCGGGCTGCTGGCGACCCTGCTCGGCCTGGCCGGCGACGTGGTCGTGGCCCCGTCCTGCTCGCTGCAGCACGTCCCGCTCGACGTGGACGACGAGCGCGGGCTCGACCCCGAGCTGCGGCCCTGGCTGGCATTCGCCCGCCAGAAGGTCGGCGAGGTGGTCACGCTGGCCCGCGGCCTGGCCGAGGGGCGGGAGGCGGTCGAACGCGAGCTCGACGAGCGCGCCCGGGTGCTGGCCGAGCGCCGCGCCTCCGGCCTGGTGGCCGACCCGGCGGTGCGGCAGCGGCTGGCCCGCACCGACGAGCACCACGCCCGCAGGGCCAGCCCGCACCCGGTGCGCCACAAGGCGCAGCAGGCCCGGCTCGGGCTGCCGCCGCTGCCCACCACCACGATCGGCTCCTTCCCGCAGACCCCGGACCTGCGCAGGGTGCGGGCGGCGGCGCGCCGCGGCGCGCTCGACCAGGCCGCCTACGAGAGGCGCATGGAGGAGGAGATCGACGCGGTCATCCGGCTGCAGGAGGAGCTCGGCCTCGACGTGCTCGTCCACGGTGAGCCCGAGCGCAACGACATGGTGCAGTACTTCGGCGAGCAGCTCGCCGGGTTCGCGACCACCGAGCACGGCTGGGTGCAGTCCTACGGCACCCGCTACGTGCGGCCGCCGATCATCTTCGGGGACGTGAGCCGCCCCCGGCCGATCACGGTCGCCTGGAGCCGCTACGCCCAGTCGCGCACGCGCAAGCCCGTGAAGGGCATGCTGACCGGCCCGGTGACGATGGTGAAGTGGTCGTTCCCGCGCGACGACCAGCCGCTGTCCGAGACCACCAGGCAGGTCGCCCTCGCCGTGCGCGACGAGGTCGCCGACCTGGAGGCGGCCGGCGTCGGCATCATCCAGGTCGACGAGCCGGCCATCCGCGAGGGCCTGCCGCTGCGCCGCGAGCACCACGCCGCCTACCTGGAGTGGGCGGTGGAGGCGTTCCGCCTGGCGACGGGCGTGGTCCGCGACGAGACGCAGATCCACACCCACATGTGCTATTCGGAGTTCGGCGACATCCTGCCGGCGCTGAGCGCCCTCGACGCCGACGTGGCCACCGTGGAGGCCGCCCGCTCGGGCATGACCCTGGTGGCCGACCTGCAGGGCGCCGGCTACGAGCAGGAGATCGGCCTGGGCGTCTACGACATCCACTCGCCCCAGGTGCCCAGGACGGCGGACATGAGCGAGCTGATCGAGCGTGCCCTCGGCGTGCTCGACCCGACCCAGGTCTGGGTCAACCCGGACTGCGGGCTGAAGACGCGCGGCTACGACGAGATCACCGCCGCGCTGCGCAACCTGGTGGAGGCGGCCAGCACGGTCCGCGCCCGGCTCGCCGCTCAGCCGAAGTCGATGCTGGAGTAGCGGCTCAGCTTGGAGAACTGGTGCCGGGCCTCGATCAGGCGGACCGTGCCGGACTTCGAGCGCATCGACAGCGACTGGGTGGTCGCCCCGCGGCCGTCGAAGCGGACCCCGCGCACCAGCTCGCCGTCGGTGACGCCGGTCGCCGCGAAGAAGACGTTGTCCCCCCGCACCAGGTCGTCGATGGTGAGCACCTGGTCGAGGTCGTAGCCGGCGTCGAGGGCCGATTGCCGCTCGGCGTCGTCGCGCGGCCAGAGCCGCCCGAACATGACCCCGTCGAGGCACTTCAGCGCACAGGCCGCGATCACCGCCTCCGGCGTGCCGCCGATGCCGACCAGCAGGTCCACGCCGGTGCCCGGCCGGGCGGCCATGATCGCGCCGGCCACGTCGCCGTCGGGGATCAGCTTGATGCGCGCCCCGGCGTGGCGTATCTGGTCGACGATCTCCCCGTGGCGGGGCCGGTCGAGGACGCAGACGGTGAGGTCGCTGACGTCGCCGCCCTTGGCCTTGGCGAGCTTGGTCAGGTTCTCCGCCAGGGGCGCCTCGAAGTCGATCACGCCGGCGCCCTCCGGTCCCGCGGCGAGCTTCTCCATGTAGACGCAAGGACCCGGGTCGAACATCGTGCCGCGGTCGGACAGGGCCACCACCGCGATCGCGTTGGGCTGGGCCTTGGCGGTCAGGGTGGTGCCGTCGACCGGGTCGACGGCGATGTCGACCTGGGGATCCTGGCCGTTGCCGATCTCCTCGCCGTTGTAGAGCATCGGGGCGGCGTCCTTCTCGCCCTCGCCGATGACCACCGTGCCGTTCATGGCGACCGAGCCGAGCACCGCGCGCATGGCGTCGACGGCCGCCTGGTCGACGGCCTCCTTGTCGCCGTAGCCCATCTTGCGGGCGGCCGCCATCGCCGCGGCCTCGGTGACGCGGACCAGCTCAAGGGCGAGGTTGCGGTCGGGGGCTTCGCTGCCGGCTCGAGCGCTCATGGGGACACCTCCGGTCGGTCGCGCTACGACAGACCCTACCCCGGCTCCGGCCGGCGGCGAGAGTCCTCGCATGCTTGCCGCCGACCGGACCGGTCGGTCACGCTTGGGGCATGAGCGAGGTCACGAGCTGGGACGGCCGCCATGGGCGGTAGCCACCGGCATGTGCCGGCACCGGTCGCGGGGACGCGCCTGGGGGAGGACGAGGGCGTCAGGGCGGTGGTGCGCGCCGCCGCCGGGCTCGCCCTGACCGCGGCGGTCGAGTTCGTCTTCGCCGTGGTCAGCGGCTCGGTCGCGCTGCTCGCCGACGGCTTCCACAACCTCGGCGACGTGTTCACCACCGGCACGCTGCTGGTCGCGTTCGCGGTCGCCAGGCGCGGCGCCGACCGCCGCTACACGTTCGGGCTGGCGCGGGCCGAGGACGTCGCCGGCGTGCTGGTGGTGCTCGCGATCGCCGTCTCCGCCGGGATCGCCCTGATCGAGTCGCTGGCCAAGCTGACCGGGGAGGCCGGGGTGCTGCGCAGCCCGGGCTGGGCGCTGGCCGCCGCCCTGGTCGGCATGCTCGGCAACGAGACGGTCGCGCAGTACAAGGTGCGTGTCGGCCGCCGCATCAACTCCGTGCCGCTGCAGGCCGACGGGCGCCACTCCCGGGTTGACGGCCTGGCCAGCCTCGCCGCGGCGGCCGGCATCGCCGGGAGCTGGGCGGGCTGGCCCGCGGCCGACCCGGTCGCCGGGCTGCTGCTCTCCGCCGTGATCGTCTGGGTGCTGGTCGGCGCCGTCCGCGACGTGCTCGCCCGCCTGCTCGACCGCGTCGACCCGGAGGTGGTGGACGCCATCGAGCGGGCGGCCGCGTCGGTGCCGGGGGCGGGTGAGGCCCACGCCGTCCGCGCTCGCTGGCTGGGCCGCTCGTTGCACGTGCTGGTGCACGTCCAGGTCGACCCGGACCTGCCGCTCGGCGAGGCGCACGCGCTCGGCGAGCGCGTGCGGCACCGCATCTTCCACAGCCAGCCGGGCGTGGCAGAGGTCGACGTGCACCTCGACCCGGCCGGCACCGACGAGCACGCCAGCCACGCCGAGACGCTGCACCATGTCGCCGCGGGCCACCACGGCCACGACGGCGACGAGGAGGCAGGATGAGCGGTGCCGGCGCGCCTCCTGGGCGCGCCGGCCGGACGACGAGGAGGTGGGGAGAGTGCTGACCGAACTGGTGGTCAGGCTGGAGCACCGCCCGGGCACGCTGGCCGCCCTGAGTGAGCTGCTCGGCCAGAACGACGTCGACATCGTGGCGCTGGCGGTCGTGGCCGTACCCGGCCAGGAGGCGCTCGCCCACATGGTGGTGGACCCGGCCGACGTCGCCGTCAAGGTGCTCGGCGAGACGGGCGCGCGGCTCGAACGGGTCCGCGAGGTGCTGGTGGTGAGCCTGGACGACGAGCCGGGCGCGCTGGGCCGCTACTGCCGCAGGCTGGCCGAGGCCGGCATCAACCTTGAGGCCGTCTACGTGGCCGGCGACGAGGACGGCTCCAAGCAGCTCGTGATGGCCGTCAGCGACCTGGACGCCGCCCGCGGCCTCACCTCGTAGGCGGCGGCGCTACAGCGTCCGCAGGCGGCACGAGAGCGGCCTGGCCAGCAGGTCGGCGAAGGTCGTCCTGGCCACCGACAGCGACAGCGGGTCGAGGGCGGCACCGGCCCTCGGCTCGTCCCAGCAGCTCACCGCGAGCACGTGCGGCCCGTCGCAGAGCACCACGCCGCCGCGGAAGCCGGGCTGGCAGCGCTCCAGCGGCCCGATCTCGCTGCGCCAGCGCGTCACCATCGCCTGCGCCTCGCGCTCCGACCGCGCGGTCGCGCGCACCACCCGAGCGATCACCTGTCCTCGCGCGCCTCCCGCTCGCTCCCCGCCGTCGGATGAGCTATCGACGGCCATGGAACAGGCGCTCATGGTCAGAAGTGACTAAGGAAAGGAAGCGGTGGCAGCCGGGATAGCATCACCGGACCGACTTCGCGGGAGCGCAACGTGCCGACCGACCCCGAGCTGCTCGCCCGGCTGGCCCTCGCCGCCGTCCTCGGCGGCCTGGTCGGCGCCGAGCGGGAGCTGGCGGACCAGCCGGCGGGCCTGCGCACGCACGTGTTGCTGAGCCTCGGCACCTGCCTGTTCACCCTGGTCTCGGCGTACGGGTTCGGCCAGGGCGCCGACCCCAGCCGGCTGGCCGCCCAGATCGTCACCGGCGTCGGCTTCCTCGGCGGCGGCGCCATCCTGCGCCACGGCTTCACCATCCGCGGGCTCACCACCGCGGCCAGCATCTGGTCGACCTGCGCACTCGGCGTGGCCGTCGGGGTCGGCATGTACAGCCTCTCCGCCGGCGCCACCGTGCTGACGCTCGTGACCCTGTACGGCCTGCGCGCGCTCCGCAACCTGCTGCGCCGCCACGCCGCCAGCCGCGAGGAGCTGAGCGTGCGCACCAGGCCCGGGTTCGAGGTGCAGACGATGATCGACCTGCTCCACGCGGAGGGGGTCGGCCTGCGGGGGATGGAGCGCGAGGTCGACTCCGACGGCGGCCGCGTGCTGCTGATCGCCAAGCTGCCGCCGCGCTACCAGGCCGAGCATCTGGTCGAGAAGCTGGCGGACCTGGACGGGGTGCGGGAGGTCGAGTGGGAGGGCTGACGGTCAGCCGGCCGCGCTCGGATCGACGTAGAGGTCGCCGCCTGCCAGGCGGGTCGGGACGCGGCTGAGCCGCGGGGTGTCCGGCGTGCGCGGGGTGCCGTCGGCGCTCCAGGACTGGCGCGTGCACGGCCGGGTGAAGCCGCGACCGTCGGCGGCGACCGGGCAGGCGCCGGCCGGGCCGACGAAGACGCGCAGGTCGCCATCGCGCCGGTCGACCACCACCACGCGGCCGCCGAGCCTGGCAGGGCCGATCTCGGTGAGGACGCCCGGCGGGAACGCGGTCAGCTGGTCGACCCGGACCCAGGGGGCGCCTGGGCGGCCTCCCTTGACGAGCAGCAGCACCCCGGCGACGAGGATCACGCCGGCGACCAGCGTCGCGGCGAGCAGCCAGGGCAGGCCGAGCTGGCTGCGCAGGATCAGCTTGCGGGCCTTGGCCGCGCGGGGTGGCAGGTAGGCGGCGCGATCGCCGCGCCGTGTGTCGCTGTTCGGCATGGGTCCGGGGCTCAGGGATGCGCGGGTAGTATCTTCCGGTGGGTCGGGCACAGGGTAGGCCGCCACGGCCACGCCCGCCGCCCGGCGTCGGCCAGGTCGAGCGAAAGGCGGCGCAGCGTGGCGCAGGGACGCATCCGGGTGGTGGTGGCAAAGCCAGGCCTGGACGGGCACGACCGGGGCGTCAAGGTGGTCGCCCGCGCCCTGCGCGACGCCGGCTTCGAGGTCGTCTACGCCGGCCTGCACCAGACACCGGAGCAGATCGTGGCCGCCGCCGTGCAGGAGGACGCTGACGCGGTCGGCCTCTCGATCCTCTCCGGCGCCCACATGACCCTGTTCCCGCGGGTGATAGAGCTGCTGCGCGCGCAGGGCGCCGAGGACGTGCTGGTGTTCGGGGGCGGGATCATCCCCCAGGAGGACATCGAGGCACTCAAGCAGCAGGGCGTCGCGGAGATCTTCACCCCTGGGACACCGACCCAGAAGATCGTCGACTGGCTGCGGGCCGCGCTCAGCACCGCAGCGTGACCCGCGCCGGCTGGACTGAGGAGCGATTTGGGGAAGGCCAGCTGGTTTCGGGTTTTAGCGAGGTGGGCCGTAGCCGCGCGCCGGCTGGACTGAGGAGCGACGAAGGAGCGACGAGGGAAGCCGGCGACCAAGCGGCGGCGGCCCACCGAAGCGTTTCAACAAGGGAGCGCGCGCATGGACCTGTTCGAGTATCAGGCGAAGGAGCTGTTCGCCAAGCACGGCGTCGCCGTGCCGAGGGGACGAGTGGCCTGGTCGCCTCCTGACGCCGAGGCGGCGGCGGCCGAGCTGGGCGGCACGGTGGTGGTGAAGGCACAGGTCCAGACGGGCGGGCGCGGCAAGGCGGGCGGCATCAAGCTGGCCCGTGACGCCGCCGAGGCGCGGGAGCGGGCCGAGCAGATCATCGGTATGGACATCCGCGGCCACACCGTGCGCCGGGTGCTGGTGGAGGAGGCCTCGGAGATCGCCGAGGAGTACTACCTCGCCCTGCTGCACGACCGGGCCAGCAAGGGCTTCCTGGCGATGGCCTCCGCCGAGGGCGGGGTCGAGATCGAGGAAGTCGCCAAGGCCAAGCCGCAGGCGATCGTCAAGGTCGCGGTGAACCCGCTGGTCGGGCTGCGCCCCTACCACGTCGCCCAGGTGGTCTACGGGGCCGGCTTCGCCGAGGCGGCCCGCAGGGGCGCCGGCGAGCTGCTCACCAGGCTCTACGAGGTGCTGGTCGCCAACGACTGCATGCTGGTCGAGGTCAACCCGCTGGTGCTCACGCGTGACGGGCAGGTCAAGGCGCTGGACGGCAAGGTCACCCTGGACGACTCGGCCCTGGTGCGCCATCCGGAGCTGGAGGAGCTGCGCGACACCTTCGCGGTGGACCCGCAGGAGCAGATGGCGAAGGAGCGCGACCTCAACTACATCAAGCTCGACGGCGAGGTCGGCATCATCGGCAACGGTGCCGGCCTGGTGATGTCCACCCTCGACGTGGTCGCCCAGGCCGGCGGCAAGGCGGCCAACTTCCTCGACGTCGGCGGCGGCGCCTCCGCCGAGACGATGGCCGCCGGCCTCGAGGTGATCCTCTCCGACCCCAAGGTGCGCAGCGTGTTCGTCAACATCTTCGGCGGCATCACCCGCGGCGACCTGGTCGCCCAGGGCATCCTCGACGCCCTCGACCGCCTCGGCGACAAGCTCCAGGTCCCCCTGGTGGTACGGCTGGACGGCACCAACGCCGAGGAGGGCAGGCGGCTGCTGGCGGCCTCGCCGTCGGAGAAGGTCGTGCCCGCCGCCACCATGCTCGACGCGGCCGCCAAGGCGGTCGAGCTCGCCGGCGCCACCAAGGGAGACGCGTAGCCATGGCCATCCTCGTCGACACCGACACCCGGCTCGTCGTCCAGGGCCTCACCGGCCGCGAGGGCCGCTTCCACGCGCTGCGCAACCGCGCCTACGGCACCGACGTGGTCGCCGGCGTCACGCCGGGCAAGGCCGGCCAGGAGGTCGAGGGCATCCCGGTGTTCAACACCGTGGCCGACGCGGTCGCCGAGCGCGGCGCCAACACCTCGCTGATCTTCGTGCCCGCCCGCTTCGCGGTCGACGCGCTCTACGAGGCGGTCGACGCCGGCATCGGCACGGTCGTGCTGATCACCGAGAACATCCCCGTGCTCGACATGACCCGGGCGTGGAACTACGTGCGCGCCAAGGGCGTCGCGCTGATCGGGCCCAACTGCCCCGGGGTGATCTCTCCCGGCAAGGCCAACGTCGGCATCATCCCCGGCGAGATCACCCACGGCGGGCCGGTGGGCCTGGTCTCCCGCTCCGGCACGCTCACCTACCAGGTGATGTACGAGATGGCCCAGGCCGGGGTCGGGCAGACCACCGCGGTGGGCATCGGCGGCGACCCGGTGGTCGGGTCGAACTTCATCGACGTGCTGTCCCGCTTCGAGGCCGACCCGGAGACCGAGGCGGTGGTGATGATCGGCGAGATCGGCGGCGACGAGGAGGAGCAGGCCGCCCGCTTCGTGGCCGAACGGATGTCCAAGCCGGTGGTCGCCTACATCGCCGGCTTCGAGGCACCCCCTGGCAGGCGCATGGGGCACGCCGGCGCGATCATCTCCGGCTCGAGCGGCACGGCCCAGGCCAAGGCGGAGGCGCTCGAGGCCGCCGGGGTGCAGGTCGGCCGCAACCCGACCGAGACCGCCTTGCTTGCGGTGAAGACGATCAACGGCTAGAACCGGGGCGTTTGGGACCGGGCCGCACGGGCGACCATCACCTGTGCCGTCCGGTCCGCGAGCCGCCCCGAGGTGATGCCGGTGATCGTGCCCGTACCCGCCCATCCGCTGACGCCCCTCCAGCGAATACCCGAGGGGGGACGACGCGGGCAGGGTGCCCGTGGCACGATGTACGCCGGTTTGCGCGGTAAGGGCGTGCGATGAGGCTACTTCCCAAGATTCCGGTCCGGCTCCCCAGCTTCTCGATTCCGGTCCGGCTCCCCCGTCTCTCGCTGGGTCTCTCGCCGGCGCGGCGGCGGTTCCTGTCCGGTGTCGGCTGGCTGCTGCTCGGCTTCGTCTGCGTGAGCCTGCTGCCCGGCTCGCTGCCGAGAGTGCTGGACGTGCGGGGCGAGCCAGGGCTGTTCGCATCCGGCCTGTCGGGAAGCCAGGAGGCGGAGGAGGCCCGCCAGGCGTGGCTCGCCGGCCGCGCGGCCGCGGCGGACGCCGCGCAGGGGGCGGCCGCGGCGCAGGCGACGGCCGCCGGCAGCGGGGTGACCTCGGGCACGCCGGCGTCCGCGCTGGTCCCGCCCGGCGCCGACGGCACCATCCCGCCGCTGGCCCTGCGCGCCTACAAGGTCGGGGAGAGCTGGGCGGCCGGCTTCAAGCCGAGCTGCCACCTGCGCTGGAGCCTGCTGGCCGGGATCGGCCGGATCGAGTCCAACCACGGCCGCCACGGGGGCTCGGCGACCCGCTTCACCACGGCGGGCGACGTCGTGCCCGCGATCCTCGGCCCGCCGCTCAACGGGAACGGCGGCGCGGCCATCCACGACAGCGACGGCGGCCACCTCGACGGCAACACCACCTGGGACCAGGCGGTCGGGCCGATGCAGTTCCTGCCGTCCACCTGGCGCTCGCTGGGCCGCGACGGCAACCACGACGGGAAGGCCAACCCCAACAACTTCTTCGACGCCAGCGTCAGCGCCGCCGCCTACCTCTGCCTCGCCCACGGCGGCGACCTGTCCGACCCGGCACAGCTCAGGCAGGCGGTGTACGCCTACAACCACTCCTGGGACTACGTGGACACGGTGCTCGGCTGGGCCGCCTTCTACGAGGAGGGCGGCGTCACCGCCGGCGGCAGCCCGCCCGTCGGCGGCGTCGCGATCGGCCCGGGCGGCTCGCCCGGCGGCGCAGGGAGCCCGGCGACCACCACGACCCGCGCGCCGACCACGACCAGACGCGCGACCACCACGACCGCGGCGACGACCACCACGCGGCGCGCGACCACCACCTCGACGACCGCGGGGACGACCACCACCGCGCCGTGCCTGCCGGGCACGACCACGACCACGACCGGGCCGACCACCACGACCACGACGACGACCACCACGACCACGACCACCAGCACGACCACGACCACCACGCTGCCGCCCTGCTCGTGACGCCGGGCACCGGCGGGAATGCGCCTGCGGTGGCGGGGCCTCGCAGGTAGCATTCGGCGCCATGAGAGGACCTCAGCCGCTCAGCGGCTTCCCCGAGTGGCTGCCCGAGCAGCGCCTGGTCGAGCAGGAGCTGCTCGACCGCATCCGTGCCCGCTTCGAGCTGCACGGCTTCGTGCCGGTCGAGACCCGCGCGGTCGAGCCCCTCGACCAGCTCCTGGCCAAGGGCGAGACCGACAAGGAGATCTACGTCCTGCGACGCCTGCAGGCCGAGCCAGACTCGGACGACGCAGGTCTCGGCCTGCACTTCGACCTCACCGTGCCGTTCGCCCGCTACGTGCTCGAGAACCGCGGCCGGCTGCAGTTCCCCCTGCGCCGCTACCAGATGCAGAAGTCCTGGCGTGGGGAGCGCCCGCAGGAGGGCCGCTACCGGGAATTCCTCCAGATCGACGCGGACATCGTCGGCCAGGGCACGCTCGGCCTGCACGCCGACGCCGAGCTGCTGGCGGTGGCCCACGACGTGCTCGGGTCGCTGCCGATCCCGCCGGTGGTCATGCGGGTCAACAACCGCAAGGTCCTCGAGGGCTGCTACCGGGCGCTGGGCGTCGAGGACACCCAGGCGACCCTGCGCACGGTCGACAAGCTCGACAAGATCGGCGAGGCCGCGGTCCACGCCCAGCTGGTCGAGCAGGTCGGGCTCGACCAGGCGCAGGCCAAGGCCTGCCTCGAGATCGCCCAGATCTCCAGCGAGGACGCCTCGTTCGCCGACGCCGTGCGCGCCCTCGGGCTGCGTGACGACCTGCTCGACGAGGGCCTGGCCGAGCTGACCCGCTACGACGACCTCGCATCCGCCGGGGCCGGCGTGCGCTTCCCGGGCACCGGCGTGTCCATCGGCCTCACCCGCATCCTCGGGCGCCTGTTCGGCCTCGACCTGCTGCGGCCCAGCCGGCGCACCCCGTCGTGCGTGCTGGTGGCGCTGCCGTCCGAAGCCGACCGGGAGCGCTGCGCCGCGGTAGCCGGCGCCCTGCGCGCGCGCGGCATCCCCTGCGAGGTCGCGCACGAACCGGCCAGGTACGGCAAGCAGATCCGCAACGCCGAGCGCAAGGGCATCCCCTACGTCTGGTTCCCGGAAGGGGAGGTGTCCGGCGGGCACGAGGTGCGCGACATCCGCTCCGGCGAGCAGCACCCGGCCGATCCCGGTAGCTGGACCCCGCCCGACGACGACCTGCACGTCCGGCTCCTCGCCGGCGAGGCCGAGCAACCGCCAGCCTGACGCGGCCGCGCGGCCGGCGCTAGCCGGCCGACGGCACGCTGGCGGCCCGGCGGCGCAGGGTGCGGCCGCCGCGGGGCCACGGGCCCCAGTTCGGCGGCAGTGGGGGACCGGGCAGCCATTCCAGGTCGGCCAGGGTGGTCAGGCCGCGGCTCCGCGCCGTCTCCAGGTGGAGGGTGAGCAGCCGCGCGGTCGCGCGCGCGTCGGACAGCGCCGCGTGCGGCTCGCCGTGGTCGATGCCGAAGCGGCGGCAGCACTCGATCAGCTTGCACTCGGTGTCGGGGTAGAGCAGCCGGGTGAGCTGGGCCGTGCACAGGGCCGCGACGGGCGGCAGGGTGCACCCGGCGTGCTGGAACTCCCCACGCAGGAAGCCGACGTCGAACAGGACGTTGTGGGCGACCACGATGGCGCCCTCCAGCAGCGCGGCCACCTCGCCGGCGATCTCGGCGAAGGGCGGCGCGTGGTGCAGCATCGCGTCGGTGATGCCGTGGATCTCGGTGGCGTCGACCGCCCGGCCCGGGTCGATCAGGGTGTCGAACTCGGCCACCACCGAGCCGCCGGGGGTCAGCCTGACCACGGCGACCTCCACCGCCCGGTGCTCGGGCCAGGGGTCGAAGCCGGTCGTCTCGAGGTCGACGACGGCCCAGGGGGTCGCCCCCAGTCGGGCCTCGCCCGGCCAGGGACCGTCCTCCGTCCCGGGCCTGGCCGGGCCTGCGCCCTGCCCGTTGGCGGAAGCCGTCATCCCCGCTCCTTTGCCGTGAATCCTTGCGTGACCAGCGGTGACCCGCGCCGGTTCTCGGAGGATACGAGGCGGCAGTGACAACCGGGCCGCAAACGCCGAAGGGGGCGGGCCTGCCAGGCCCGCCCCCCTTGGATCGTCTCGCCGGGCTCAGCTCTCGGCGAGGACCACCGAGTTCATGATCTTGTCGGCGAAGGTCTGCCGGCGGGCGTCCCAGAGCGGCCACAGGTAGCCGATGAGGCAGATGCCGTCCAGGACGTGGACGATGTCGCGCACGAAGCACATCAGGCCGCCGAGCGGCTGGCCGTCCGCCATGCGCACCAGGCGGAGGTTCAGCGCCTTCTTGCCCCAGCTCTGCCCCGTGCGGCCCTGCAGGATCGCGCGGTTGTAGATCCAGAGCACGAAGGATCCCAGGTAGGCGAGCCCCAGCAGGGCGCCGCCCCCGGCCGAGATGCCGCCCGAGTCGTTGCTGCCGCTGAATGCGCCCACCAGGATCCCGATGACGAAGATCGGGACGACCCCGATCAGGTCGTCGATCAGGGCCGCGCCCACGCGCTGCAGCCAGTTGGCGAGCCGCCGGCCCATGTAGGTGCCCGGCGCGTCTCCCGCCTGGCCGTAGGCCGCCTGCTGTCCGTAGCCAGGAGGCGCGGCGGGCGGGTAGCCGGGTGGCGGAGACCCGGGCGGCGGCTGGCCGTACTGCTGCTGGCCCGGACTGGGCTGGTTGGGGTCTTGTGGCCCGTATCCCTGCGACATCCTCGCTCCTTGCGCTCAGGGGCGCGCCTTGTTCGTGCCCCCCGTCAATATCGGCTCCTGGCTACATCGGCTTGGCCGCCTGCTGCTCGGCCAGGTCGCCGATGATCGGAAGCTTGAAGTGGTTGCCCTGGAACCCCTGGATCATCAGGACGATCCACAGGACGAACATCCCGATCGAGGCAAGCCAGAACAGCACGGAAAGCAGGCCGAGCCTGACCCCACTGGACAGGAAGCCGATCACCACCCAGACGATCCCGAACAGGATCGCCTGCATCGAGTGGAAGCGGACCTCCGGGCGCTTGTCGGTCAGCAGGAAGATGATCCCGGTGATGATCGTCACCACGTAGGCCAGGCCGGAGGCCACGTTCTGGTCCAGGCCGCTGCCGCCCGTCTGGGGCGGGCCACCCTGGCCCCAGTTCTGCCCCGGTGGCGCGCCCCAGCCTCCCGGCTGCTGCTGCCCGTAGCCCTGCGGGGGCGGCGGCGCCGAGCCGGGCGGCTGCCCGTAGCCGCCGCTCGGCGGCTGGCCATACCCTGGAGGTGGCGCCGGCGGGTAGCCGCCCTGTGGCGGGTACGGCGCCCCAGATCCTTGCTGGCCCGGCTGCTCGCGCTCGGGTCGCTCCGGGGGAGGGGTCCCCTCGCTCATACGTCCTCCTCGTCCTGTAGCGGTTCTGCTCGCGGCGCCGACGCGCCGGCGGTGACGGTCAGATCAGCTCGAAGCGGTGGAGCTGGAAGAGCCAGCTCGCCGTGGCCAGCACCACCCCCAGCGACCAGGCGGCCCGCCGCCGCGCCGGCGCCCAGGGCCTGGGCGGGCGGGCCAGCCCGAGCGCGCGCGCCGCGATCAGCACGGCCATGAGCCCGGTGAAA
>WNFZ01004479.1_pt1 | contig 19831 bp, 14 predicted proteins | sample 5400081 | NCBI WGS metagenome assembly WNFZ01 (sample SAMN13153365, study PRJNA577476) | soil metagenome | isolation source: 80 cm soil or saprolite under grassland replicate 1 | place: USA:California | collected 2016-06-15
TTGATGGATGATCTGCAATGGGCGGATGCAGAAACATTGGAACCGCTCCACTATCTCAGCCGCAACTGGCGAAAAGATCACGCACCGATTCTGCTTTTGATCCTCATGCGCAGTGAGGCGCTTGGTCATGGAACGAACCTGCGCGATTGGATGAGTGGTCTGACGCGGGATATCACAGTCACTCGTATCACCCTCTCAGCGATGAAGGCTGAAGATGTGGGACAATTGATTTCCTCTCTTGCCGGTGACGACGCGCCGGGCTCGTCTGAGCTCTCTGCCTGGTTCACTGCTGAAACAGCCGGCCAGCCCTTTTTCCTGGCTGAAACTTTGACTGCACTCAATGAATATAGGGCCTTAATCTGGTGTGGGGAACCCTCCGCTCGCAAATTGGATCCACTGGCTACGCTCGCCAATTTGAAATCGATGGGGACTCGGTCGCTGGCGCCCGCCATTCGCGATGTAGTTGTGTCGCGTTTGGAATGGTTGAGTCAACCGGCATCGGCTGTGCTATCGGCTGCAGCAGTGATCGGACGCTATTGCAGTTTTGAATTATTGAGCCAGGTTTCAGGAACAGTTGAACAAGATAGCTTGAATGCTTTGGATGAGTTGCTGTCTGCCCGCATGATTTTGGAAATCAGAAATGAAGCCAGACCTTATACCGTTTCACATGACCGTATCCGAGAAGTCGTTTATGCACAACTCAGCACAGCGCGCCAGCAGATTTTTCATCGCAGAGCTTTAACTGCGCTGACAGAACAGAAAGCTCCATCTGCAGAACTGGCACATCACGCGCTGTCGGCGAAGGAATGGCAATTCGCTTTTGATCATAGCCTGAGGGCGGGGGATGAAGCGTTGCGTCTGTATGCAGTGGCGAGCGCGGCTCATCATTATGAAACAGCCCGAGCACTACTCAATGAGAAGAAAGCGGATGTGGATAATGCGGCATGTCAGCATCTCTATATGCGCCTCGGAAAGTCATACGAATTGGAATACCAACACCGCAAGGCGCTGAACATTTATGAAGAATTGCAGACACTCGCTTCTGCAAGGGACAGCCGTGAAATGGAACTTGCCGCGTTGGTGGCGCGTTGTCTAATCCTACCGTTGCCACGTAAAACGCAGGATGTAGAAAAGGCGAGAGTTTTAGCAGAGGAGGCTTTGCCTTTGGCACGAGTGCTAGAGGATCTGGGAGCACAAGCACAAATCGAGTATAGTCTTGCCCGGACGCACAAATTTGGCGATGAGCAAATCGAACCAGCAATCCTCCATTTTAATTCCTCAGCGGAACTGGCACGCCGGGCTGGCTTGCGAGGGCAATTGGGGTTGACTACCCTGGATCTGGGAATATCGTATAGTTTGCTTGGCAGGCTTGAACCTGCCAAGTTGGCTTTATTAGAAGCTGTGGAGATATTTCGTGAACTTGGTCATCATCCGAATTTACTGACTTCCCTGCAAAGTTTGGCTATTATCCATATGGCAGCTGGGGAGTTTGATATCGCCCTGACCTATCTGGAAGAAGCGCACCAGTCAAATAAGGTGACTGGCGTTCCCGGAACAACATTTGCCCTGGCTACCACTCGAAATGTAATTTACATGATGCAAGGTGAATATGATCGGGTAATGGAGATATTACGACCCGCCCTGGAGATGGATGAAGCCCAAATCGTGGCATGGTTACAAGCCACGATCCGCCTTCAGTTTGCATGGTGTTATTATGATCTGGGCGCTTATGAGGAAGGTCTCTTACAATGTAGAGAAGCAATCAACAATTATGGTCATATAAATCCCATAGGTCATTCTCCTGCCTTCACTTTTTTAGCCCTGCTTCACATCAGGCGTGAAGAGTTAACTGAAGCAGAAGAAGCCGTGAGGAAGGGTTGGGAAAATCTCGATCTTCAGTCGAATACCTACCTGGATTGGTGGGAAACACCCTTTATTTTATCGGCAGAGGCAGAATTGGCACTGGCAAAAGGGGAACTGGACCGGGCGGCTCGATGTATCGAACAACTGCTGGGGAAATATGATCAACTGAATTTGCGCCATCTGAGGCCAGGTATATTATATCTCCAGGCTCGAGTTGAATTGGCGGCTGGAAAGAAGGAAGAAGCTTATCGAACGCTTTCTGATGCATTGGCATTGTCCGATGAAATGGGCGCACACCGCGAAGTGTGGGCAATGTGTTCGGCTCTCGGCAAGTTGGAAGGGGAGTGGAGGAATGAATCGGCGTCAGTCTGTTTGCGCGAGCGGGCTTGTGCAGAGGTGACGTTCATCGCTGATCATACGGGCACACCAGAACTACGCGAGACTTTCCTATCCCGTCCAGATGTGCAACTGATTGTGGGAGTAACGTAAAAGAAAATAAGGTACTCTTGAAATTTCATTTTCCATCAAGCAAGGTCGGTTTGGGATGTTGAGAGCGTCCATAAGTTAGCATCCCGAATTACTATCTCCGCTTGGTTCTTAAATAGAGATTTTCAACATAACTTGACGACTCTAATCAGCGAAATTATCATTCAGAAAACGTAATTCTTTTGTAGCTTCCCCTGAATCTAGGGAAGGGTGTGGTTCGGAACACGTCCGCTTGGGGGCACACAGAGTCACTGAATGGTGGCTCTTTTATTATTCAAACTTGAGCCCAATTGAGGGGACGTCATTCGAGTCGGTTAGGGATATAAGAGTGGAGCACTCATGATCAAACATATTGAACCGGCCAGCATCCGCTAACTCGTGGAGCTATAGCTTCCGCTTTTCTAGAGAATAATTGAGTTCGAGTATGGTATATGTTAAGCCTCATAATGATAAATAGAAGTCTACATTTCCTACAAACATCAAATGCCTAAGATAAGCCTCCAATGGTTCTTGATTCGCCGAATTGCTTTCTGGGGCGTTGTATTGGCGGCAGCTGTCGGCCTCTTCTTTTTTGTTCGTGCATTTACAATTTGTTGGCGACTCACCTCTTTAGCGGGCATTCCTCCTGCTAGCTGCGCGGGTGAAGCAGTCTCTCCGCTTGAGACACCGGTTGTTGGCAACAACCAAAATACTCCCTCCCCAACCTTGACACCGGAGCCATCCGAATCAGAAGATATCGAGTATCCAACCTGGGATGGCGGCAGTCGTATCAATATCCTATTTGTGGGGCTGCGCGGGGGCGAACCCACAGAGGCAGATTGCCCTTTTTGCACAGATACTTTGATCTTATTGACTGTTGATCCAATCGCGAAAACAGCGGGGATGCTTTCCATTCCACGCGACATGTGGGTAAATATCCCTGGCTTCGGCTACAGTCGTATCAATACCGCCTGGACTCTGGGCAGAGGCTCTAAGCTACCCGGCGGTGGTCCGGCTCTGACCATGAAGACCGTCTCTCACTTTATCGGTGTACCTGTTGATTACTACGTACAGGTTGATTTCGATACATTCGTGGATATCATCGATTTGATTGATGGAGTGGATGTTTACAATGAGGAAACGATGGTGATCTTCGGAATTCGTGACAAGATGTTAAGCCCTGAGAATTTTCCCAAGCTGATCGCGCAGGCGCCCAAACTGTACAACACTTTTTCTTCGGGCATACACACGAACCTGTCATTGGAGGATGCCATTAAATTGGCTGTGATGGTCAAGGATATTCCAAAAGAAAATATCAAGAATGCAGTCATTGATAACCACATGATCGCATTCGATAGCGTCATCTTGGGTGGACAGAAAGCCAGCATCATGAAGCCCCTTCCTGATAAGATCCGCATCTTACGCGATGAAATTTTTACCTCTAGCGGACCGGCTAGTCCTATGGCGCAAGACGACCCAAGATCGCTGATGCAGGCGGATCGCGCTCATATCCGTGTGTTGAATGGGACCTCTACGGCACAACTTGATCGGAGGACCCTCGATTATTTATTGAATCAAGGGTTGCTGGTAACGGAATCTGGAACTACAAAGCCATCTAGCCGGACCGTGATCATTCTTTATTCGCCGAAGCTTTATGCTTTAAAGTTTCTCATGAATATCTTCGGGATTACCAAGAGTCCTCAGATTCTCATCAAACCTGATCCCACTCAAACAGTAGACATCGAAGTACGGCTTGGAAATGATTGGATCGATAAATTACCAACAGGATATTAGGTTTGAACTGTGCTCTCTATCAATCATAATAATACTGATAACAAGGAAACTCCTCCCCGCTTGGTGTTTTGATTTTCATGGGCCAATCTTTATCGATGATCTTGTAGGCATCTAATTCCTTGTTCACTTCTTTAAATCCTACATTCGCGTTAAAACGCGAGAAGTGAAAGGATTGCCACGGGTATTTACGCGTATCCTGTTGATGTTCATAGCGTTTGCAAACCAGTGCCGCGCCAACTTTTTCTTTCACAGAAACAGGCAAGAGCTTGGAATGAAATGCATTGACCAGAGGAGGAATAGCGTCCTCAGAGAGATCCAAAAAGTATTGAGCATCCAGGTCGGCTCTGCCTTGTGCAAATGTTTTATCGGTTGTGCTGCGAATTTCGCGTTGAATATTTTGTTTCACAATGAAAGCATCGACATTCAATAGGCTGAGCGAAATGACAAATCCAAGCGAAGCCAAAACCATCATCAGCGCAACATGACGCTCACGGTGTAGTACTTCAAGAATTACGACCGCCACAAGCAATGACCCAAGCCATATCATAAAAACATGAGTATAGGTGCGCAGACGAGAGAATCCATATGCCATCTCATACAATCCGAGGCGCTGAAAAGCCGCGATCAACATTACGATCACCAATCCAACCAACCCAACGCCGAGCATGGAAAATGTCCGCCGTTGGTTTTCAGTTTCACGGCGTGTAATTGCGCCTAGTCCAAGCAGCAAGAGCAAACTGAAGAGCGCCACGGTGACAAGTTCACCGAAGCCCTTGCGCGCATATTCAGAGTAGGTATATCCCTCAATACCGATGTTGGCCTGCCCACCAAAGAAATACTGAAACTGGACAAATACAAACGCGATAAATAAAATTACTATACTGCCCAACACAATCGTCGATTCAGTAAAACCAAGAAACGGTGAAACCCAAGTTTTCTCTTCTACCTTTTCACCTGACCTCTGAGCGGCATGCAAGAACGCCCCAGCAAGAGCATAGGCGATCATCAAAATCAGCACAAGCCTGAAAATGTATTCAGGCAAGTTATCAATTTTAAATAGACCAATAAGATCTCCAAGCCGTTTTGCAAAAATTGGATCAGCTGATGAAAGGAGGGAGGCGAAAATAGCGATGACTGGCAATGCAATGACCACTCCACGCGCAATGGGCCAGACTGGAACGCTATGCTTCTCGCTCAGGGATGGCTGTCCCGAAGGGAGACGGCGAGTCTCTGAGGCAAAACTAATCGGACGCGCGATCATACTGCCGAATAGACGCATATACCCGAAGAAGTAATCGAATAAAGTGTAACGAACCCAATCCCCGCTAAGATAAGCAAGAGCAACAATGCCCATAAGGAAAAGAGCCATCGAAATGGACAGGAAAACCGTCATCGGCTCGAGGCGGATAAAGGTCATCGCGGCGAGAAACGCGACGGGGAACAGAAGCAGGCCCGATCCTCGCGAGAGGCGAAGCCCATCCACGCGAAGAAGCAGGATGCCTGTGGCAAGACATAGAATTACAAAAATGGCAAAGTTGATGCCTAGGGGCTTTTTCCAAAAGAGGAAATCGAATGCCCATCCTAACAATATGATGATGATCCAAAAGCGGTTGGGGTTGGTTTTCATACAGGCCTCCATGAAAGATTGGTCAAAGCTTAGTCCTGTTGGGCTTGCGGAGACTCTCAAAAGGTATCACATTTTGCCAAATTTTGGGCTGGATTACAGTTTTATAAGAGTCGAAGTTCCCCCATTGACATCCGAAATGAAATATGACATACTTCCAGCATTACAGGAACTGGAACAGCATCCTCGTTGATATCAACACGCTTGGGAACAGCAACCGCTTTCTCTAGGGAAACATCCACGATTTTTCCTCCCTGAAGAGAAACCATGCGATCAAATTTTCCCTGCGCTGCCAAGCGGACCGCAGCCGCGCCATACCGAGTCGCCAACCAGCGATCGAAAGGAGTCGGCGTCCCGCCGCGTTGGAGGTGACCTAACACTGTAACGCGCGTTTCAAAACCTTGCTGCTCAATGTATTCTCCAACGATCTGGCCAATCCCACCCAGCCGCGGCACATAGACTTCATCTCCTGTGCGAGAAAAAACTTGTTGCTCACCGAGTGGTTTTGCCCCTTCTGAAACCGCGATAATGCTGAACAAGGTACCGCGATCTACGCGTTCGCGTACTTTGGCAACAACTGCTTCATACTTAAATGGAATTTCAGGAATCAGGATCACATCTGCTCCCCCAGATATACCTGCATGCAATGCAATGAAGCCCGCATCGCGCCCCATCAGTTCCAACACCATCACACGGTGATGTGCTTCAGCCGTAGTATGCAATTTATCAATGGCTTCAGTGGCAGTCGTGACGGCGGTATCAAATCCAAAGGTCGCTTCAGTGCCGCCAATATCGTTGTCAATTGTCTTGGGAACACCAATAATCGGCACACCTTTTTGAAATAATTCATGAGCAATATGGAGTGTGCCGTCTCCACCTAATACGAGCAAAGCATCCATCTTGAGTCGCCTGATACATTTGACAATCTCATCGGAAACATCAATGGTTGTTTCCTTACCATCTCTTATCACTTTGCGAGCATAAGGATTGCCTCGATTCGCCGTACCAAGGATGGTGCCACCACGCGGCAAAATTCCACGCACCTCTTCAATGCCGAGTGGGGTGATGCCCTGGTCATCTATGAATCCGTCATAACCATCGCGGATACCAATTACCTCACATCCATATTCATGGATAGCCGTCTTCACTACAGCGCGAATCACCGCGTTCAGCCCGGGTGCATCACCTCCACCCGTTAGAACTCCCAATCGCTTCATTTTTATCTCCTTATAAAATCAATCTTACACTATTCTCACAATCTTTCTTGCACTCAATCGTATATACCCATATAATGAGTGCAATGGAAAAAGCATCTACACAACCTTATTTTGCAAGTATCACGCGTTTTCTCGTTCCCATTGCCGCAGTTCTGGTATTTGCGGTTTGGTTTAGCATCGCGCCGCCTGGTTTTCTCGGCAAAGCAGATGCAGTCGGTTATGCGATTTGCCATCGTATTGATGAGCGCTCCTTTCACATTGGAGACCGTCAACTCCCTTTATGCGCGCGTTGTACCGGTGAATTCTATTCCGCGGCGATCAGCTTGATCTTCTTTTCGATCTTCAGTAAAAAACAAAGCGGCATGCCCGGCTGGAAACTGGGCGTTCCCCTTTTGCTTTTCCTAGCTGCTTTTGGGATTGATGGAACGAACTCTTTTCTTTATTTGCTTAAACAAACTTCCGGTGGCATGCTTAACAATATTCCCAATCTTTACATTCCAAACAACACATTGCGTCTCTTCACTGGAAGTGGAATGGGTATTGCATTGGCTTCAATCTTATATCCTGCATTCAATCAAAGTGTATGGAAAGATTCAGATCCAAGCCGCGCGCTCGATTGGAAAAAACTGGGCAGCTTGATGGTTATCATCATTTTGGTAGACTTTGCCATTCTCACTGAAAACCCAATCGTTCTTTATCCTATTGCTATCCTGAGTGTACTCGGTGTGTTGGCTTTACTCATCATTGTCTTTAGTTTGGTTTGGCTTCTCATGATGCGCCAGGAAAACGAGTTTACCTCGCTAAAACAAATGTGGATGCCTTTCCTCGCAGGAACAACTCTTGCTTTCTTGATGATTACTGTAATTGACTTGCTGCGCTTCAAACTCACCGGGACTTGGGGAGGATTTCCGTTGGGTTGACTTGGTTTAGGTGGCAGTTGCTCTGCCCCTTAGCAGTACAACTACTAAGGGAACCGGAACAGATAATTAAGATTTGGAGAAATATGGAATTCCTTACTGGCATATTTACTGCATTTGGTCTCTCGGCTTCCGCGGGATTGAATGCATACATTCCATTACTAGCTGTCGGCTTGATTGGACATTATTTCCCTCAAACTCTTACCCTCACCAAGCCGTGGGACACTCTCGCCAATCCCTGGATTATTCTTATGCTGTGCATTCTGGTTATCATTGAAATGCTGGCATATAAGGTTCCTGCAGTCAATCACATCAATGACTTGGTCCAGACCCTCATCCGCCCGGCTGCGGGAGCGATTGCTTTCGCCGCAAGTGCCCATGTTGTGACAGATGTGAATCCGGTACTGGCATTGGCATGTGGTTTGCTCGTTGCAGGGGCAGTGCATGTCGCCAAAGCAGGCGCGCTGCGTCCGGCTGTGACAGCAACCACCGGTGGTGTTGGAAATGTTCCTGTCTCGATCGCGGAAGATGTTGTATCGACCGTTCTATCCATCCTTGCGATCATCCTGCCCGTGTTGATTGGCACACTGCTCATTGTCCTTGCAGCATTCATTATCTATTGGCTTTACAAGCGCGCGAACAGAGAAACTACCTGATATAATCTGCACATCGTAGCACGTTATTCTGTCATTATTTGGAGGAACCCATGGAAACACCCATCGCTCCCACTCCCGCACCGGAAGAACCAAAGAAGAACAATACGGTATTGTATATTGTCATTGGCGTTGTAGTGCTATGTTGTTGTTGTGCAGCTGCTATCGGTGCATGGTGGCTGTGGAACAACGGCGATAGATTGTTACAAGGCACGAACCTACTGCTACCCCTGCTTGGATAAAACAAATACGCCGACAACAAACCTCCGAGTCAACTCGGAGGTTTGTTCTTTAAGAAAAGTTTTTTTAATTTATCCAGTCCATTCAGAGCGCCAACTCTTAACTCTTCATTCAATGCAAGGGCTTCAAATTCATCTTCATCCAAAACAGTTTGTTTTCCATCTACTGAAACCCACAAATCCAAAGCAAGATCGACATACGAAACAACATTATCTTCAATCACTGCCGGCTTGCCAATATTGCAATACCAGCCTTTTATTTTTCCATCTTCTTGGTCATGGATTGCAAAAATATTATACCAACGATCTGTGTAATAGGTTTCGACAAAACGATCCCCAGTTCTAAAAACAACATCTATAAATGGCATATCCACACGGTCGAACAATGCTTCGAGTGTGACTGAATGTTCATCGCGACTCAACAAAATGCCTTCATATTCATAGGTCACTTTGCCAGCCAGATTTTTTTTCTGCACCTTGATCCGCGCTGCCGCTCTGCGGCGTGCTTCGCTTGTCTTCATGCGAGACATTCTACCCTAACCCGCACTTCGATCCTCTCCCCCACTTTCGGCACTTCTTGTAAATATGCATAGAGACCGTTATCCAACGTGACTTTATATCGATCCTGTTGGAAAATTACATCAGTGACAACTCCTTGGATAACATTCGATTCTTTCTCAGCCGATAGCGGACGCGCCAGCAAATGGACTGTATCTCCCTTTGAGTGTTTGTGTTCACAATGGACAGTCAGTATTCCAAACTTGGTCTCCACTTTTGATTTGTCAACGTATAACCCCTCGATGATATTTCCAAGCCCGAGGAATCCCGCCACAAAAGCGGACTCCGGATTCGCCCACACTTCCGCGGGAGTCCCTTCACGGATGATCTCACCGTTGTGCAGGATCAAGACTCGGTCCGCAATCACAAAGGCTTCCTCTTGGTCATGCGTGACATAAATCGCGGGAATGCTTGTATGATGCAATATCATCCGCAATTCATTCAGTAAATCTTCGCGCAGAGTCCTATCCAATGCGCCAAGGGGCTCGTCGAACATCAACAAACGTGGACGCGTTGCCAAAGCGCGTGCCAGGGCAACACGTTGCTGTTCTCCACCAGAAAGCTCAGTTACTCGCCTTTCTTCAAATCCAGTGAGATTGACCATCTCCAGTGAATTGGCTAGACGCTCAGTAATTTCATGTTGGGGTAAGCGCCTTATCTTCAGGCCAAATGCGATATTGTCGTTGACGTTGAGGTGAGGAAAAAGCGCGTAATCCTGAAAGACCAAGCCGAAGTCCCGAAGGTGAGGCGGAGTTGAGGTGAGATCAACGCCATTAAACGAGATAAAGCCTGAGTCCGAATCCTCCAGTCCAGCAATGATCCGCAAGAGAGTTGACTTGCCGCTTCCGGATGCGCCTAACAAACAGATCGTCTCACCAGTATCCACTTTGAACGAAATGTCTTTGAGCAGCAACTTGTCTTCATAAGTCTTAAAGATATGATGGACTTCAAGCATCAGAATTCTCCCAAGCCAGGAACACGAAATTTCTCGATGAGCAAAATGCTTGTGATGGTGAGAAGCATGAGGATCGTCGCCATTGCCATGGCTTGACCATAATTCAAACCACCAGGCTGGGATAGGAAACGTTCGATAGCAACAGGGATGGTTGGATATTCGGGGCGTGAAATTAAAAGTGTTGCGCCAAACTCGCCAAGCGAAATCGTAAAAGCGAATGTAGCGGCTGCCAGCGTGGCACGGCGGAGAATAGGCAAATCAATATTTTTCCATACTTCAAGCGGAGATGCACCGAGAGACGCCGCAGCTTGACGTAACCTATTGGGAATCGATGCGATCGCGGGTTGCAACGCGCGAATGACAAAAGGCAAAGCGATGAGTGTATGCGCGAACGGAACGAGAAAGGGAGATGCCAGCCACGCGCCGAATGAAATAATAAATCCAAGACCAAGCATCACAGCCGATGAACCCAATGGAAGGATGATGAGCGGGTCGAGAATTTTTTCGAGACGAGTTGGTTTCGCGAGAGCCAGCGCAGCAGGGAATCCTAAGAGGAGAGAAAGTAGAACGGTTGCTCCCGCATAACCAACCGAATTGACTGTCGCCCGAATTGGCGGAACATAAAATACCGAACTGCGCCGATTGACGAAGAGTTCAGTATAGTAATCTGTTGTGAAACCATATTGAATTTCGCCGCGCTGACCACGGTTCGCTTCAATGCGAAAGAGGGATCGAAAAGGAAGAGACGAAAGGGGAAGGAAGAAGAAGGCAGTAAGCAGAAAGCAGAACGAAATGACAAAGATTTTTTCTCGCAACGTTTTTGGTTTACGAATGTTTGATGCAGCGAAGCGTGGTGCCGTTTGAATGGTTGTGCGAGTGACAATGCGAGTGTAAATAAGTGAAAATATCAATGTGCAAATCAATTGAATCACTGAAAGCAATGCGGCAAGCGGGAGATTAGGGAGTTTAAAAACACGCAGGTAAATTTCCACCTCAAGGGTTGCAAATTGCGATCCGCCTAACAGCAGAATCACACCAAAACTTGTAAAATCAAAGAGGAATACAAGTAGAGATGCGGCGAAGATAGATGGACGAAGAATCGGAAGAATGACATTCCACCAGACGTGGAACGAGTCCGCCCCTAGGGAACGCGCCGCGGCTTCAAGTTTTGGGTCAAGACTAGAGAGGGCATTACCAACAACGCGGATAATGATGGTTGTGTTGTAGAAGACATGCGCGATGAGAATCGCGGTTAATGTCCCGATGTAGTTGAAAGAAGAAAGAGGAAAGAGGGTATGGATTAACCCGCGTGGACTCAGTAAAGCGCTAAATCCCGCCGCGACGACGACAGTTGGAAGCATGAAAGGGACTGTAGTCAGTGCACGGAGGAGCGATTTGCCGCGAAAATCAAAGCGGGCGAAGAGATAAGCTGAGGGAAGTCCCAAGAGGAGGGTAAGCAAGGTTGAGAGAGTCGCCTGATAAAAAGTAAAAAGTAAAACATGAGAAGCGAGAAAAAGATTTTCTAATGTGAGGGTGTTGAGGTTGAATGTAAGAACAAGGATTCGGGAAAGAGGAAAGAAGAAAAAAATTATTAGAAATGAAAAGGGTAGAAGCCAGAGAAGAACACGAGAATAGGTAGAAAGGTATACAGGTACAAAAGTAGACAGGGAAACGCGCTTTCGCTGCGAAATGTGTTTGCCTGTTTCCATGTATACCTGTCTACTTGCGTCGCCGTGGCGCCGTGGCGACATTTACTTCAGTACCACATCCGTCCAGGCTTGAATCCAGGCATCACGCTTTTCGGCAATCACATCAGGAGCTAGGGCAGCAGTCTGCTTGGGAGCCTGGGCATATTTGAATTGATCAGGCAACGCAGCATTTGGATTCACAGGATAGACAAACATTTGCAAAGGCATATCTTCTTGGAATTGCTTATCTAGCATAAAATCCACAAATTTTTCAGCGAGGGCACGCTGCTTGGTTCCTTTGAGGATCCCAACAAATTCAATTTGACGGAAACAGGTATCGGGTCCAAGAACGGAGGCGGTGGGCGCGTCTTTTAACGGCTTTTCTGCAAAGAAGACTTCTGCCGCAGGAGATGTTCCATATGAGACGACCATGGGCTGAGGTCCATGCCCCGATGAGCCGCTGAAATTGGTGTAGTACGCCGTTTCCCAGCCATCGACAACAACCACCTTATTATCCTTCAACGCTTGCCAATAATCCGTGAAGGAATCACCATAATGCACGATGGTCGCGAGCAAGAACGTAAGTCCTGTTGAAGAGGTAGCAGGGTTTTCAGTGACGAGCAAACCCTTATAGTCAGTCTTTATCAAATCTTCGAGGTTCTGCGGAACCGCTAAATGATGGTCCGCGAAATAAGCCTTGTCGTAATTGATGCACACATCGCCATAGTCAACAGGCAAAGCGCGGTTGGACTGATCGAGCTTGAACTCAGCCGGTATCTGTTGCAGCAATGATGATTCATACGGCTCGTAAATATCCGCTTCAAGCGCACGTGAGAGAAATGTATTGTCCACACCGTAAAGCACATCGGCGAGCGGCGTGTCTTTTGTGAGAATAGCTTTATTCAATACGGCGCCCGCGTCGCCACTTTTGAGAAAGACAATCTTTGCGTTGTCGGCTTCCTCAAACGATTTGACAACTCCTTCACTAACGGCAAACGAATCATGAGTCATAATTGTGATGGTTTGAGGCTCAGTGGATTGAGGTGTTGCTTGCGAAGTACATGCAGAAAGCAGAAAGAAGAAAGAGGTGAGAAGTAATATTAGTTTTTTCATAGGAACCTTTTGAATTTCAGATACATGACTGATGATTTAGGATTGACGGCGATGAACAATCAGCAATAACCCTGATCCAATCGAAATGGATGCAGTATCGTCAAGCATTTCGTTGCTGATGCCGCGTGTTTTATTGGGGTAAAGTGTTTCATTATTGAGGGGCCATTTCAAGCTTACGGTCTGAATATTAGATACTGCACCCTGCCAGGGAATTAGCGAGACGAGATCCCCTCTTCTACCCTGGACTTGAACCTGATTCCGACAAATGAATATTTCCTCTATTCCGTCGTCAAGCCGAACCTCAAACGTAGAAAGTCGAGGGTCGGTAAGCAATGAGAGGTTGCCAAGTATCTGATCAAGTCTTCCGCCAAGTGCCGCGCTAATGAGGATTTCTTTTGGCTTGAGTTCAATTGCGCGATTTCGAGCCAGCTCGAGATCAGTTTCATTTTTGCCGCGTGGGTATAACTCAATTTCAATGCCATCTTCTTGCAACTTCTGCAATTGGGCTTTCTCGGCTGAGTCCATATCACCAATGATGAGATTCGGTTTGAGATTGAGAGCCAGGGCATGGCGCGTGCCACCATCTGCACAGATGACATAATCGTCGTCTCGCAGAAGGACTCGCGCTTTGTTGAGGTCGGGTAGTTCGCCGTTGGCGAAGATGATAATACGTTGCAAAAGAAAACCATCCTCCGGCGGAGAATGGTTGATTAATAATAACTATGTTCCCTCCGCCAGCATGATCTGGATCAGGTATTGCGGGTCGAGCGCGGCTCGCTCCTCTCAGTCCCGCATCGCGGGACACCCCGTTCAATTGTTGCTTATAAATATACTCGAATTTTGGGGGCTGTCAATTCCAAAAAATTGCCGCCATTCATGGCGGCTAGAATAAAAGAGGAGATTGCTTCATTACTGCGCTCCTCAAGAAGCACCGTCGCTCCGCTCAGCTCGGTATTATCTCACACGGCGGCGCCATTCTTCTTTCATTTGCAACTCACGCGGACTCAACCCTGAATCGAGCGCGAGGAAATCGGTGAGCAAACGGTTGAATTTTAGCGCCTCATCGATCATTGGAAAATGACCAGAGCCCTCTAATTCGATTTGATGTGTCATTGAGGAGAGCGAGTATTCCCCATCTGGAGTAGTAATTGCCGGATCTTTATCTCCATAAACCAATAGACACGGAATACTCAAACTTCGAAAATTACTAAAGATATGATTCGCTTGCAACCCAACCATTGAGGCTGCAATCGCTTGGATATCCGTTTTAGAAGCATCTGATAAAGCAGTAATTGCTTCAGGGCTACGGTTGGACAACCAGTCGCTCAGTTCGACGGGCGAAGCAGTCCGCAAACGAGCATTTACCGCAACGTAATCTAAGGGGCAACTCACCGCCATAACACGATCCACACTCTGAGGGAATCGCGTTGCAAAGGTCATGCCAACCAGTCCACCCAAGCCATGTCCTACGAGCGCAATCTTCCCAATTCCCATTTCATTGAGAAAACGGTCAAGCAGTTTGGCTTGGTCTTCAAGCGAATAATTCGAATCTTTATGAGCAGTATCTCCGAAGCCCCATAGGTCCAATGCGTAGGCGCGATAGGAGGTTGAGGTGACCTGCATGGCGCTGATCCAGTATCGCCATGAGCCGACCCAGCCGTGCAGAAAGATGACGGGACGGCCGCGTCCCAACACCTCATAATGCACGATGGAACTATCGAGGAGAATTGCGCTCAAATTACTTCCCAAACTTTACAAGAATGGCTTTCACACGATTGGTCAATTGATCGGGAGCAAACGGCTTGAGTAGATATTCCTCCGCACCTGCTTCCAAGCCTTGTTGGATCTCACTTTCCTGGCCCTTTGCGGAAAGGAACACCACAGGAATATCCTTGAGGTCAGGATTGGCTTTCATTGCCCTACAGGCTTCATAACCGGTCATACGCGGCATTCGAACATCCATGAGGACGAGGTCAGGGTTCACTCTGGGGGCCATTTCGACAGCTTCCTCTCCATTCGTCGCTGTGAATACTTCATGCCCGGCAAAGCGAAGGGTAAAAGCGACCAGGTCACGAATATCACGTTCATCTTCTGCGATCAAAATCTTTGCCATTGAATCCTCATTGCTGTTCGTAGATGGGCAGAGTGAAAGAGAAAGTACTACCATCACCCGGTACACCTGTGCTCTTCATCCAAATGCGACCTTTGTGCATTTCAACTATCTGTTTAACGATGGAAAGACCCAATCCGGTTCCCGGCGTTGACAGAACCAGCGGATGTTCACCACGATAGAATCGCTCGAACACACGAGGCTGATCTTCCAGCGGAATACCAACCCCATTGTCCTTCACATCCACTTGCACTTCCTCGCCTCCATTTGGAGAGTAAATGCGTACAATGATCGTCCCGTTTTCAGGAGTGTAGTGATAAGCATTATCAACGAGATTTGCAAGGATCTGACGTACGCGTTCGACATCGCCATAGACATGCGGCAGTTTTTTCGGCGCATCCAATGAAAGTGCCATTGGTTTATTCTCTTCCTGAGAGCGCCGCAACACATCCCCAATCACATCTTCAGCAATTTCACGCATATCCAGTGCTTGAGGCGAAAGTGTCACCCGTCCCGATTCAATACGGGATACATCCAGTAGATCGTTGACCAGAATGTTGAGTCTTTCTGTATTGTTCTTGATAATATTCAAGAAGTGCGCTTGATTCTCATTGACCGCGCCCGCGGCGCCCATGAGCAGGACATCCACATAGCCACGGATGGATGTCATCGGTGTGCGAAGTTCATGGCTAACTGTCGCGACAAACTCGGATTTCAACCGATCCACTTCAACTTCATGAGTAACATCGCGGAAAATGGAGACAGTACCCAAGAAGTCATTCTGTAAAATGACAGGTGCAAGGTGTACCAATACAATACGACCGTTTTCCAAATCCAATTGTTCCGCGAAGGTGTCACCCGGCGCATAAGCGATTGGACCCTCAGACCAATTATTAATAGTCTCCATCCAAGGGCCCGCTGATTTTCCAAATAGTCCTGCAAAGACATCTAGTGATTGACCGATGAGGTTACCTGGCTCAAGGCCCAGAATCTGCGCGGCGGACTGGTTAAGGAACGAAATACGGTTATTTACGCCTGTCACCAAGACGCCATCGGCTACAGCTTCAAGGATAGCTTGTGAACGGCTGGCATCTTCCTGCTCACGGCGCAGCATACTTCCCAAACGTTCTGCCTGGTCACGAATGAGTTCATACAAATGCGCGTTATTGATGGCAACCGCCACTTGCCCAGCAATCGCTTTCACCAGATTCAATAGTTCAGCACTGAAATAGTCCGGCTTGCGATGGAAAACCATCAGTACGCCAATCACATCTTCAGCGACCAGCAAAGGCATGGCAATCGCGCTGCGATGTTCACGAGAAGAGGCACCAGATGTCACCCAACGTGGATCATTTGCGAGATCATTGATGAGTGCAGGCTCGCGGCGCTCTACTACCCAGCCCGCCAATCCTTCACCAATCTTGAGCCTGAACCCGCGACCCTCTCCCGAAACTTTATCTGAAAGATAACCATAACCAGCCCGATAATGTAAAAGGTTATCTTCGGCATTGAGCAGCATGATCGTTCCCTGCTCGGCACCAATAGCGTCATTGAGTAATGCCAACGTGCGATTTAACGCACGGTCAAGGTCAAGGCTCGAAGATACTTCCGTAAGAATTCGCAGGAGCGTTTCAGTATTCTGCTGTTCACGTTGCAATTGCGCGGTACGCTCAATCACACGCATTTCAAATTCTCGCGCCAGGCGCTCAGTTTCATTGAACAAACGTCCATTCTGAATCGCAACAGCAGCCTGGTTGGCAAGTGTACTCAGGATCTGCAAGTCATCTTCCGTATATACGTTTGGTTGATAGCTCTGAGCAGAAAGCATGCCAATGGTTCTACCGCTCAACGTCATGGGCACAGCCAGGATAGATAGTGGCGTATCGGGCTTTCCATACGTAACGCCACCCACATTGTCCACAGTCTCAGCGCCATGTAAGAGCAGAGGTTGACCCGATAAAATAACCTGACCACTTAGGCCCTGGTCGCGCGGAATGCGCGTGATCTGTGAGCGCTTATCACCATCTACAAGATAAACTCCTTCGATCTGGTCAGTCTCCTCATCTAAAAGGCTGATCACAAAAGATTCCACAGGCATCAACCGTTGTGCGGCTTTATGGACCGCAACATACACCTGCTCAGGATCAAGATTGGTATTGACCTGATAACTCGCCTGATTAAGAATGGAGAATCGTTCCGCAGTTGAAAGAGTAGATTGATACAAACGCGCGTTCTCTAAGGCAATGGAGGCCTGATTGGTCAGCGTTCGGGCAAGCTCAATTTCTGTAAGCTTGAAACGGATCGCCTCATTTTGATAGATGAATATCAAAGCCCGCAGATTCGCTCCACTTACTAGAGGCAATACAAGCAGAGACTTCGTTGCTTTTCCCAGAAAACTACTTAATGGAGCCAAATCCGGCTCCGAGCTGACGGTATCCGTTGCGAAAACTCCCAGAGACTCCTGCAATCGATAAAAGAGCGGCGCGTCTGGTAATCGCTGAGGAAGCTTAGAATGGGCTTTGGGTAAAGCATATTTCCAAACCGCACTCCCGCGCTCGAACACCACCACAGAAGCACTTGGGGCATCCAAGGCATCCATCAATTCTTGCGCAGTGAGCTGCAAAATTTTGCCTTCATCCAATAAGCCGCTCAAGGCGGATGAGAAGCGGTTGAGCAGAGCAAGACGTTGTGAACGTTGATCCAATTCAGTGGCGCGGCTGATACTATCTTCGAACAAGCGAGCATTCTCCAAAGCTACAGCTGCCTGGCTGGCGAAGGTTGTTCCCACTTGCACATGTTCCCGGTTGTAATAATGAGATTGCCACTTCTCAAGTGCTACCACGCCGATTACTTCATTTTTGGAGATCAGTGGCATTCCCAGCCATGAAAGACGCGGCGCTTCCAAGGAGGGAAAACGAGGATCCTGCCGCACATCGCCGACGAGAACAGCTTGCCCAGTGCGGATCATTTCCTTGAAAAGCGCACTATCTTCCACTGCAATCGTTAATCCAAGGCGTCGCTCGGTATCCGGGAAACCGCGCGCGGCAGCGACCGTAAGTCTGTCTTTTTCACGCAACCATAAAGTAGCTGTGTCATAACGAATCACCGGTTCAAGTTGATCCAGCAGAGAGGCAATCAACTCATCGCTTTCCAGGCTTGCCGTGAATGTTGTCGCAGCGTTTGTCAACGCTTCCAACTGAGCGGCGCGCTCTTGCGTTGTTTGAACCAAACGGACATTTTGAAGCGAAAGGCCAACCTGCTGTGAAAGTGAAAGAAGCAATGTTTCGTCTTCGGGAGTAAACACGCCGGGGGTATTGAAATTATCCAATACGAGAACACCCACCGACTGTTCACCGGATTGAATGGGGATGATTAGGCTTGAAATCGGCAAACGCCCACCCGTTGCTTGTCGGTAAAGCAGCAGGCCTTCTGTCGAAAAGATATAGTCACGCGTAAATTGGGATCAACACTACACCAGCATGTGCAGCATACAAAGCCCGTCTCGCACTTTCAAGCAAAGCCCGAACGATTCGCTCTGAATCCAAACCTCGTATCTGACGGCTGAAATCAAGCAACAGATTCACTTCTTGCAGGCGACGACGTGTTTCATTAAGCAGGGAGATATTCTGTAGAATGACCGATGTCTGACGCGCGATCTGGTGATACACCTGTAGATCTTCGTCTGTAAAAGATGGCATTGGCTCCGGGCTGATAGCCAGCATCGCCGCGACTGTTTTCTTATCGATCTTGATCGGAAGGCATATCAATGACTTGGCATGAAAGGCGGAAAGAAGAGGAGTTTCACGCCATTCCAGATCTTCATCCAAGTTTGAAATCAGGATCGCTTCGCCGCTCTGCAAACAACCCCGAAGCGGGTTCCGTTGCCCGAACAATGCTTCAGGGCTGGTGGCACGCGGCACATTGCCCAATACGTGCGCTAAGCGTGGACCTTCATTCGTTGCTTCCGCAATCATGGCAACCGACATGCTTAATTGCGTGAGAGTCTCGCGCCCTAGTGCTTGCAGCGCTGAAGAGGCATCCAACTGACGGCTCACTGATTCAGTAATCGCAAGACCTGCTCGAACACGCTGGCCCCGTTGATCCAGATTCTGAATTGCAATGGTCTGATCAAGATCCTTGCGAAGCAGAATAGGCAAGTCATTCTGTGTGACACTGATCAATCGCTGTTGTCTTTCTAATCCTGAGGATAGAGTGTCTACTTTTGCGCGAAGTTCAACGAAGCGCGAATGATTCGCAATAGCAAAAGAGGCTTGAGCGGCAAAAATTTCGAGTGCTTCAATCGTTGCGCGATCAGGTCGTAAACCGTCGCGCGGCGCATCGAAACTTATTAAACCGAGAGGAGCACCTTGATCATCTTCCAGTGGAATAATCAGAAAATCATCAGGGTCCCACGCGTTGGACGACTTTCCGGCTTTCTCATCCAATTCCAAAGTAACCATATGGACATCAGCCGGTACGATGGGCGCTTCATCAATAGGAATGAAATAAGAGCGACTGATTCGAAATTGTGGCTTGAGCATCTGCTGAATACTAGTCAGCGGCTGCTTGCGCGCCATCAATTCAGCTAACGTTTCGGGTGGGAAGCCTACGCCAGTGATACGGCGCAGTAACCCT
>WNFZ01004053.1_pt1 | contig 19824 bp, 19 predicted proteins | sample 5400081 | NCBI WGS metagenome assembly WNFZ01 (sample SAMN13153365, study PRJNA577476) | soil metagenome | isolation source: 80 cm soil or saprolite under grassland replicate 1 | place: USA:California | collected 2016-06-15
GCGGCCTCGTCAACGACGAGTTGCCGGAGGAGCTCTACGACCTCGAGGCTGACCCGGGTGAGCGCGAGAACCTCCTTGCGGCGCGCCCTGCGGTAGCCGGCGAGCTGCGGGCGCGGCTCGCCGACCTCGTCGCCAGCGAGACGCAGACCGTCCCTATGGACGCGGCGGCCTATTCTGCAGAGGAGCAAGAGGTTCTGGAGGACCGTCTTCGAGACCTCGGGTACCTGGAGTAGCGCGACTTTGCATGCTCGCGCCCTCGTTGTCGGCTTCGACTGCGCCACCCCTCAGTGGGTCTTCGAGCCAAGGCTTCCGGAGCTCCCAACGATCCGCTCACTTACGGAACGGGCGGCCTGGGGCATCCTGAACAGCTGCGACCCGCCGATCACGGTCCCGGCCTGGGCGAGCATGACGTCCTCCCGCAGCCCGGGTACGCTCGGTTTCTATGGCTTCCGGAATCGTCGCAACCACTCCTACGACGCGCCCTCGCGTTCGCCGACTCACGCGCGTTGCGCGTACCGCGGCTATGGGATCTCCTCTCGGCGCGGGGCCGCCAAGTTATCGTGCTCGGCGTCCCCCAGACGTACCCCGTCAGCCGCGTCAACGGGGTCATGGTGTCCTGCTTCCTCACTCCCGACACGGAACAGAGCCAGTACACGTACCCACCCGAGCTCAAGAGTGAGATCGAGCGCGTTGTTGGTCGCTACATGGTCGACGTCTAGAACTTCCGCACGAACGACAAGGAGCGGCTGCTGAGCGAGATCGAGGAAATGACCGAAAAGCGCTTTCGCCTCGCCGAGCACCTGCTCGAGACGCGACCCCGGGATCTTTTCTTCATGGTCGAGATGGGCACGGACCGTATGCACCACGGCAAGTTGGTAGGGGGACCGTCCACGTGTTCGAAAACGAGACTGGCCCGACGATGCTAATCACGCGCACGAGCGCCTCTACGCACTGGTCGGCCCCGCTATCCCCGCCGGTCGCGGACCGACCGCGACCTGCGCGACATCGCTCCGACGCTGCTCGCCTTGCTCGGAGAGCCTGTTCCGGGCGATATGGAGGCCGGAGTATGTTCGGAGACGGCGGAAGCGAGGCCGTTCGGCCCAAGGGTTGAACCTTTCGAGCGAGCGTGTTATCCCTAACGGGCGGTGCGTGAAGCCCTCATAAGCGGCAGAGGGTCGGCGACGCGGCGTCTGCAGGCGACTATCATCGCTTTGCTCGCGCTCGTGCTCTTCGGCTTCACTGCGCAGGCCCGGGCGGCGCCGGGCGATATCGGTTACCAGGGCCCCTCGTTTTCGGGGGGTGGCTCCGGGATCACGGCCTCGAAGCCCGAGAGCAAGGTCTGGTGGAACGACGGCTCCTGGTGGGCAAGCATGTGGGATACGGCGAGTGCGGACTTCCACATCTTCAGGCTCAACCAGGGGACGCAGACCTGGGGGGATACGGGAGTCGCCCTGGACGACCGAGGAGGGACCCATGCGGACGTCCTTTGGGACGGCGTTGCGGGCAAGCTCTACGTGGCTTCCCACGTCTTCACCGAGTCGGCGGGGACGGGTGGGGTGAGCCGTCTCTACCGCTACGGCTACGACGCGGCCACCGATACATATACGAGGGATCCGGGATTTCCAGCCACGATCAACAGCTACAAGCTCGAGACGCTGGTGATCGCCAAGGACTCGACCGGCAAGCTCTGGGCGACCTGGCAGCAGGGCGGGAAGATCTGGGTCAACCGCACCCTGTGCACCCCTGCCTGCAACGACGCGAGCTGGGGAACGCCGTTTGTGATCTCGTCCACGACGGTCAAGGGGGACGACATCTCCTCCGTGATCGCCTTCGGAGGGAACAAGATCGGCGTCCTGTGGAGCGACCAGAACGCGGCGAAAGACGTCTTCGGCATCCACGCCGACGATCAAGCTGACAACGTCTGGTCGTTCGAGAACGCCCTCCAAGGCCCAGGCCTCGCAGACGATCACATCAACCTGAAGACGGACGCGACCGGACGTGTGTTCGCTGCCGTCAAGACCTCGAAGAGCGCCTCGGCTGACCCACTCACGATGCTGCTCGTCCGGGGCTCGGCCGGGGGCTGGTCGAGCGCCATGTTCGGGCGGGTGCAGGACCACCACACGCGCCCGATCGTCGAGATCGACGAGGTAAACGGCATCGTGCACATGTTCGCCACCTCGCCCGAGTCGAGCGGGACGATCTTCGAGAAGACGTCTCCGGTCGGGTCGATCTCGTTTCCGACGGGCCTCGGGACGCCGATCATCAAGGACGCCGACGCCAAGGTCAACAACGCCACGTCGACCAAGCAGAACGTCGGCCCCTCCACAGGACTCGTCGTCCTCGCGTCGGGCTCGGCCACCCACTACTGGCACAACTTCTTCTCTCTGGGCGGCGGGGGCGGCCCCGTGCCGCCGACGGCCTCCTTCACGGCCGTGCCCACGAGCGGGCCGGCGCCGCTCACGGTCAACTTCACGGACACGTCGAGCGGGGGCCCCACAAGCTGGGCGTGGGATTTCGACAATGACGGCACCGTCGACTCGACGGCCCAGAATCCAAGCTTCAACTACACGACGCCGAACACATACACCGCCAAGCTCACGGTCACGAACACCGCGGGCTCGAGTAGCGCGACGAAGACGATCACAGTGACCCCGACGGGCGGCGGCGGTAGCTCGACAGTGACGTTCGTGCCGACGGACGACGCCTATGTCCGCTCCAACTACCCCGACGAGAACACGGGCGGGCAAGCCACGCTCCGGACGTACCGGGTCGATCAGACCTCGTCCTATCTCAAGTTCAACGTGGGCGGGGTAACAGCTCCCGTCACGTCGGTCAAGCTTCGCCTCTTCGTCACCGACCCGAGCACGGTCGCCGGCGCCATCTACTCGGTCGCGGACACGAACTGGACTGAAGGCGCGATCACCTGGACTACGCGACCCGCGGTCGGCTCGCTGCTTGGAGCCGGCGGCGCGGCGCCGGTCGGCACCTGGGTCGAGTTCAACCTCGGCGCGCCCTTCTCGGGCGACGGCGTCTACAGCTTCGCGCTCAAGGACGGCAATAGCGACGCCGTCTGGTACAGCAGCAAGGAAGGCGCGAACGCGCCGCAGCTCGTAGTCACGTTCGGCTCCTGATCGAGCGCCGCTGGTCTCGCGCGGTCAGTGGGGTGCGTGCGTCCAGTCTGTCCAGCCCACGTTCCGCCCAATTGTGCTGCCCATCTCGACGGGAAACGACTGTCCGTAGCGGTTCTTGATGATCCAGTAGACAGGCGTGGCCGGCTCCCACCATCCTTCGTCGGGGAAGGCTCGTTCGAGGTCGTACAGGAACCGCGTGGCGCGGAGCAGGGCCCGGTCCTCCCACTCGTACACGTCGTAGCCCTGCCGATATAGGAGCTCGGCGAGGGCGACGTAGCCACTTAGAGCCTCGCGGGGGTACTGGGTGTAGGCGGGCGGCCACTGGAACGGCCCGCCACGACGCATGTCGTCGGGAAGCGCGCCGTCGATGGAATGACCTTCCTTCATTGCTCCCTTCGGGTTCACGCCCCGCGGCCTGTCCGGATCGGCTTGCCAGGAGAGGTCGTCGTTGTATCCTCCAGCTCGGAAGCCTTTGCCGGTGTCGTCCGGTCGGAACAGCGGCCCCGGAATCCCCGGATACACCGACCGATCGCCCAGCCAGCCCTTCATCACCTTCGCCGCCCGCGCGAGGTCGCGCTCGTCGCGCAGGTATGCGTCGATTGCCACTCGACTCGCGCCCGCCATGCCGCCCCAGTTGCTTATCGAGCGCTCGGCCGTGCCGATGAGCGTCTCATCAGGAACTCGGGAGCCGAGCGGCTCCTGGCGAACCACCGCCAGCCACTCTCGGAATGAGGCCTCCCCGGCCGAATCGTATGATCGCAGGTCGATCAAATCCGCCGCGATCACGTACGAGAGCAGGTTGCGCCCGAGAGCGAGCGTCCTGCCGCCCCGCTCGGTGCCGAGAGCACTTTCGATCGCATCGGCGGCCTTCCGGCGGTAGCTCTCTTCGCCGGTGCGCGCGTACACGAGTGCGACGGCCATCGTCAGCACGTCGTGGTGGGAGTCTTGGTCGGCGATGTCCGCTTTGCCCAACGGTCCGTCGGCAGCGGCTTTCACCCGATTCCACGCGGCTCCTCGCATCGGAAGGCGCCTGACCTCCGCTCGCGAGATCCAGATTCCCCCAGCATCCGGCGACGAGGTCCGAGGAGGAGGTGGGGTCGTTTCGGCCTGCTGCTCCGCCTTCGTCTGCTCACGACGCTGGAGCTCCTGGTCCCCACCGTTCCCACTGCTGCAGCCGGAGGCCACGAGAACGCAGGCGATCCCGAAAGTCACGATGGCCCTCATCGCGAGAGCTTGACGCCACATGGCCGCGGCCAGGTGATCCCTGGCACCGCGATCGCGACTTTGGGAGTCCAGGAGGCGGCTGTCATTCCTCGGAGCCGTCGAGCAAGCTTACGCGGCGAGGGTGACACGAGGGCCGTCGTCCACTCCTACCTGCATCTCACGGGCGTGGTTCTGCCAGGATGAGGGGGCCCGGATAGCGGCCGGTCGCATCCGGGCTTCAACTGGACAGGGACGGGGGCATCCATGAAGGCATCGGCATCCGCGAGCCCTTCCGCCGACGCGATCCCCGTGGCGCCCGACGACGCTGCCACGAGAAACCAGATTCGAGGCTCGAGCCTCTTGCTCGTCGGGCGACTGGCGTCGCTCGGCGTCAACTTCGCTGTTCAGATCATCGTCATCCGCTATCTGAGCAAGAGCGACTACGGAGCGTTCGCGTATGCGCTCTCGCTAGTCAGCCTCGGCTCGAGCATCGCGACGTTCGGGCTCGACCGGTCGATAACGCGCTTCGTTCCGATTTACGACGAGCAGGGAAACTACGGCAAGGTCTGGGGAACGATCGTGCTGGCCGGCGGGGTCGTGACGTCGGTGGGTCTTCTCTGCGTCGCCCTCGTCTACGGACTCGAAGGCGTCCTCAACGGTTCGCTGATCGGGAACTCGAGCGCCTCGTCGGTGCTCCTCGTGCTTGTCCTCCTTGTCCCAATCCAGGGACTGGACGGCCTGCTCGTGGGGATGTTCGCGGTCTTTTCCAAGCCGCGGGCGATCTTCTTTCGAAAGTATGTCCTCGCGCCGGGACTACGGCTCACGATCGTGCTCCTGCTCGTCCTCGGCCATCAGGGCGTCGTCTTCCTCGCGGCCGGCTACGTCCTCTCCGCGGCTCTGGGCGTCGGTCTCTATCTGGTCATGCTCGAGCGGTTGCTGCGGAAGGAAGGATTGTTCGAGCGCTTCTCCCTCTCGTCGACGCAGATTCCGGCCCGAGAAATCTTCAGCTTCACGATTCCGCTCCTGAGCTCGGATCTTGTCTACACGGCCATGAACACCTCGGACGTCGTCCTCCTCGGGCATTACGGCGGCGCGACCGATGTGGCGGCTTTCAGGGTTGTGATGCCGGCGGCGATGCTGAACCAGGTCGTCATGTCGAGCTTCGCCCTGCTCTTCACGCCACTCGCTGCGCGCTTATTCGCCCGCGGGGACGAAGAGGGCATCAACCGGCTCTACTGGCAGACCGCCATCTGGATCGCCGTCCTGTCCTTCCCGATCTTCGCCCTCACCTTCTCGCTCGCCCACCCCGTGACCACGACGCTCTTCGGCGAGCGCTATGCGGACTCGGCGACGTACCTGGCACTTGTCTCGTTCGCGTACTACTTCAACGCAGCCCTCGGCTTCAACGGGCTCACGCTCAAGGTGTTCGGACGGCTTCGCTACATCGTCTCGATCAACGTTTTCGTGGCGCTCGTCAACCTCGGGGTCAACTTCTTGCTCATCCCAAGGTACGGACCGCTCGGCGCCGCGATCGGGACCTCGAGCACGCTCGTCCTGCACAACATCCTCAAGCAGGCGGGGCTCCGGCTCAACACTGGAGTCAGGCTCCTCCGCAGAACGGACCTCGCCGTCTACTCGACCATCGCCGGCGCCGCAGGGCTGATTCTCGCCATTCAGCTCGCGGTCTCGCCTCCTGCCTTCGTCGGCTTCACCATCGCGGCGCTGGCCTCTCTCTTCGTCGTGGCGTACAACCGCTCCGCTCTACGCGCCGCTGAGACGTTTCCGGAGCTCAGGCGGTTCCGCATCATCCGCCTCATCGTCGGGGAGTAGCGCCCGGGACGCCCGCGTCAGTCGCGCCCAGTCTGCAGCACCGCGCCGATGAGCTTCTTGCCGACGGGTTCGAGGCCCTGCAGGGCAGTTGTGACGTTCACGCGCTTCGTGTGCTCTGCCCGGACGACGAGCACAGTCGCTCTCGCAGCGCGGGCCCAGGTGAGCGTACTGCGGGAGTGGCTCGGAGGAGGCGCGTGGATGATCAACAGGTCCGCGTCAACGGAGAGAAGTGTCACCAGCTCTTCCGCCTCCTCGTGACTGAGACCGCGCGGCGCGAGACGAGGCAAGACGAAAACGAGCGGTGCCCCGGAACGCAAAGTGAAGCAGTCGAGGGTCGTCTCTCTGTATTTGAGAGCCTTGGCTCGGCTAACGAACCGGCTTCCCCCGCCGCGCTCATCGACCCCGAAAAGCGGTCTGATCCTGCCTCCTTCGAAGTCGGCGAGCACCACGCGCCATCCGTCCTGCGCGAGGGCGAGGGCGAGCTTTACCCCCACGGTGCAGCTGCCCTCCGAACGCTCAGCACCCACTACGACGAGGCTGCCGGGGATTTCTTCACGGTTTGCGACTGAGATTCTCGTGACCAGTCGCCGGTACGACGCGGCCTCCTCGAGGGAGCTTCGGGTCGGATCGAAGGACGACTGTCCCGCTCGAGGCCGGGCTCCGTTCACCGAGCCGAGCACGGGCAATCCGCCGATCTCCATGAGGTCGACCTCGTCCGTCACATTCGGTCTCCGCGTTTCAGCGACCAAGGCGAACGCGAGTGCTCCGAACAGGCCGGCCAGCGCGCCGAACTCGAGCAGCAGCAGAGACCGCGGTCGGACGCGAGCAGCTGAGGTTTCCCGGTCGACCACCCGGACCAGCGGCTGCTTCGTAGCGTGAGCACCGGGGGTGGGAGGAACTTGGGTAACGGAGAGGTACCACTTGAGACCGGCGGTCAGCTGATTTGCCAGCGCGACGGCTCGGGTGGGGTCGGTGTCGTCGGCGCGAATTTCGATGAGGCGTGTGTCCTGATCGGATTCGGCGCGGACGTTCTCACGCAGCTCGTCGACGGAGCCAGGTGATCCGGTCCTCCGAAGCGCGAAGGCGAGGACCGGCGTGCTCCTGACCATCTCGGCGTACGTGGGAACAAGCTCGGCGGCCTGAGTCGTGCCACCCGATTCGGGGTCGGCTTCGACCAGGACCTTGGCATTTGCTTCGTACGTCGGCGTAGCGCGCGACCCGTATACATAGGCCGCGAGGGCGCCCCCGACGACGGCGAGGGCGATGAGGAACCACCATCTCCGCAGGAACGAGGCCAAGCGGATGCGTGGATTTCCCATAGCCCTTTCCAGAGTAGTCCGCGCTCAGCTGCGGAGGGCCGCCAGGCGGCCCTCCGCAGCTCGTCGGTTGTGTCTAGAAGATCACCTCGATCGAGCGGCGAACGTCACTCGCGTTGACGCGCGCCCGGTCGCGGCCTTTTCCGCCCAGCAGGACGTCGCGGTATGCATCACGGGAGTAGAACGTGTCCCGACCCCTGCCGCCCACGAGACGATCGTTGCCGCCGAGGCCCTTCAAGGTGTCGTTCCCCCCGAGCCCACAGAGCTTGTCGTTCCCCCTGGTGCCGACGAGCAAGTTGTTCCCTCCGGTGCCTCTGATGCACGGAATGATCTGCAGGTAGGCGTGCCAGTAGCGCTTCGTCCTGGGGTTCGTGGCCAGGACGATCAAGCGGGTCGAGTTGCTGATCGTCTGCTTGGTCGAGGTCGGGTTCGCAATCTGGCTCCCGCTGTCCTGGATCACGCGGGTGCCCGCCGCAAGCACCGGAAACCCGATGTTGCCGAGGCGGGACTGCTTCATGTAGACGGCTGAGTTGCGCGTCGTCCCTTCGAACACGCGGATCCTATTGTGCTGCTGGTCGAGGAGGACGATCGGACGGGTGCGGTCGAGCGAGGCTCGCGAGACCGTGTTGCTGCTCCACCCTCCGCCGGCGGCACGGCGGCTGAGCACGGTGCCTGGCTTCGTCTGTCCGATGTACTTCGTCTTCGTGACCGCGTAAACGCGGCCGGAGGAATCCGCTTTCAGGTTGATGTGGTCGTCTGCCAGTTTCGGTGCGGTCGGACCGCCGAGGATGGCTTCCTCACCCAGCCATGTGCCGAGCGGCTGTCCGTCCATGTGGGAGTTGAACCGCATCTGCCCGACCCCCGCGCTCGTGTTGCTCCACACCACGCCCACCTTGTTCCCCCCGAAGCGAACGAGCGACGAGATGTCGTCCGCGCCGACGTCGTCGAGCGACTGAGGAGGCGCGGAGAAGTCGCAGTTCGTCAGGACGCCACCGACGCAGTTGCCGTTCGACTTGTTGACGTAGACGTGGTGCTGCGTGCCTCCGGAGTCCTCCTGCACCCACGTCGCCCAGATGGCTCCCGTGGAGTCGCGATCGATGACGAGCGCCTCACTCTTCTGCTCGTTGATCACCGCCGTGCCGTCCAGCGAGTAGGTGTTCGACCCCGCGCTGTAGCTGAAGCGGTAGAGACGCATCTGGTCTCCCGTGGTCGGCGTCGAATCGAAGTTGGAGACGTCGACGAACTTGTGCGAGGCGACGAAGAGCTTGCTCCCGGTCCACAGGACGTCCTGACGGGTGCTGTCGCGGCCATCGACGACCACGCCAGTGTCGATCCACCGCTGGGGCCGCAAACTCAGCCGGAAGATGTGGTAGTCGTTGTTCGTGGCACTGACCCTCTTGGCCATGACGGCCCACCAGAAGCCGTCGTTGAACCAGAGCTTGCTCTCGGGCTTCGACGTCGTCGGCGGGCCGCTTGTTCCGCCGGTGTAGGCCGGGCCCGGAATCCCGATGTCTGCCCGGACGACGCCGGGGACGAGCAGCGCGACGAAAAGGCCGCAGACAATCGCGCATGCGCAGATGACCCTACCCCTCATTCGTACCCCTCCCTTTTCTCAGTTTTGGACCATCCGGGGGCAAGCCGCAGTCCCGTGACCCGCTCCCCGGGCGCCGAACCTATCACTTTGAACTCAGATGGAAAAGCCGCGTCCGTAAGAAAATCGTGAACCTCCTCCGTTCGGGATCCGTAGGCGTGGCCACCACGGCAGCAGTTGCGCTCGGATGAGCGGCAGACCTGACGCGTGCCCGACGTTGATGCGCCGCAGGCGCAGCCAGTCGGCTCGCCGCAAGTCATTCGTCCCTCGTGTGGTCGCGAACGCGAGCTCGAATCCCGCTTCCGCGACGATGTCTGCCACGTACGCGTCCTGCGCCCCTCCTGGATAGGCGAAGACAGGGGGCGCGACGCCGATCTCGCGCTCGAGATCCTCAAGCGACCCGACGATCTCGTCGCGCACCGCCTCGCGCGGGAGACGATTGAGCAGCGGGTGAGAGCGGGAATGCGGCGCGAGGACGACCCCGTCGGCGGCGAGCGCACGTAGCTCCGGCCAGCCGAGGACGGCGGAGTCTGGCGTGGGTGCTCCAAGCGCCGCGCAAACTTCGTCGACGAGTCCCATCGCCTCCTCGTGCGAAAGCGCCTCCAGATGGACCCGGAGCCGCCGGAAGGCCTGCAGGCGGTCTGCTGCAGTCGCTAACGGAAGCTCTCCGACGGGAGTGGCAATCGGGCCTCGCGGGCCCGTCGAGACGAGCGCCCCGTAGAGCCGGTCCCACCAGAACGCCCTGTCCGGGTCACCCGGATACCCGGTGGGAACGAAGAGCGTGACCGGGATCCCATGGCGCTTCAGGATCGGCCAGGCGTGCTCGGCGAAGTCCCGGTAGCCGTCGTCGAACGTGACCAGCACCGAACGCGGCTCGAGACGAGCCTCACCGCGGCGCACGGCGCGGAGCTCCGTCAGCGAGATGGGCCGACACTGCGAGGCGAGAAAGCCCATCTGCTCCTCGAATTCGGCGGGCTGGGCGCTGATCAGCCCGGGGTAGAGGAGCGGCGAGGCAGACGGGTCGTCAACACGATGGTAGGTGAGCACGGCGAGAAGGTGGGGATGCGGCCGAGCGGCGCGCTCGAGCCCGGCGACGAGCCACGCGAACGCCTTGCTGCGCGCCGCGACGGAAGCCGACCGCCGGAGGGCTTGGCTAGCGCCCATTGCCGACCTTCCGCCGCAGCTTGCGGGCGATGCGCGCGAGGTCGACGACACCGGGTCGCGGGTCGTCGAGGGCGAGGACATCGAAGCCGTCCCCCGGGTAGGCGAGCCTGAGCGCGACCGCAAGCGCCTGGCGACGGCCTGGAGTCGGAATCAGGTGATAGCCATGGTTGCCGCGAAATGCCGAGCCGAGCCAGATGAACTCGAGATCGAGGTTGCGCGAGCGGACCCCGAGCTCATACCGCGTGTCCGGAGCGCCGTTCCGCTCAGGCAAACCGCCGAGATAGAGCTCCGCCATGCGGGCCGGGAAGTCCATCCCGCTCTTTACGGCCAGCGGTAGCGAACCCCAAATCCGGCCGTTGATCTCCATTAGACGCGGGCCTTGCTTCCCGAGCTTGAACTCCACCATCGCGAGCCCGGTCCAGTCGAGCGCGGCGAGCAGGCGAACGGCGTAGTCGTACAGGACGGGGTCCAGCGCGACGCTCTCCCTGAACGAGCTTGCCCCGCCGGTAATCGGTACCTCGCGCAGGCGTCTGTGCTGGAAGGCCGCGCGGGGGCGGCCGCTCTCGACGAGGAGCTCGACTCCGTGTCCCTCGCCCGGGTAATACTCCTGGAGCAGCACGTCAGATCGGCCCTCGAGCTGTTCCATCTGCTCCGAAAGTGCCCGAGCGTTCTCGGCGTAGGAGACCTCGTAGTGCTCGACGAGTCGACCGTCCTGGTAGACGCTCGTCGATCTGGGCTTCAGCACCACCGGCCAGCCGAGAGAGGGCGCGGCCGCGAGCGCTTCGCGCGTCGTACTCACCAGCTCGCTGCGGGGCTGCGGCACGCCGAGGCTGCGCGCGAGCTCGAGCGTTGCGAGCTTGTCGCGCGTCTTCGCGTACGCATCCCGGTCTGGCAGCGCCAGGGCGGAAACTCCGGCAAACCGGTCGCGACTCTCGGAGAGGAGGAGGACGGTTTCGTCCGTGACCGGAACGATGAGATCGACTCCGCGTGAGCGCGCGCCCTCCAGGAGAGCGGCGACCGCGGCTTCGGGGGCGGTGCGCGGCGAAGGGTAGCGGAGGCGACCCGATGCATAACGGGAATAGAAGCCTGGGCTACGAGCCTCCGAATCGGCCGCAATCACCTCCAGGCCGCGCCTCCCGAGCGAGCGGATGATCGCAATCGCCGAGGCCCGGGCCGAGTCGGTCACGAGTACGCGGGGGACGTGGCTCACGAGCGTGACCTTCCGAAAGCGGCGATCACATCGGCGACGTCGCGGGTGACCATTTCGAGGGGACGGCTCGCGTCGACGACCGCGAATTCCCGCAGCACCTGCCCCAGCTCCAGGTATTCGCGGCGGCGGCGTTCGAGCGACTCGAGCGTTCCCTCGCCCTTGCGCTCGAAGAGAATCTCGGCCGGCGCGTCGAGGTAGATGGCCAGGTCCGGCCGCGGGTAAATACGCGAGAGAACAAACCCATGGAGGCGCCTGCTGGCGGAGCGCCTTGGCTTGGCGGAGATGTCGTAGGCGTAGTAGTCGGCGAAGAAGTGTCGGTCGAAGACGACGATCGAGCCGCGACGCCTGTGCAAGAAGGCGACGAGGGCGCGGTGCCATTCCTCCGCGAGCCGGTTGCCGAGACGAAGGAACGATCTTCCCGAGCGGACCGTCCGGCGCAGGCGTCCCTTTGGAGCGGGGCCGTCTGGGCGGCTCGAGTCCCGGGGGCCCGCGGTATCTGGCCGAGCGCCCCGTGCTCGACGGAGGGCGTGCACGAGGCGCGTGGTCGGCAAAAGGTAGTTGCTCGAGTCGGGATTGACGCCCATGTAGAGGTACTTGACGGGCATGGGCAGCAGCTCCTCGACTCGCCGCGCCACCGTCGTCTTGCCCGCCCCGTCAGGCCCGATGAGTGCAACGGTAAACCCTCTCTTCGCCACCCTCGTCACCACACCAGCCCGTCGGCGTGGGCGATCGCATGCCGCCAGAGCGCGTAGTAGCGGTTCTGCTGAATCCAGGCGACGGCCTCCTCACTCATGGGCGCGGCCTCCTCGCCCCCGATCCGGTCGACGAGCCGCGCCACCGACCGCGCCCAGCAGGCGACGAAGAGCGGCGTGAGGAGCTCGCGCTCGAGCGCGAGCTCCCGCGCGTATGCCTCAACGCGCGCCCTCGCCCATCCGCCTCTAGCAAAGAAGGCGTCGTGGAAGGCCGCGACCTGCGCGGTTGTGTCCGCCGGGCGGCGCAGCGCGAAGGTCGCGTACGTAAGGAAATAGGCGAGGTCCTGGAGCGCGAGGCCGTGCTCTTCGGCGAGCTCCCAGTCGACGACGCCGACGCGATTCTCCCCGGTCCAGATGAGATTCGGGTAGGAGAGATCGCCATGTTCGACCACCTCGGGGATCTCCGCTTCTCGCAGCGGCTCGACGAGCTCAAGCGTTCGCTTCACGAGATCCACCTCGTCGGCGGGCAGTGGAAGCGACTCCGCGACATTCTCGAGCGGCCGCTCGAGCAAGCGCTCGTACCAGCCGGGCTCAATGCCGTTTCGACGAGTCGCGGCCAGCCCGATCAGCCAGGCGACGACTGCGTCGACGTATCGGGTCGGCTCGCGACGGAACATCGCGGGCGTGAGCAGCCGCCCGGGGAGCGCGGTCTCCACGAGCACCGGGCGGTCTCCTTCCTCGAACGCGACAATTCGCGGGACCGTTTTCGAGATGTCGGGCCAAGCCTCGTGAACGGCGGTCAGGACGGCCGCCTCGCGCGCGAGTCCGCCGCTGTCGCCCGGGACGCGGGGCATCTTGAGGACGAGCTTGGGCTCAACCGCTCCTTCCGGGACGAGCAGCCCAACGACGTGTCGCGACGTTCGAAAGCGAGGCGTGAGGAGGATGCAGGACGCGCGTTCGATGCGTCCCAGCGGCTCGAACGCTCCCACATCGCTATGTCCGGCGAGAAATGTCAGGAGCGCGTTCAGGCCCTCCCCTCCTCTCCCGCCCTTGCCGGGCGCCGGGCGAGGACGCTCGCGGAAGGGGCCACGGCGGCCAGGAGGTTGCAGGCAGCGAGGAGCGGCGCCAGCCGGACGACGAGCCGGGCACTGGCGTTCTGACGTCGTCGAGCGAGGGCCAGGCGGACGGCGAGCGCGTCCCCAAGAGGGACGATCACTCGGCACGAGGGGAAGTCCGGCCAGTGGAGGTGCCCCTGCACCTCCACGAGGCCGAGCCTGCGAAGCGCCGCCGCACAGCCGCGCGCCGATCGCCGGCCCCCGGGGAGCCGGCGACTGCCCGCGCTGTCGACCTCGACGTACATCCAGCCGCCCGGGCGCAAGAGCGGCACGGCGGCCGCCAGCTCCGCTTCCGCCGGATTGCGCAGCACGACGACATCGTGCAGCGCGAGCTCCTCCCAGGGCGAGCCGGCTTCGAGCACGGCCGCCTCGCTGCCGAAGAGCCGGAGCGATTCGACCAGGTCGGGGTCGTCGACGCGTCGGGAGGCCTGGAGCAGCGCGTCGTTGTCCCGGAGCAATTCCTGTTTCTCACTTAGCAATGGCGGCTCATCGCCTTGAAGAGGTCGTCTAGCGAAAACGGGTATGGGTGGTGGACGACGTATGCGCGTTTGCCTGCGAACGCCCGCGCGAGCACTTTCCCCTGGAGCTCCTCCGCCGCCTCGACCACCGGGCTCACCGCGTCCGGAAAGGCGAACCGCGACTTGAGGTAGTAGGACATGAAGTCGAGCCGCTCGTGGTGGAGCGAGAAGACCATCCGCCGCGCCACCTCGAGCGGATCGATCGGCTCGACCGTCAATTCGGATGCGTCGTGGCTCACGAGGAGAAAGAGCCGGTCGAACCGAGCGGTCTGCTGACCGAGGCTGCCGAACAGTCGCTGGGGCTCGACGTCCACATGGAGCTGGCGCCTCAGCAGCGCCGTGAGCCGGCCACCCCCGGCGCGCCGCAGAGCCTTGTCCCGCCTCAGGAGGAGCGCGATCGCCCGGAGCCGGGCGTGCTCCCTTTTGCCGATGAGCGCGGCGTACTCCGGGAGCTGGCCGAGCTGCCAGTGCCAGATCCTGATCGGTTCGGGTATCCCGAAGATGCGCGCGCCGTCTCTCGATACGTACACCCACTCGTCACCGACGTATTCAGCGCCGCGTGCCGTGAACGCGAGGAGGGCCTCCGTCTTCCCGCCCTTCGACCATCCGGTGGCGACGATGCCAGTGCCCTCGTGCACGAAGGCGGAGGCGTGTAGGGGAAGGACACCCCGGGCGAGAAGCGTCAGATTGAGAATCGGGATGAGCAGCGGGACTGCGGGAAGCCCCCGTTCGCACACAATCCGGGTCTGCGCGCCGATCTCGGTGAAGTCGACCTCGACCTTCGCGGCGGACTTGTGCTTGCTCCGGAGGATGAGAAATGCGTCGTCGGTGAAACCCGCCTCGTGCAGGCCGAGGAAGCGGACGCGCGAGCTCGTCTTCAACCGGTCGACGAAACGGATCACGATGTCCGGCTCGAGATCGAGCACGCCTTCCAGAGGCCCGAGCTGGCGCCTCACGGCCGCGGCGTCGGCCGGGGACGCGCCGATGAGCCGGATGCCCGCGAGACCGTGGATGTCGAAATCGACCTCGTCGAGACCGGGGCTCACGGCCGGCGATCTCAGGGACACGATGCCCATCCGCTAGCGACGCCCTAAGGGCAGAACATTGGCTGCCCGCCGCAAGGCTCGGTTCACGAGGACGCGTAGCCGCATCTCGACGCGACGCCCGTTGGCCCGGGTGGCACGGCCATCCTTCGCGATCGTCGTCAGAGCCGTCCAGTCCTCTGCCCGGACGAGCTCGAGGACGGTCGCCGCCCCCCCACCCTCGGCAAACGCGGCGTCGGCGATGTTGCCGAGTTCAGTGTCGCAGTCCGCCTCGCCGGCGAGCTCGAGCAAACGCCCCCGGTGAGCTGCGGAGAATGCCTCCCGGTCAAGCATGCAGTGAAGGAGGAGGGCCCAGAATGCGTCGTCGGGCGAGAGGAGCGCCAGCCCTCCGGCATAGCGGCGGCGCGCCAGGCAGCCGGCGGCAGCGGCGGTCCGAAGCTCCTGGTAGCGACCGTAGGCGAGCTGCGTCACAACGTCGAGCTTGACCCGGCGGGCGCTCGCCTCGTCGTACGCGACGAAGAAGCGGTGCGGTCCGCGGCCCCAGGCGCGGAGCGGAAGATAGCCGAGGGGTGCCAGCGCATCGCGCAAACGCGGCATGTCGCCGAGGGCGACGAGCAGGTCGACGTCGCCCTCGAGCGAAGCGAGATCGGACTCGCCGCGCAGAAGGCACCAGTGGACTTTCGAGCGCTCGAGCGCCTCGAGCGCGCGGCTCACGGCCGGATGAATCGCCTGCTCGCCGGGCGCCAAGCGGGTCGGCGCGTGGTCTCTCAAATCGGTGAGCCGGTCCTGAAGACCGTCCTCGACGATCTGTCGGCGATCGTCCTGAGTCCGTGCGCGATGAGGCATGGCTACTCCCCCGTCCGTCGCAGCACCGAGGGCACTGTCTGCAGGAGGATCTTGAGGTCGAAGCCGAATGAGCGATGCTCGATGTATTCGATGTCCAGCCGCAGCCGCTCGTCGAAGGTCGTCGTGTTGCGCCCTTTCACCTGCCAGAGTCCGGTGATGCCCGGGGTCACCTCGAGCCGGTGGGTATGCCAGAGCTGGTAGGTGCTCGGGGCGAAGGACGTCGGCCGGGGTCCGACAAGAGACATATCGCCCCAGAGAACATTTAAAAGCTGCGGAAGCTCGTCGAGGCTGGTCTGACGGAGGAACTTGCCCACCCGGGTGATGCGCGGGTCCTGCGGGATCTTGAAGTCGGGAGGAGGAAGCACGTTGAGGTGGGCAAGCTGCGCCTTGAGCTCAGCTGCGTTCCGCACCATGGTGCGGAACTTGAGCATCCGGAACGGAGTGCCGTCCCTGCCCGTGCGTTCCTGCGCGATGAAAATGGGGCCCGGCGAGTCGAGCCGGATGGCGAGAGCGCACAGAAGAAGCAGCGGCAGGACGACCGGCAGAAGCAGGACGCAAACGGCCAGGTCGAAGAGACGCTTGGCGATCAGGTAGCGGATGCTCACCTCGGCAATAGACATGTCCCGGGCTCCGGTCGCTCCTTGATCAGGCTAGGGGCGCCTCCGGAGTCGGTGTCGCCGCCACCACCTGAGCCGGTCTCGTCGCGAGAGTGATCGAGCGCGCGTCGAGCGCATCGAAGAGCGCCCCGCTGGTAAAGCCGTCGTCTGGGAACAAGACAGACGAGATCGCGAGCAGGTCCTCCTCTGACAAGAGCTTGGTCAGGGGTTCGCGGATCCGAGCGAGCATCGCCTCGCCCATCGCGCGATCGCACTCGGGAAGCAGCAGGTAGAGGCTCGTTCCGCCCGGCCAGACTCTGTCCACGCGCCGGAGCAGCGAGCTGACCGTACGCGCCACCTCCTCCCTTCCGTTCGAACCTCCATTCTCGGCGTGCCCGCAGGGAATGCGGACGAGGACGAAGGGGTGCCCGAACCGCCGGCTCCGGCTCAACTCGACCTGAAGCTCTTCGGGCGGGCTCCAGGTCACGGTCCGGCGCCGCGCGTCGACCCTGCGCAGTGGTGCCCGGCTCGGCCGTCTAAGCGGCCTGAGGAGGACACGAAGGTGGGCGCGAACGACCTGGCGAGACGAAGGGACCAGCGCGAGCGCTGCGCCCTCTGCGCCGTTCTTTCTGCTTGGGGTAGGGCCCGCAGGCGCCGCCCCATTTCCATTTTGATCCGTACCGTTGAAGCTCAACACGTCGACCTCCCTCTCTGAGCGCTTTCCCTCTGCCCGGAGCTCGGCTCCGGGCAGCGTCCGACGGCGGGGAGGCCGCTATCCGGGACGCTTGAGGTGAAACGCCAGATCGGGCGGCCGCAGCGCGGCCACGCTCACCGGGAGTACTTCACCGAGCAGCCCCGCGAAGGCAAGCGCGAACAGCGCAGCCAAGACGCCGAGCGCCGACGAGCCCGTCCCTCCGACGCCGCCGGGGGCCGGATTGGCCGGGGCGGAGGGATGGTGCGGCGCCGGTAGCCGAGGTAGATCGGGAGCTGCCGGAGCGGGGTGATCGTTGCCCGGGTTCTCGGGCACCGGAGTCAGATCGGACCGACGGTCGGTGGCAGCCGAACTGATGCCGATGAACTCTTCGATCGTCGTGCCCTGCGACGGGGAGTACAGAGCGCTCGGCAGCGGTTCGCCGATCACCACGATTGAGTCCGTGGGTCCGGAGCCGGCCGCCGGCGGAAGCGGAGTGTCGGGTGGCGTTTCCGTCGTCGGGATCGGCTCGGTGATCGGCGTGATCGGCTCGGGCGCAGGCGTCGGCTCGGTGGGGGGAGCCGTAGCCGCCGGGTCCATCGTCGGGGTCGGGTCGGTGACCGGCGTGATCGGCTCGGGCGTCGGCGTGGGCTCTGGGGGCGGGGCCGTAGCCTCCGGGTCAGTCGTCGGGGTCGGGTCGGTGGGCTCCGTTCCGGCGGAGGTGTCCGCCGGCTCGGTGGCGGTCGACGTGCCCTCGTCGGCAATAGTCCCGACGGAATCGCCACTGCCAGCGTCCGTGGAAGCGACGTCTTCGGTCGTGGTGTCCGTATCGGCTACCGCCTCGATCGTCGCTACGGAATCCGCTAGCTCCTCTGCTCGGGCTTCCGCTGCGAAACCGAAGATCCAGAGAAGCGCGACGCTGAACGCAACCGTCGTCCAGCGACCCAACCTGGGCACGCTCGCGCCACTAGCAGCCTCTCGCGAAACGGATGCCAAACTTGGCAACAGGTCCTTCCCCCGCCCCTAAAGCATTGATGGTGGGCTCTCGCCCGGAGTGCAGGACCGTGTTACCAGGTCCTTCACGGACTTGTCAATGTTCGCCTCATTTCCCTAACGTGGGCGCGGCCAGCCTGGGTCGCCCCGATGCAACCTGGGTGCCGTAGAGGCGGATCTCATGGTCAACCTGAGCCTTAGAGTTAGCCGGTGAAGGCCACTTCTGAAAGGCTTTTCGCCGAACATTTCGACGTGCATGAAAGTCAAGTAGAACTTGAGGGTCATCCGCAGGCCGGCGGGACGACTTCCAAGGCACGCCGCCCGTATACTGCCCCACCGATGAATCTCCCCAGGTGAGTGGAGAGACGCGGGAGGGAGCGAAGTTGTTGCGGCGAGGGGTCAAGCGGACGGATCCACAGTCCGGAACGGGGGCGCAATCCGCGTCTTTATTCGCGCGCGGGGCTGCGGCGTGGAGCACGGCGAGGGCCCGCCTCGGCGTGCTCTCGGGGCGCGTCCTCTCGAGCACCGGACGACGGCGCCCGTCTGGGCGGGGCGAGCTCCGCATGACGAAGGCCGAGCTCTACAAGGAAGCGAGGCGGCTCGGCGTACCCGGGCGTTCGAAGATGGACAGCGGCCAGCTCGCCGAGGCGGTCCGTCGAGCGCACGAGAGAAGCTGGTCTTCGAACTTCGCCGATCGTCGGCTGGCCGGTGTCGCCCTCGTGTCTCGCCCAGTCCGGGCGCTCCGAGCTCTCAGCCCCGCGGTCGCCGGCCGCATGGTCTCCGCTCTGCGAGCGCTGCCGACCCGATCGTTCATCTTGACGCTCATCATGCTCGCCGCAGGAGGGCTCGGGCTGACGTTGGCCTATGCTGTCGCGCCCGGAGAAGACCTCGACGCGCCGGTGCTTCGCGCGAGCCGAACGCTTCGGACCGAGACGGTCACCGGGCCCGGTGGGACCACTACCTTCGTGGTGACGAAGACGAAGCAAGGAAAGATAAAGCGCGTACCTGTCCGGGTCCTTCGCACCGTAACGGGGCCTGGCGGGACGCGAACCATGGCCGTGGCGGTGGCCGGCCCGGCGATCACGCAGACGCAAGTTCGCAAGACGACGGAGACCCAGGTCGTCACGCAGATTCAGCCGGTGACCGAGGTAGTGACAAACGTCGTCACCCAGTCGGAGACAGTCGTCGCGACGACCACCGTCTTCATCGAGGTGACCACAACGCTGCCCCCGCCTCCACCTCCGCCCTAGAAGGGTTTGAAGAGGTCGATTGTCCGCCGGGTCAGCCGCGGACGTTCTCTCGGTTTCCACCGATCGTTCGCCACCTTTTTACACGAACGGCGACTACAATTTCTCTTGCAGCCCGGCCGTCGGGGTAACCCCTAAAAGATGAGCACCGGCGTCCTGGTCGAAGTTCACAATCGACATATGGAGTCGTTCTTGATCTTCCGACAAGCTCTTGTCGAAGCGGAATCTGCTCCCGGCAGTGCTCTTCCCGGGGCGCGTGAAGAGGAGACCGCGCGCGAGGTCCAGACTGAGACGAGTAGCAAGCTGGGAGCCCTCCTTGTCATGCTCGCTCCGTTCGCGGTCGCCGCTTGGGTGGCGATCGGATTCTTGGTCTACCGACTCCTCACCTGACCGCGGCCGGCTCCTCGGCTTCTCCTTCGCTAGCGCGACCTCTGCCGTCTGCGCGCCCCTTCGTGCTCGGTTGGGGGAATGAGCACCGGCCGGTAAGCGTTTTACTTCATGCGGGGGTGCTGCCGGCGGACTTCTGTCTGCTGGTTTTGGGCCGCTGCAAACACGAAGGAGGAATCTCTTTGAAACATGTCCATCCCGGGCTCACGCCTACGACCGTCCGCTGCACGTCGTGCGGGAACGCTTTCACG
>WNFZ01002301.1_pt1 | contig 19787 bp, 15 predicted proteins | sample 5400081 | NCBI WGS metagenome assembly WNFZ01 (sample SAMN13153365, study PRJNA577476) | soil metagenome | isolation source: 80 cm soil or saprolite under grassland replicate 1 | place: USA:California | collected 2016-06-15
GGGCTGGACCTGGTCGAGCCGGGGCTCGTCCAGGTCGCCACGTGGCGTCCCGACGGCGACGTCAGCGCCGAAGAGCGGGAGCGCGTGTGGACCTACGCCGGCGTGGCCCGCAAACCCTAGGGCAGCCGCGGGTCGGTACCACGCAACAGGCCCGCTTGCCGAGACGCGCGGTACTGCGATTGCCTCCCTGGGTGCGTCGCATGGTAGAAATATGTGCTAATGAGCGAAATACGAAGCGAACCGGACACCGGGCCGTTCACACTCAGGTGGGCCTTCGAGCAAGCTGACCTGCGCGATGCGCTGACAGGCCGGCGCACCGCCCGTCGCAAGCAGCGCAGGAATCGTGTGGTGCTCTCAGTGTTCCTGGTCCTGGTCGCGCTCGTGGCGCTGTTCGACGCGACGACGGGCGAGACCATGGAGTTCGAAAGCTATGCCCGGATACTCGCGGTCGCTCTGATCACCTGGGCGGCGGTGGAGGGTATGCCCAGGCTGCAAGCCTGGCTTCAGTGGCGTGGGGCCACCCTGCTGCGCGGCGACTGGGAGGCGGTCGTGTCAACCGCCGGCGTGCGCATGCGCGGACAGGTGACCACAGCAGAGCTTGCCTGGCCAGCGTTCCAGCAGGTAGACGAGACCGAGCGATCGTTCTTGCTGGCGTATTCGGCGAAGGCGCAGGGCCCGGTGGTCGTCCTGCCGAAGCGCGCGCTGACCAACCCGGCCGACATCGTCGCGGTCCGCGATCTGCTGCATCGCATGATCGCCGGCTAGCTGGCAGTACTCCGTTAGGTTGGTGCGGGCAACCATCGCGCTCAACCAGGAGACGGCGACCCGCGCTACGCGCCTGGTCGCCGCCCCACTGCAATCCCTGCCGTCAGCGTCCACCACCGTCAGGGTAGCTACCTGGCCTGGCTCTGCATCCCCTCGCTCACAGCCCGTCTCATCGGCCGGCGCCCAGCAGGCGTCGCGCGAGCCGGCCCTGCAGCGACGTGACTGCCATGACGATCCACGGGGTCGCCCACAGGAACACCACCCCGCCCGCGGCGTGGACCGCCCACGCGCCGGCCAGGGTCGGCCCGCCCCAGGACTGCTGGTAGGAGTCCATCGTGCCCGGCCGGAGCGGGTACGCAAGGTTGGCGGGGACCAGCGACCACAGGTAGGCGGTCAGCGCCAGCGACACCAGGTTGACGGGCAGGCTGAGCAGCGCGTGGGCGAGCACCCGACCGGCCGTGTCGCGGGGTGCCGGCTCGTCGATGCGCAGCGCGAGATACCTGCGGGCAAGGCCACGCTGCAGCCGTGCCGCGGCGCGGTAGCCGCCCAGCAGCGCAAGCGGCACCGAGACCAGACCGACTGGCAGTGCGAGGAGAATGTAGAACGTCCGCCGCCACGTGCCGGCACTGAACGGCAGCCTCCACCACTGGACGCGGGAGGACCGAGCTGGGGCTTGTGTCGCGCCGGACGGAGCGTACAACTGGCTCGTCGTCACGATGACGCATCCTTTCCTTTCGTCGTGTGGCCACGGCCAACCCGTGGCCAACCGTCGCCCCCGACGCTAGGCGTCGCGACCTGTAATCCGCGTCACCCTGCGGAGCCAACTTGCGCCGTAGCTCCCCGGTAGCACGGCCTCTCGCGCGTCCCGACACCGCAACCAGGCATCCCCGCAGGCGGTCGGGCACGAGAGGCAGCGATGAGCACGGCGTCCGGCCCACCTACGCACAGTCGCCCAGGCCATCGACATCGAGGCAGGCGGGTGGTGCGCCGTTCCCGTGTCACAACGTGGTGCGGGACCCAGCTCGGGGCCGGGAACGGGAGGGCACGCAGATCTGTACCCGATGGCCGGCGAGGACCACCCGCCGCCCCGCGGTGTTCTCGCCGGCCAGCAGCGTTCCCCGCGTCGGCTTCCAGCTGTCGAGGGCCACCGCGATCGAGATCTCGTCCGCCGATGGCCAGCCTCCCATCGCGACGGTGGCGAGCAGATCGCCCAATGCACCGTAGAAGCCCAGCGCAGGCGCGATGACGATCCCGGCATCCTGTACCCGCGCGTCGTCGGCATATGCGTCGAAGGTCCTGATCGTGTCGTGGCCGCCAACACGGATCGGGTGCGCCACGGTCCAGCCTGAGGCGGCAGGTGGCCGCGCTGGCGCTTGGCAGGTGGTTGTTACCTACGGGCAAAGTAGATGAACTGCCGGTACAAACCAGTCCCCGGATCCTTGTCCCGCATGTCGGTCCAGGCCAGGTTTGCAACACCATCGGTGCCGTACTCCAGGCCGAGGTAGTCCCCATGGAAGGTGGCGCAGTCCTCGCAACCCGGGACGCCGGCGTGGAAGAACACCGACTCGTCCGGGTGGGACAGGTCCTGGCTCACCACCTGGGTCGAGAACGCCCCAGGGGAACCCTCGGCCAGTTCAGCGACGTAGGTGTTCCCCGGCCGGCGGTCGTTGTAGACGACGCCAACGGTCCCATCCGGGGCCACGTCCACCCACGGGAACCAGGACTCGGTGTCGGAGGTGTCGACCGCCACCGGTGCCGACCACGTCACCCCGTCGGTCGACGTGACGATGTAGGCCTTGGCGTTGGTGACCGGCTCGGCGACGTCATGGGTGCCGGCCCGGTTGTCGGTGAAGGTGATGTACAGCCGCCCGGTCCTGGGGTCAACGGCCATCGCACCGCCGGTGGGGACACGGACCTGCAGGCCAGTCAGCGTCTGCCGGCCACGCACGTTGAGCGGGAAGTCACCAGTGCCATCTTCTAGGTCGACGACGTGCACCGGGTCAGAGAACGTGGCACCGCCATCGCGCGACGTGACCACCAGGTACTGACTCTCGAACCGCTCGCCCGGCTCCCATGCCGCCTCGTGCTGGCTGTTCTGGAAGGCCACGTGGAGCACACCGCCAGGACCGACCCGCGGCGCGGAGAACTGGTCCTCGTCGCACACGCCGGCCGGCCCGGAAGTCTGGAAGGTGCAGTACCGGGGGTTGCTACCGGAAATGATCTTGGGCGCCGACCAGGTCAGGCCGCCGTCGTCGCTCCAGGCGACGACGATCGGCGAGGCCGACGTGCGCTTGGCGTCACCGACAAAGCCGGTCCAGGTGACGTAGGTCCGCCCATAGAACGGAGAGGTCGGGTCGGTGTCGACGACCGCGTCCTCCTTGTCGTTGAACAGGTGCGCCCCGATTCCCTGCCCCAGGACCACCGGCACCTCCCAGGTGAGGCCGCCGTCGCGGGAGACCGACGCGACCACATCCCCGTTGGTCGCCGGTAACGCACTGGAAACCTTGAAATTCAACGACAAGTGAATGACCGTGCCGTGCTTGGGGTCAAAGACGGAGATCGGGTCGCTGCCGATCACGCTCGGCCCACGCCTGGACATGTTGCCGGTCCGCCAGGTCCGCCCGCCGTCAAAGGTCGTGTAGTACTGGTCGCAGCAGGAGCCGTAGTCGTTGGAGCTCGCCACCATGTGCAGCGGATCGGCGGGGTTCACCGCGACGTTGGGCTCGTTGTTAGGAAACGGGTCGTCGCAGTCAAGCCGCAGATCCGCTGTCGGGTCGCCAGTCGCCGTACATTCCTCCACCGATGGGCTGTTGGGCGGGGACTTCTGGGTGACGAACGGCTGCTTGGTGTCGTCGGCGGCGGCCGGGCCGGCAAGGCTGACCAGCAGGAGCGTCGCACTTGCCACCATCAGCAGACGGGTACGCATCACCGCAGAACCCCCTTTAAACGGAGCGACCGCTCGGACACTACCGCCCGTGTCAAGCCCGGCATGTCGCAAACGGCTTGCTTCAGTGCTGAGTCCGCTCGGTGAGGGGGAGCCGGACGATGAAGCGGGTGTCACCGGGCTGCGACTCCACGGTCAAGTCGCCTCCGTGGCGGCCGACCACGATCCGGTAGGAGATGTCCAGCCCGAGCCCAGTGCCCTGGCCGACCGGCTTGGTGGTGAAGAACGGCTCGAAGATCCGCTGGCGCAGGCGCTCAGGAACCCCTGGCCCGGTGTCGCCGATCTCGACCCGCACCCGGTCGCCGTCCATGGCGGTGCGGACCGTGAGCCGACCGTGGCCGTCCATCGCCTGGACGGCGTTGTCGATCAGGTTGGTCCAGACCTGGTTCAGCTCCCCCGCGTAGACCGGGACCGGCGGCAGCGACCGGTCGTAGTCGGTGACGACCTCGACGTGCTCGAGCGTGCTGCTGAGCATGACCAGCGTGCTGTCGAGCCCGGTGTGGATGTCGACACGCTCGTGCGGCGCGCGGTCCATGTTGGAGTACTGCCTGGCCGCGGCCACCAGCGACGAGATGCGCGTGACCGAGTCGGTGATCTCGTTGACGAGCAGCTCGGTCTCCAGTGTGTAGGCCAGCCACCGCAGGGCGCTCTCCAGCAGGGCCGAGCTCGCCCCGGCGGCGACCTTGTCCAGGAACTCGGGCGTGGTCCCGGCGCCCGCGAAGATCGGTGCCAGCTCCCATCCGCCCTCGACGCCGTGCTCGTCCAGCCAGTCGTTGATGGAATTCTCGCGTTCGGACTCCTGGATGGCGGTCAGCTTCCGCGCCTCCGACACCGCTTGGACCGCTTCCTCCTGCACGTCGACCAGCAGCTCGAGCAGCCGCTTGTCCAGCTTGTCGTGCGCCAGCATGGCCAGCTTGTGGCGCATGCCGGCCACCCGGTCCCGCAGCGACGAGGTTGCCCGCACCGCGGCGGCGGCAGGGTTGTTCAGCTCGTGAGTGAGCCCGGCCGACAGCGCGCCCAGCGCCAGGAGCCGCTGCCGCTGCCCGACGATGTGCTGGGAGGTGCGCATGCCCAGGAACAGGCCCTCCAGCAGGTGGATCGCCAGCGGGAACCAGGTGCGCATCATCCAGGCGAAGTCCTCGCGGCGCAGCACGAAGAAGCGGGCGTCGCTGACCACCCGGACGCTGGTTGTATAGGTCTGCTCGTCCCCGTCGCGGACGTAAGCCTGGGTGGCGCCAGCGTAGACGCCCACCTGGTCGGTGCGGACCATCTCCACGTCGTCTTGCCCGACCCGGCGGGTCATCGTGATGGCACCGGCGAGCAGGACGACGAACACCTCCGCCGGCGTGCCCTCCTCGAGGACGGTGGCGCCGCTTGGCAGCTCAACGACCCAGCCGTGCTCGGCGAGCCATTCAAGCTGGTCGTCGGAGAGCTTCTCGAACAGGAACAGGCTCCGCAGTGCCACAGCGGGGAGCCGCTGCGTGCCCTCGGCGATGGTCATGGCGCCCCCAGGTAGCGGTGTGCGAGCGTCACGGCCATGGCGCCCTCGCCGACGGCTGACGCGACGCGCTTGACCGAGTCGGCCCGCACGTCCCCGGCCACGAACACGCCGGGCACGCTGGCCTCCAGCGGCCAGGGGTCGCGGTCGGCGGACCAGCCGTGCGGCGCCGGCCGTCGACCAGCAGGTCCGGCCCGGTGAGCAGGAAGCCCCGCTCGTCCCGATCGAGCACCCCCGCGAGCCAGTCGGTCCGAGGCCGGGCACCGATGAAGACGAACATGTGGTTGGTCGGGGCGCGCTCGGTCGTGCCCGAGGGGAGGTGGCGCAGGGTCAGGCCTTCGAGGTGCCCGTCGCCATGGGCCTGGTCGACCACCGTGCACAGGCGCACCGAGACGTTGCCGAGAGCGTGCAACTGCTCGATCAGGTAGTGGGACATGCCGCGCTCCAGCGAGTCCCCCCGCACCACGAGCGTGACCGACTTCGCGTACCTGGAGAAGAACGTCGCCGCCTGCCCGGCGGAGTTGGCGCCGCCCACGATGAAGACGTCGCGGTCGGCGCAGTCGGCCGCCTCGGTGGCAGCCGAGCCGTAGTAGACGCCGCGCCCCGACAGCTCGCCGATGCCCGGTGCGTCCAGGTCGCGGTAGGCGACCCCGGTCGCGATGATCACGGCGTGGGTAGCGACCTCGGTCCCGTCGCCGAAGGAGACGACCCGTGACGGCCCCCTGGCCTCCAGCCCGGTGACGTCGCGGGTGGTGAGGATCTCGGCGCCGAACTTGACCGCCTGGCGGCGGGCCCGGTCGGTGAGCTGCGCTCCCGAGACGCCGTCCGGGAAGCCCAGGTAGTTCTCGATCCGCGAGGACTGCCCGGCCTGGCCGCCGGTCGCCTGGCGTTCCACCAACAGGGTGCGCAGGCCCTCCGAGGCGCCGTAGACGGCCGCGCCGAGCCCGGCGGGGCCGCCGCCCACGACCACCAGGTCGTAGAAGTCGGTGGCCGGCGTGGTGGAGAGCCCCACGGCGTTGGCGAGCTCGGTGGTGGAGGGCGCGACCAGCGTGGTGCCGTCGGGGGTGATCACCACCGGCAGCCTCTCGGCGCCGAGGTTGGCGGCCTGCAGCAGCCGGCAGCCCTCCGGGTCGTCCGATGCGAACCAGCGATAGGGCACGGCGTTGCGGGCCAGGAAGTCGCGCGCGGCGAACGACGGCGCCGACCACCGGTGCCCGATCAGCTTGGTCTCCACCATCTCGACGTCGGGCTGGCCGGTGTAGGCCTCGAGCATGGCGTCGATCACGGGGTAGAGCTTCTCCTCCGGTGGCTCCCACGGCTTGAGCAGGTAGTGGTCGACGTCGACGAGGTTGATGGCGGCGATGGCCGCGTCGGTGTCGGCGTAGGCGGTCAGCAGCGCGCGCCGGGCTCGGGGAAACAGGTCCATGGCGGCCTCGAGAAACTCGATACCGCTCATCTCGGGCATCCGGTAGTCGGCGAGCATCACGGCCACGCGGCCGCCGCGCAGCTTGATCCCCCGCAGCGCCTCCAGCGCCTCGGCGCCAGAGCCGGCGCGCACGACCTTGTGGCCCTGCCCGTACCGGCGCCGCAGGTCACGCGCCACAGCGCGGGAGACAGCGGGGTCGTCGTCGACGGTGAGCAGCAGCGGACTGCCCGCCATCGAGCTACCTGGCGCCGTCATGCCACCGCGTCTCCTGGGAGCCCGTGGCCGGGGCGCGCTCGTCGGCGAAGACCCTTCGCCTGGACTCCAGGGTCGGTGTCCATGATCGTTCGTACCTCATCCGGGTCGGCGTCCCAGCCTCGAGGATAGCGATCCGGTACGGCATCGGCCGGCAGGAAACTCCCTCGACCAGGATCGACCGTTCTGCCAACGTTGCAGCCGTGACCGACCCGACCTCCCACCAGGCCATGACCGAGCTGTACGCCGGCCAGGGCTGGTCCGCCGACGGTGACGAGCTCCTGCAGCGCAGCCTGGCGCCGCGCTCGCCGGACATGCTGCTGGACGCGCCGGGCTGGCTCGGGCTCGGCGGCGGCCACCTGGTCCTGGATGCCGGCTGCCGGGACGCCACCTACGCGGTCGCGCTGACGCGGCGCTACGGCTGCCGGATGCTCGGCGTCGATCTCGTGCTGCGCGGGCTGCCCAAGGGCGGGGCCTACGACGCGGCGGCAGAGGCGGCTGGGCAGGTCACCTTGGTCCAAGGCGACATCGAGGCGCTGCCGATCACGGACGGCGCCTGCGATCTGGTGTGGTGCCGCGACACCCTGTCGTGCCTGGGCGACTGTGCCGGCGCGCTGCGGGAGTGCGCGCGGGTGCTGCGGCCTGGCGGCGGCATGGTCCTGTACGCGGTGTTCGCCACCGACCGGCTCGAGCCCGGCGACCGCGCCATGCTGATCGAGGGACTGGGGAACTCGGCGGCGAGCATGCACCAGCCGACCGTGGAGGCGGCGATCGCCGCGGCCGGGTTCGAGGTCGCGCGGCGCGAGCGCATCGGCAGCGAATGGTCGGAGTATCGGCTCGAGCACGACCCCAGCTACCTCACCCAGGACTTGCTGCAGATCGCCCGGCTCACCCGCCACCGGGACCGCTTCGAGGCCGCCCTCGGACCGGTCTGGTACCAGCGCGCCCTGGCATTTGACCTGTGGCGGCTGCAGATCGTGCTCGGCAGGCTGGTGCCGGTGCTGTACGCGCTGGTCAAACGCGACGGGCGAGCTCGGTCAGACCTCTCCTCTCCCAGAGGCTGGTAGGGCTGGCGGGTATGATGTCGGCGTGCTCGACGCCGTTGGCCTGGATGCCACGGAACAGGCCGCCTCGCGCGGGTGCCCCGGGCTCGCGGGCGGAGTGCAAGCCGGGTGCCCCTGCGCTAGCGTCAAGGTCTCTTTCCTGAAACCGGCTGGCGATCTGCCTGGCCTGAGTGCCCGAGCCTGCGACCGACGGACAGGACCTTGAAGATGCACGAGCGACGCATCGAGATCCGCTGGAGCGACCTGGACGCCTATGCCCACGTCTACCATCCCGTCTACCTCAGCTACCTGGAGGCAGCGCGTGACCAGTGGCTCGACCGCGTCTTCGGTCTGGGCGGGCGGGTCTGGGACTATGTCGTGGCGCGCGTGGCGATCGACTACCGCGGCGCGCTCCGCTTGGCTGACGGTGCCGCGGTGGTCCGCTGCGGGCTGAAGCGGATCGGTCGGTCGAGCTTCACCACCGAAGAGGAAGTGCTCGCGCCGGATGGGCGGTTGGCCGTCGAAGCCGAGGTCGTCCTGGTCGCCTGGGATGCCGCGCCGGGCCGCTCACGGCTGCTCTCGGAAGCAGAGCGCACCGCGCTCGAGCACGAGCTCCGTACCGTCCGCACCTGAAGTGGTTGACGGCTAATTAGCTCTGTTGCTAAATAGCTACTATGACAGATGATTCGACCGTCTTCCGGGCTCTGGCGGACCCAACCCGCCGCCAGATCCTGCAGGACCTGCGCGACGGCGAGCTGGCGGCCGGCCAGATCGCCAGCCGGTTTGCGATCAGTGGCCCCTCAGTCTCGCGCCACCTCTCGATCCTCAAGGCTGCGGGGCTGGTGCGTGACCGGCGCGACGGCAACCGGATCCTGTACGCCCTGGAGCCCGACCACCTGGCGCTGACCGTCGGCGGCTTCCTCTCGGCAATCTGCCCCGCGCAGGTGGTGCTGCGCCGCCGGCGAGGCCGGTCCGACGACACCGACCAGGAGGCCGAGCCGGCATGAGCGACGACCGTGGGGCTGGGATGCGGGTTGCGATCACCGGGGGACCGGGTTCGTGGGAGGCCATCTGGCCACCCGCCTCGCCCGGCACGGCCACCAGGTCGTCCTGATCACCCGGGCATGGACCAGCGACCCTGGGCGCAGCGGGTCCTGCGGCTGCCGGAGTGCGCCGCTTGGCGCTGCTGAGCTTCCTGCGGGCCCGGCCGGGCTGCGGGTCGGCCTATCACGAGTCCAAGTGGGCGGCCGAGCAGCTGGTGCGCGGCTGCGGCCTGGAATGGACGGTCCTCAAGCCCGGCATGATGTACGGGCACGGCGATCACATGCTCGACCATCTCAGCCACGCGCTGCACACCTTCCCGCTGTTTGCCGGGGTGGGGCCCAGGCGGGTGCGACCGTTGGCGGTCGGCCACGTGGTCGAGGTGCTGTGCGGCGCTGCTGCAGGGAGGGTTGGCGCACAAGACGGTGGCACTGGTGGGGCCGACCGAGCTGGGCTTCGACCAGGCCGTCCGCCTGGTCGCCCAGGCGGTCGGCCAGGAGCGGAGGCTGGTGCGCCTGCCGATCGGCTTCCACTATGCGCTGGCGTGGCTTGCCGAGCGGCTGATGGTCGTCCCGCTGATCTCGCTGGCGCGGGTGCGCATTCTGGCTGAGGAGGTCGTCGAGCCCACCCTGGCGCCAGATGCGCTCCCGGCGGACCTGGTGCCGGCCACGCCGTTCGACCTCGGCAGCATCCGCGCCGGCCTCCCGGCGCCCGGCCCGTTCGGCCCGTCTGACCTGCGCTGCTGGAGCTAGCTGGAGCTCGGCTCCGGCAACGGCACGCTCCAGCCGCTGCGCCAGCAGGAAAAGTGCTCCACCTGCTCGCGCGGAAGCTCGAACAGCACCCGGACGTGTAGCTTGGGGACCAGAGCGTGTGGCCGTGGAACAGCGGCCGGTGGTCGAGGAACGCCATGGTCTGGGCGTCCTCGTGGACCACCACGCGTGGTCGCCGCCGCTGGCGATCGCGCAGAACCTGCAGTCGTCCATGCCGCGACTCCACCGGGCCGCGCCTTCCCCCATCCGCCGCCGGTACCTGACCGATGCCTCACCGAATGCGAGGGATATGAGCAGCCAGAGCAACCAGACACCGGAAGCGAGCCAGGAGCAGGACAGCCAGGAGCGCTTCACGAGGGTCAGTCTCGTCGCCATCTTCGCCGGGGCGCTCGCCTCGATCTCCGCCGCGGTGGTGGCGTCCTTCCTCGGGGTGGCGGGCACGCTGATCGGCGCGGCGCTGGTCAGCGTGGTCAGCTCGCTGGCCGGCGCGATCTACAGCGGCCTGCTGTCGTCGACCCACAACCTGGTGCGGCGTTCGGTGCGACCAGCGCCTGGCATCCAGACCGAGCGCCTCGAGCAGCCCGGACGCGGCTGGCCCGGCTGGCTGCGCTGGCCGCTGCGCCGCCCGGCGACACGGTGGCTGGTCGTCGGCGCGGCCGCGCTGTTGATGTTCGCCGTCGCGATCGGCGGCGTCACCGCCATCGAGGCCGCGATCCGCAGGCCGCTCGCGGCGGCGCTCGGTGGCCGCGACGAGGGGAGCGCGCGCACCTCGGTGGGCGCCGCCCTGGGCTCGAGCGATCAGCACCCGGCCGGCCAGCGGCACGCGCCCTCGTCGTCGACCGCCGAGCGCGGGGGCAGTGTCCCGTCGAGCCCCAGCTCGACCTCGACCTCGGGCTCGGGTGGCCAGAGCGGGCCGCCGCCCAGCTCCACCTCACCGGCGGCCACCACCAGCACCCCCACGCCCACCACCAGCCCCACGCCCTTCACACAGCCGCCCTCCACCAGATAGCCGGTCGGCGGCGGGCGCGGGGCCCACCGCGGGACGCGATGGCTGCCGCGTGGCGCGTATACTGGCGCTCGCCTGGCAGTGCCCGCAGGTATCGGCAAGCGACGCGTGCGGGAACCGCGCATCAGTCCGCCGGGCAAGGTAGCTTTCCGAGGCAGCTCGGTCCTCACAATCCCGTCCGGAGGCGACCCGTGCGTAGCACCCTTGAGCCCGTTGCGCCGACCAAGGTCAAGATCAGCGTGGTGGTTGAGCCCGACGAGCTTGGCCCGGCCATCGAGCGGACAGCGCGCCGCCTGAGCCGCGAGGTGAAGGTGCCCGGCTTCCGCAAGGGCAAGGTGCCCCGTCCCGTGCTTGAGGCCCGCATCGGCCGGGAGGCGCTGATCGCCGAGGCGATCGAGCATGAGGCCGTGCCGGAGTTCTACGCCAAGGCGGTGGAGGAGCTCGGCGTCGAGCCGCTCTCCCGTGGCAAGGTCGAGCCGCCCGACTACAAGGACGGCCAGCCGCTCGAGTTCTCCGCGACGGTCGAGGTCAAGCCCAGGATCGACCTGCCCCCCTACCGCGGGGTCGAGGTCGAGCGGCCCGAGATCGAGGTGACCGACAAGCACCTGGACACGCAGCTCGACCAGCTCCGCGAGCGCTTCGCCCAGCTCGAGGTCATCGGCCGCCCGATCGCCAAGGGCGACTTCGCCCAGATCGACCTGCGCGCGACCCGTCACAGCGAGGAGATCGCCGAGCTGACGAGGACCGACTTCCTCTACGAGGTCGGCTCCGGCACGGTGGTGCCCGAGCTCGACGAGCAGCTCGAGGGCACCCACAAGGGCGACATCCTGCGCTTCAACGGCACCCTGCCGGAGGAGGCGGGGGAGCTCGCCGGCCAGGAGGTCACCTTCACGGTGCTGGTCAAGGAGGCGAAGTCCAAGGTCCTACCGGCGCTGGACGACGACTTCGCCCAGGAGGCCAGCGAGTTCGACACGCTCGATGAGCTGAGGGCCCATCTGCGGGAACGCCTGGAAGAGGCCGCCACCGGCCAGGTCAGGTCGGAGCTCGAGACCAGGGTGCTCGACGCCTTCCTCGGCCAGGTCGACGTGCCCCTGCCGGAGACGCTGGTCAACGACGAGCTGCAGTTCCGTGCCAGCCGTTTCGTGCAGCAGCTCAACCTCATGGGCATCTCGCTGGAGCAGTACCAGCAGGGCGCGGAGACGACCAGGGAGCAGCTCGAGGCCGACCTGCGCGCACAGGCCGAGCGGGCGGTGAAGGCCCAGCTGGTGCTCGAGGCGGTCGCCGCGGCCGAGGGCATCGAGGCCTCCGACGAGGAAGTCGAGGCGGAGATCGGCCGGCAGGCGCAGCGGCTGGGCCGCGAGCCCGAGGACGTCCGCAAAGCGCTGGGCGCAGGGCGGGACGGCGTGATCCGCGGTGATATCCTGCGGACGAAGGCTCTCGAGCTCTTGGTCGAGAACGCCGATGTCGCCGTCCAGCAGGGCGGGGGCGAGGCGGAGACGGTAGCGGCCGCCGGAGCGCCCGACGGCGACGACGAGCAAGCACCAAAGGAGTAGGGGCGTCATGCAGCCGATCTCGAACTACCTGGTCCCGATGGTCGTCGAGCAGACCAGCCGGGGCGAGCGCTCCTTCGACATCTACTCGCGGCTGCTGAACGAGCGCATCATCTTCGTGGGCACGCCGATCGACGACACCGTGGCCAACCTGGTCATGGCGCAGATGATCCACCTCGAGGGCGAGGAGCCCGAGAAGGACATCCAGCTCTACATCAACTCACCCGGCGGCTCGGTCACCTCCCTGCTGGCGATCTACGACACCATGCAGTACATCAAGCCGGACGTGGTGACCCTGTGCATGGGCCAGGCCGCCTCGGCCGCCGCGGTCCTGCTGGCCGCCGGGGCCAAGGGCAAGCGTTTTGGGCTGCCCCACTCGCGGGTGCTGATCCACCAGCCGAGCGGCGGCGCCGAGGGCCAGAGCGTCGACATCGAGATCCAGGCTCGCGAGATCCTCCGGATGCGGCGCATGCTGGACGAGATCCTGGCGACGCACACGGGCCAGTCGCTCGAGAAGGTCTCCCGCGACACCGATCGTGATTTCATCATGACGGCCGCGCAGGCCAAGGACTACGGCATCATCGACGAGATCATCGTCAGCCGGCGGGTCGCCGAGGAGCTGGTGGCGGCCTCGTCCAACGGAAGACGCTAGATTCTGAAAAATGGTGCTGGAAAGCTGTCCCATGGGACGCGTACGCTCCAGCAGGCGAGGTCGAGCAACGGGGCAGGCTGCGACAGCCGCACGAGGGGACTCGGACAGATGGCCAAGTTTGGAGACGGTGGCGACCTGTTGAAGTGCTCGTTCTGCGGAAAGTCGCAGAAGCAGGTCAAGAAGTTGATCGCCGGGCCTGGTGTGTACATCTGCGACGAGTGCATCGATCTCTGCAACGAGATCATCGAAGAGGAGCTGTCGGAGACCTCCGAGCTCAAGTTCGACGAGCTGCCCAAGCCAACCGAGATCTTCCAGTTCCTCAACGACTACGTGATCGGCCAGGAAGAGGCGAAGAAGGTCCTGTCGGTCGCGGTCTACAACCACTACAAGCGCATCCAGGTCGGGACGACCGCCTCCAGCGAGGTCGAGCTGCAGAAGTCCAACATCATCCTGCTGGGGCCCACCGGCTGCGGCAAGACGCTGCTGGCGCAGACCCTGGCCAAGATGCTCAACGTGCCGTTCGCGATCGCCGACGCCACCGCGCTGACCGAGGCCGGCTACGTGGGCGAGGACGTCGAGAACATCCTCCTCAAGCTGATCCAGGCGGCTGACTACGACGTCAAGAAGGCCGAGACCGGGATCATCTACATCGACGAGATCGACAAGATCGCCCGCAAGTCGGAGAACCCGTCCATCACCCGCGACGTCTCCGGCGAGGGCGTGCAACAGGCGCTCCTCAAGATCCTGGAGGGCACCACCGCCAGCGTCCCGCCGCAGGGCGGGCGCAAGCACCCCCACCAGGAGTTCATCCAGATCGACACCACCAACGTGCTGTTCATCTGCGGCGGCGCCTTCGCGGGGCTGGAGAAGCTCATCGAGTCGCGCATCGGCCGCAAGGGCATCGGCTTCGGCGCCGACCTGCGCCGCATCGGCGAGAAGGACATCGGCGAGATCCTCTCCCACGTGCTGCCGGAGGACCTGCTCAAGTACGGCCTGATCCCCGAGTTCGTGGGACGCCTGCCGGTCATCTGCTCGGTCCACTCGCTGGACAAGCAGGCGCTGGGACGGATCCTGGTCGAGCCCAAGAACGCCCTGGCCAAGCAGTACCAGCGGCTGTTCGAGTTCGACGGGATCGAGCTGGAGTTCTCCGAGGACGCCATGGACGCCATCGCCGACCAGGCGATCCTGCGCGGGACCGGTGCCCGTGGCCTGAAGGCCATTCTCGAGGAGGTGCTGCTCGACATGCAGTACGAGCTGCCCTCCCGCTCGGACGTGCGCCGTTGCGTGATCACCGCCGACGTGGTGCTCAAGGGCGTGAACCCGACCCTGGTGCCACGCGATCGCGAGACCCCCATCCGCGAGCGCACCCGCCGCGAGCGCTCCGCCTGAGCACCACGGCAACGGCGGGCTGAAGCCGGCCGCTTCGCTCGACGAGACTAATCACTGTTGGGCGACCGTGCTAGATTCCTGTCGTCACGAACATCAGTTCGATCGGATTGGAGGCGGGCCATGCCCGAGGTGACGTCGTCCTACGCTCCCGGCACGCCCTGCTGGGTCGACCTCACGACCAGCGATCCCCAGGCCGCGCGGGCCTTCTATGGCGGCCTGTTCGGCTGGGAGTTCGAGATCGGCCCGCCCGAGAGCGGCTACTACACCCAGGCGAGGGTCCGCGGCCTGCCCGTCGCGGGCCTCGGCGGCCAGCCGAAGCCGGATGAGCTCCCGGTCGCCTGGATCACGTACCTGGCGACCGACGGCCTCGAAGAGACGACCAAGCGGATCCTCGAGAGCGGCGGCGCGATCACCATGGCGCCGCTGGACATCATGGGTGAGGGGCGCATGGCCATAGCGGTCGACCCGACCGGCGCGGTGTTCGGCCTGTGGCAGGCGGGCAGGCACATCGGCGCGCGCCTGCTGAACGAGCCGGGCGCGGTCTGCTGGAACGAGCTGGGCACCCGTGACCTTGACGGCGCGCACCGCTTCTACTCGGACGTGTTCGGCTACGAGTGGGAGGACGTCGACACCGGGCCCGACGGTCCGCCGTACGCCACCTTCTCCGTGCGCGGCCGCATCGTGGGCGGCTCCTACGCGATGGGTGAGCAGCTGCCGGCCGAGACCCCGCCGAGCTGGATGGTGAGCTTCGCCGTCGCCGACGCCGACGCCGCCGTGGCCAGGACGCAGGAGCTCGGCGGTGGGGTGACCACGCCGGCGGTCGACTCGCCCTACGGCCGCTTCGCCGTGCTGCGCGACCCGCAGGGCGGTGCCTTCTCGGTCATCCGCCTGCCCGAGCAGTCCTGACGGGTCGGTCAGCGGGCGCTTGAGCCAACTGGCCCCATACCCGTACTCTTGGCGTGATCAGAGCGCATCGACAAAGGACGGTTGGTGACGTGAGCAGGTTCGCGGCGACGTTGGCGGCGCAGACTGCCGCTCTGCGAGTATCCGGCCGACCCGCACGCTGAACCACCTCCCGAGCGGTGTGCCCCTGACCCAACAGGCTGCGGCCGGCACGCCCCCGGGAGCGGGCAACACCCGACCAACCGAGGAGCGCATCCCGTGACCGACGCCGCAGGGCGGCGCGAGCTGCCCAAGACCTACGACCCGCACGCGGTCGAGGGACCCACCTACCGGCGCTGGCTGGACATGGGCGCATTCCGGGCCGACGCCAGCTCCGAGCGCCCCCATTTCAGCATCGTGCTGCCGCCGCCGAACGTGACCGGCTCGCTGCACATCGGGCACGCCCTGGACCACACCTTCCAGGACTACCTGGCGCGCATGCACCGGATGCGCGGCGACGAGGTGCTGTGGCTGCCCGGTATGGACCATGCCGGCATCGCCACCCAGAACGTCGTCGAGCGCGAGCTCGCCAAGGAGGGCAAGTCCCGCTTCGACCTCGGCCGCGAGGCGTTCGTGGAGCGGGTGTGGGCGTGGAAGGCCACCTCGGGCGGCACGATCCTCGGCCAGATGCAGCGGCTGGGCGACTCGGTCGACTGGTCGCGCGAGCGCTTCACCATGGACGAGGGACTCTCGCGCGCGGTGCGCGAGGTGTTCGTCAGCCTCTACGAGCAGGGCCTGCTCTACCGCGGCCAGCGCATCATCAACTGGTGCCCGCGCTGCCTCACCGCCCTGTCCGACATCGAGGTGGAGCACGAGGAGATCCCCGGCGAGCTCGCCTACCTGCGCTACCCGCTGAACGACGGGTCGGGCGCGCTGGTGGTGGCCACCTCGCGGGCCGAGACCATGCTGGGCGACACCGGCGTGGCCGTCCACCCCGACGACCCCCGCTACCGCCACATGGTCGGCAGGACCATGCGCCTGCCGCTGCTGGGCCGGGAGATCCCGGTGGTGGCGGACGAGGCGGTCGACCGCGAGTTCGGCACCGGCGCGGTCAAGGTGACCCCGGCCCACGACCCCAACGACTACGAGATCGCCCAGCGCCACGGCCTGCCCGCTGTGGACGTGCTCACCGAGGAGGCGGTGGTCAACGCCAACGGCGGGCGCTTCCAGGGCCTGGACCGCTACGCCGCGCGCCAGGCCGTGAAGGACGCGCTCGCCGAGCAGGGGCTGCTGGAGCGGGTCGAGGCCGCGCCGCACGCGGTCGGCCACTGCTACCGCTGCAAGACCGAGGTGGAGCCGCGCCTGTCGCTGCAGTGGTTCGTGTCCACCAAGCCGCTCGCGGAGCAGGCCATGGCGGCGGTCCGCAATGGCGTGACCCGCTTCGAGCCGGCCCGCTACGAGAAGACCTTCTTCGGCTGGATGGAGGGCATCCGCGACTGGTGCGTGTCGCGCCAGCTCTGGTGGGGCCACCGCATCCCCGCCTGGTACTGCCCGGACGGCCACGTCACCGTGGCGCGCGAGGATCCCAGCGCCTGCGCCGAATGCGGCGCGGCCACGCTGCGCCAGGACGAGGACGTGCTCGACACCTGGTTCTCGAGCGGGCTGTGGCCGCTGTCGACGCTCGGCTGGCCCGACCGCGGCCCTGACCTCGAGGCGTTCTACCCGACCTCGGTGCTGGTGACGGGGTACGACATCATCTTCTTCTGGGTCGCCCGGATGATGATGCTCTGCTGCCACTTCCAGCCGCCCACGCCCTTCCGCGTGGTGGCCATCCACGGGATGGTGCGCGACGCGCAGGGCAAGAAGATGTCCAAGTCCTTCGGCAACGTCATCGACCCGGTCGAGCTGATGGACCGCTACGGCACCGACGCGCTGCGGTTCGCGCTGATCCGCGGCGCCAACCCCGGCAGCGACGTGCCACTGGCCGAGGAGTGGGTCGAGGGCGGCCGCAACTTCGCCAACAAGCTCTGGAACCTGGGCCGGTTCGTGCTCTCCTCGATCCCTGAGGGCACCAAGCCCGAGGACCTGCCGGCGCCGGCCCAGCGCAAGCTGGCCGACCGCTGGCTGCTGTCGCGGCTGGAGCGGAGCAGAGCCGCGGCGACCGCGGCCTACGACGCCTACGACCCCGCTGAGGCCGCCCGGCTGCTGCATGCCTTCGCCTGGAGCGAGCTGGCGGACTGGGCGGTCGAGCTGGCCAAGCCGCGCCTTGCGGCCGGCGGGGACGACGCCCGCCGGGTCGGGGCGGTGCTCGCCTACGCCCTCGACGTCACCTTGCGGCTGCTGCACCCGATCATGCCGTTCGTGACCGAGGAGCTGGGCCGAGCCCTGCGCGACGTGGACACCATAACGCTCGGGCCGTGGCCGCTGGAGCGGCCAGACGACCTCGACGAGGCGGCCGAGGCTGACATGGCCGACCTGCAGGAGACGATCGCGGCGGTGCGCCGCTTCCGCGCCGAGCACGCTGTGCCGCCGGCGCGCCGGCCACACCTGACGATCGTCGCCACCGGCCAGCGCCAGGCCGCGCTGTTCCGGGCCGAGGCCGAGAGCATCCGGCGCCTGGCGCGGCTGGAGGCGGTCGAGGTCGTGGCGGCGGGGGAGGCCGGGGCCACGGTGGCCGCCGAGGCGGGGCGGCCAGCGGCCAAGCTGCTCGCCGCCGGGGCGGAGCTGCGCCTGCCCCTGGCGGGGCTGCTGGACCTGGACGAGGAGCGGTCGCGGCTGCAGCGCGAGCGCGCCGGTCTCGAGCAGGAGCGCCGCCGTGCCAAGGCCAAGCTGGCCAACCGGGATTTCCTGGAGAAGGCGCCCGCCGCGGTGGTTGACAGGGCGCGGGCGCGCCTCGCCGAGGTCGAGGCCTCACTAGCACAGGTAGCCGGGCGACTGGAGGAGCTGACGGCGATCACGGGAGGCTAGGGCCATGCCACGCCCACAGGTCCCCGACAAGCCGTCCCTCGAGGGCCTGGAGACCAAGTGGCAGGCCCGCTGGGAGGCTGAGGGGACGTACCGGTTCGACCCGGCGCAACCGCGCGAGCGGATCTTCTCGATCGACACGCCGCCGCTGACCACCAGCGGCACGCTGCACGTCGGCCACGCCTTCTCCTACACCCACACCGACCTGATCGCCCGCTTCCAGCGCATGCGCGGCAAGACCGTGTTCTACCCGGTCGGCTGGGACGACAACGGGCTGCCGACCGAGCGCCGCGTCGAGGGCCACTTCGGGGTGCGCTGCGACCCGTCGCTGCCGTTCGACCCCGGGCTCGAGCCGCCGCCGGCGCGCGACCCGCGCTCGGCGCGCGAGAAGACGCCCATCTCGCGGCGGAACTTCATCTTGCTGTGCGAACAGCTCACCGCCCAGGACGAGCGCGCCTTCGCGGCGCTGTGGCGCCGGCTCGGGCTGTCGGTCGAGTGGTCGCGCGCGTACACGACCATCGGTGAGCGCGCCCGCCTGGTCTCGCAACGGTCCTTCCTGCGCCTGCTGGCCCGCGGCGAGGCCTACCAGGCCGAGGCGCCGACCCTGTGGGACGTCACCTTCCGCACCGCGGTCGCCCAGGCGGAGCTGGTCGACCGCGACATCCCCGGCGCCGCCCACCGGCTGCGCTTCAGGGTGACGCTCGCGGACGGGACCCCGCCGGAGCCGGACCGTGAGGTCGAGGTGGAGACTACCCGGCCCGAGCTGCTGCCGGCCTGCGTGGCGCTGGTCGCCCACCCCGACGACCAGCGCTACCGGCACCTGGTCGGCGGGTGCGTGCGCACGCCGCTGTTCGGCGTCGAAGTGCCGGTGCTCGCGCACCGGCTCGCGCGGCCCGACAAGGGCACCGGCATTGCCATGATCTGCACCTTCGGGGACACCACCGACGTGATCTGGTGGCGCGAGCTGCGCCTGCAGGTGCGCTCGATCGTCACGCGGGACGGCCGCCTGCGGACCGACCCGCCGCCCGGCGTGCCGGCCGGGCCCGCCTGGTCGGCGCTCGCCGGCACCGATGTGGCCGAGGCGCGGCGGCGCATGGTCGAGCTGCTGGCCGCCTGCGGCGATCTGGTCGAGCCGCCGCGGCCCCTCACCCATTCGGTCGCCTTCTACGAGCGGGGCGAGCGGCCGCTGGAGATCGTCACCAGCCGGCAGTGGTTCATCCGCCTGTTGCCACACCGCGAGCGCCTGCTGGCGCTGGGCCGCCAGCTCGCCTGGCACCCGCCGTTCATGCGGCGGCGCTACGAGGACTGGGTCGAGGGCCTGACCGGCGACTGGCTGGTCAGCCGGCAGCGCTTCTTCGGCATGCCGATCCCGCTGTGGTACCCGGTGAGCGCCGACGGCACCGTCGACCACGGCCATCCGATCGCGCCGCGCGATGACCGGCTGCCGGTCGAGCCCTCCAGCGAGGTGCCCGACGGCTACGACCCGGCCGCGCGGGGACGGCCAGACGGCTTCGCGGCCGATCCGGACGTGATGGACACCTGGGCGACCTCCTCGCTCACGCCGCAGCTCGCCGGCGGCGACGGCGAGGACCCCGAGCTGTTCCG
>WNFZ01001948.1_pt1 | contig 19778 bp, 15 predicted proteins | sample 5400081 | NCBI WGS metagenome assembly WNFZ01 (sample SAMN13153365, study PRJNA577476) | soil metagenome | isolation source: 80 cm soil or saprolite under grassland replicate 1 | place: USA:California | collected 2016-06-15
ACCCACCATGATCGCCTGCATGGCCACCGACACACCACGCACGCTAGCACATCTTAAAGCCTTTTCTCCAATCGCCACGCGCGCGAAACCCCACGTCAACGAACGTAGCGCTCACCGGCTTCCGGAGGTCTGAGACTTGGCGCGGTACAGGCCAGTCGATCAGTCTCCGCGACGCTCAGCTCAAACAACATCGCCCATTCGGTTCCCCGCGTGGCAGCGTTCCTGCCACAGGAAATGCACGTGGGGAACGCGAACAGTTTCCAACGTTTGACGGCTACCGGCGGGGCACTACTGGCTTTCTCGGTGGATCAGCGGCCCTGGCGATGTGGACGTCGTGAGGCTCCGACGCAGGCTGAAACACTTCACCAAGATCGGCTCTCAGCTGATGGGCCACTGTGGACTTCTAGCAAGCTCTTGTCTCCAAATTTGAAACCTGTTCTACTTGGCCGGTTCGAGCTAAGCCCAGGTTCGAGAGACAGGAACATGCCCATGCGCAAGGGCGCGCTTCTCCTTACCGCGGGGGCGGTACTCCTACTGGCGGCAGGTGCAGTAACGCGGTTTGTGGTGCTGCCGATCGTCCATCAGGTGCCGTCCGACGTGGACAGCGTCACGAGGTATACCGGCACGATAAGTATGCTCAACCCCACGGCACTGACGGCGGGCGACGCGTCCAAACTGTTCCTGACCAACGTCCCGGTCACTGCAGAGCAGCGCGTCAAGGCGGTGTCGGTCAGCGGCAGCACCGTGGTGATGTCGAGCGACACCACCGTGAAGGGCCCCGACGGCGCCACCATCATCACCTCCAACCACGTCTATTCGCTGGACCGGGTCAAGCTGGACGCGGCGCCGGTGCCAGCGGGCAGTAACGCGGAGACACACACCGGTCTGGCCCTGGGCTTCCCCCTCACCCCGGAGCAGAAGGACTACCCGTACTGGGACAGCACCACCCAGACCGCGAGCACGGCGAAATACACCAAGACCGAGGCCAAGGGCGGACGCGACGCCTACGTCTACACCACGCACGCCGAAGGCCCGATCAAAGATGCCAAGGTGCAGGCGATGCTCCCCGCCGCCCTGCCCAAGGCCGCCCTGCAGTTGATCGCGGCAAGCCTGCCTGCGGCCCTGCAGCAGGCGCTGGCTCAGGTCCTGCCGACGCTGCCGGACAACATACCGCTGTCTTACACATCCGCAACCGACACTATCTTCTGGGTAGACTCGGCCACCGGCATCGTGCTCGATGTGAACCAGAAGCAGGTCATCAAGGCGCAGCTGAGCGGTCCGCTCGCCGCGGCGCAGCTGCCGGCTGTCTTCGATCTGTCGATCAAGAACACCGAGGAGACCACGAAGTCGAGCGCCGAGTCGGCTGCCAAGGCGGACAGCGGGGTCACACTGATTGGCACCTACATCCCGATCGGCCTCGGCGCGCTCGGCCTCGTGCTGCTGGTATTCGCGATCATCGCCGCGGTACGCAAGCGCCCCACCCCGGTCGCGGTGCAGTAACAGGCCGTGGGTGCCTGTGGGTGCCCGAAAGCCGGTAACGTCATGCTGCCTGCTCGTATTGGTGGATGAGTCCGTCGCGTCGTCGCACTCGCCGGCCGGTTACGGCGGCCGGGACTCGAGCGGGTCCGAGCGGCGGCGCCTGTCCCAACGAGCGGTGCGGCCGGTGCACGTTGTACCGGTCGACGTACTCGGTCAGCACCGATCGCAGCTGGCCGCTGCCGAAGATGAGCAGCCGGTCCAACAGCTCCCGCCGGACCGTGCCCCACCCAGCGCTCCGCGTAGGCGTTCGCCCGCGGGCCCGCACCGGCGTGATGAGCGGTTTGGAATGTTCCCGATCTTGAGCGTTATTCAGTCGATCGGAATCGATGGCATGGCTCGGCGGGGTTGATCGACCTGTGACGTGTCGATGATCGACGCGACGGCCCACCACGGGTAGATCACCTGGCTTGTGCGAACACAAACGATCTTCGTGGACCGGCGGTCGCGGGTCGCGACTATGGCCGGGCTCACCAGCGATCAAGTCGACCGGCTGGTCATCGCCGTCGACGCCCACGGCGACCCGGATCCGGCCCGCCGCCGCGCGGTCGGCCCGCACCGCGCGGTACTGGTCGTCCTGATCTACCTACGGCACAACCTGTCCCAGGCCCTGGTGGCCGGCCTGTTCGGCTGCCCACAACCGACCGTGTCCCGGCTGATCGGCCGCCTCGCCCCCGTCATCACCACCGTGCTGACCGACAACACAGCGCGTGTCGCCGCGCAGCAACTGCGCTCCACCGTACGGGTCGACGGTTACCTGGCACCCATCGGCGAGCGCCGCGAGGGCACCCACACCTCGGGCATGTACTCCGGCAAGCGCCACCGCTGCGGGTTCAACACCCCAGGTCGTCGGCTCCGCCCACGCCAGGCTGGTGCTCGTCGGCGCCCCCCAGCCCGACGCCGTGCCCTGCGACGATCACCTGCGCGGTTCGGTCGCTGCGCAGGCCGCGCATGGCTCGCAGCCGGTGTTTGAGTCGACCGTGGTCGGCCTCGATTGGGTTGTTGGCGTAGCGCTCGACGTGGTGCCACGCCGAGGAGATCAGCTCGTCGAGCACCGCCGGGTAGATCGCGGCGGCGTCGGTGACCACCTCGTTCGGCGTCACCTTCAACGTCTGCAGCGCCCGGGCGAAGAACCGCCGAGCCGCGGCTACGTCGCGGCGGGCCGACACCAGCACGTCAATGACCTGCCCATGCTGGTCGATCGCCCGGTGGACTTACCGCCACACACCGTTGACCTTGAGATACGTCTCGTCAACGAACCACCGGTCGCCCAGTGAGTGGCGGGCAACCCGGGCGGCGTCGGCCAGCAGCGGGGCGAACCGCTGCACCCACCGAAACACGCTGACATGGTCGACCTCGACACCGCGTTCGACCAGCAGTTCCTCAACATCGCGGTAGGACAGGTTGAAGCGCAGATACCACCGGACCGCGGCCACGATCACCTCGACCGGAAACCGGAACCCGACGAACCCCGATCGCGGTGGCAACGCCAGGCGCGGGCGAGTCGACGTCTTCAATGCTCGAGCCTGCCTCGATCTTGCCAACGGCCAACGCAACGGAGCCGGGCGGCGTTCTGGCAAGCCCTGCTGTTCAGTCAGCGTCAAGGTTCGGGCGGTGCAGGGCGGCATACCCGCCCGCGACCAACAACCCCAGACAACCACCCACCCAGATCCGCCAGTCCCCCGTCCCCACCAGCAGAGCGACGAACCCGACGGGGGCCAACACAACCGCTGGCGTGAATACCAACCGAGATATGTTCACCATCTGCCAGTACACAAGCCCGTCATGCAGCGGGCGCGCAAATGGCCGCTCGTCGTCTGCCCGTCGTGCCCGTTCCCCCGCACTCAGGCGTGATACCTCATCCTCGCTCAGGCCAGGTGGACGGTCCCAGAAGGCGGTCCAACGCTTCTCCAGGCGCCGCTCACGCCAGGCGTACAGACGCCGCCACGGCGGCCTCGGCTTGTCGCCGTCCGTCCAGAACCCGGCCGGCGTGCCCAGCTGGTCGTAGAGCTAAAACCCTCGTGGTCTGCGGAACCTGTCACGCCACCACCCACGCGACGCCAGCCACGCAACCCACGCAGTAGTCGCTGGAGAGCCGGCCGGGTGAGATGAGCAAGCAGCCGGTTGAGACTGGCGCAGAGGCCGGAGTATCTGGCGGCTGTTTTCGCTGACCGGTCAGGTCGCCGTCGTCGCCGCTCCAGCTCGGCGATCCGTCCTACGTCGCTCCATCAGGCTCGCGTGAGCTTCGGCGAAGTGCGGCGTCGATGGCTGACAGGCATTGACGGACCCACGCGTTAGCCGTTACATTCTAACTCAGAAGGAAATTGAAACGTTTCAGTACCTGCAATGCGGAATCCGCCCCTATCCCCGGGGGATCCATGTCCATGCTTCCGCGCACACGGGCTCTGGCGATCGCCGTCGTTGTGACGGCGACACTCGGTCAACCACTGGCGAGCTCAGCCGTAGCGCTCGCGGACGTCATCTGCAACAGATACTGCGACGGCCGTGACCCGCAGCCGTCGCCGACGGATCGGCAGCCGGTCTCGGCCGCGCTGTTCGGCCGCCGGATTTCATTGCACTTCGACGATCACGACGCGATGACGTGGGCATCGATCGATTCGGGCGATCCTGGCGACGAGGTGTGGCTCGACCGGTCGTTCGACGGGGGCCGTACCTGGGCCCAGGGGAGCCGTCTTGGCAGTACCAGCATTCCTGCCGGATACCACGGCTGGCGCGGGCTGATGTTCAATGTTGACGATTGGCAGAAACTTGGCGTCGGCGCGGTCCGGGCCTGCGGGAAGGCGAACGATCGCAGCGAGATCGCCTGCACCGCCTGGGCCCGCACGACATGGAACGCGGCTGACCGGCGCCGGGCGGCAGCCACCGCGCTGATGATGCACTACAACACCGGAACTGGCCTGTTCGACACGACCGGTTGGTGGAACAGCGCCAACGCGCTCACCGCCATCATCGACAACATCCGCGTGACCGGCATGGCGAGCTACCGCTACGCCATCGCCAACACGTACGACAAGCAGCGCCAGGCTCACCTAGGCGAGTTCCGCAGCGACCTGCTCGACGACACCGGCTGGTGGGCGCTGACGTGGGTCCGCGCATACGACGACACCGGCGACTCCCGGTACCTGAACACCGCGCGCGCGGGTGCGGATCACATGGCCCGTTACTGGGACGGCGTGTGTGGTGGCGGCGTGTGGTGGAGCACCGATCGGACGTACAAGAACGCGGTGACCAACAGCCTTTACATTGAGCTGAACGCTGCCCTTCACCGCCGGGTTCCGGGTGACACCGTTTATCGGCAGCGAGCCGAGAACGGATGGCGCTGGTTCAAGAGCACCGGAATGATCAACGGCTCCAACCTGGTCAACGACGGGCTCGACCCGGACACCTGCCGCAACAACGGCAGACCGGTCTGGACATACAACCAGGGCTCGCTCATCCGTGCCCTGGTTGAGCTGAGCAAAGCCACCGGCGACGCGGGCGCTCTGACCGCCGCCCGCCAGCTCGCCGATGCCGGAACCACCAGCGGACAGCTCAACTCCAACGGCATCCTCCGCGAGCCGTGCGAGGCCAACCAGGACTGCGGCCAAGACGGACCGTCGTTCAAGGGGATATTCGTCCGGGGTCTCGCCGCACTCAACGTGGTGTCCGGTGGCACCTACACCGCCTATCTGCGGCGACAGGCCGGCAGTGCCGACAACCGCGACCGCAATGCTCTCGACGCCTACGGCCTGCGGTGGGCGGGGCCGCTGGACCAGACCGACGCCGCCCGGCAGCAGAGCGCCACGGACCTCATGAACGCGACACCGTGACCCCGCCCCACTGGTTCCGATCCGGGAGGTATTCGATGCGTGGGACATCACCTCGTACGGCCAGCGTCGCCATCGCCTTGCTCGTACTCGGCCTGGCCAGCGTTTCAGCGGTGCCGTCGACGGCGGCCCAGCTGGGCCGACAGCCGTTGCCGGCCGCGCTGGCCGCCGTGGCGGCCCCGCCCGGCGCGATCGAGGCGCTGAACCTCTCGCCGACGTCCCGGACCGTCCGGCCCACTGCCGTGCAGGGCACCTCCGGATCGGTCGCCAACCCGCAGAACGTCCTCTCTGGACAGCCGACCCGGCTTTCCGGGACGAACTCGTCGATCACCTTGGACTTCGGCAAGGAGGTCGGCGGGATCGCCACGGTCTCGTTCGGCGCCACCAGCGGCGGGCAGCGGATCGGGCTCGCGTTCACCGAGTCATCGCGATTCATCGGCCGGGCGAGCGACGCCAGCAACGGCGGCAGCGTCGATGGCGCGATCTTCGGAAACGCCCCGACAAACGGCACGTACGTGATGCCGACGGCGAGGCTGCGCGGCGGGTTCCGGTATCTGACGATCTTCATGAGCACCTCCGGCTCAGTGGACCTCACCGGGGTCTCGCTGAACTTCACCCCCGCGCCCGGCAAGGCGAACCCCGCCGCGTACGCGAACTACTTCTACTCCAGCGACAGCCTGCTGAACCGGATCTGGTACGCCGGCGCGTACACCGTCCAGACCAACATCATCGCGAGCAACCAGGGCCGGATCTGGCCGCCGCCGTCGTCGGAGTGGAACAACAGCGCGATCGTCGGGGTGGGCAACAGTGTGCTGGTCGACGGCGCGAAGCGCGACCGGACGATCTGGCCGGGCGACCTCGGCATCTCGGTCCCAACCGACTACGCGTCGATGAATGACCTGGACACCGTCCGCAACACGCTGTCCACGATGTACAGCGTCCAGGACGCGAACGGCGAGATTCCCTGGTCCGGGCCGGTGTTCAACCTCAAGGGCTCGGACACGTACCACACCTGGACCCTGCACGGGACCGCGCTGTACTACACGTACTCCGCCGACCGGGCCTGGCTCGACTCGATCTGGTCCAACTACACGCGCGGCATGCAGTTCATCATCAACAAGATCGACGGCAACAACCTGCTCAACGTGACCCGCACCCAGGACTGGGCGCGCAGCGGCCAGGGCGGCGAGAACATCCAGGCCAACGCGCTGCTCTACGCCGCGCTGATCGGGGGCGTCAACCTGGCGAGGGTCAAGGGAGACACCGGGCTGGCAAACAGCTTCGCCAACCGGGCTGCCGCACTGAAGACCGCCGCCAACGCGCGCCTCTGGGACTCCAACGCCGGGATGTACCGCGACAATCCAAACAGCAACCTGAACCCGCAGGACGGCAACTCGCTCGCGGTCTGGTTCGGCCTGACCGACTCACCCGCGAAGGCGACCAGCATCGTCCAGAAGCTGGCCACCCGGTGGAACGCGTTCGGCGCCACGACGCCGGAGTGGGGCGGCGGCGTACACCCGTTCAGCGGCGGCATGGAGGTGCACGCACACTTCACCGCCAACGACGACTTCACCGCCCTCGCGCAGATCCGCCGCACCTGGGGCTACATGCTGGACAGTCCGATCGGCACCAAGAGCACCTTCTGGGAGGGCATCAACGCCGATGGCAGCCTGGCCTACGGTGGGTCGTTCATGAGCCTGGCACACGGCTGGTCGAGCGGCCCGACCTCGGCGCTGACCTTCCACGTGCTCGGCACCGCGCCGGAGATCCAGGTGGGCCAGTACCGGTTCGTCCCACACCCCGGCGACCTGACCAGCGCCGAGGGGCGCATCACCCTGCCGCAGGGACAGCTGAACGCCGCCTGGTCGCGCGATCCTGGAGCGGGCACCTACATGGCCCGGCTCACCAGCCCCGGCGGGACGACGGGGCGGATCGGCGTGCCCAAGCTCGGCGGCACCAACATCTCGGTATCCGTCAACGGCGCGGTGGTGTGGAGCAACGGCACCTTCACCCCGCGCCCAGGCGTCGGCGGCGCCTCCCAGGACAGCACCTATGTCTACCTGACCGGCGTGACCCCGGGCACGTACGATGTGACCGCCTCCGGGCTCGGCAATCCCACTCCCCCGCCGCCCCCGGCCGGCGCGGCCGGGCTCCCGGCCGGGTACACGTACTGCGCCGGCGAGGGCGGCCAGTGCAGCTTCAGCGGCACCCGCAGCGTGGCCTACGGCGCCGGTGGTTACACCGTCAAGACGGTGACGTCGGCGACCGCCTGCACGAACGAGGCGTTCAACGGTGATCCGGCGGCGAGCACGCTCAAGGCCTGCTACGTGGCGCCGCTGGGCGGCCCGGCCGGATTCACGCAGTGCGCGCCCGAGAACGGCACCTGCTCCGTCACCGGGTTCGGCCGGAACATCGCCTACGGCGCGAACGGCGCGTTCGCGTACCGGGTGTTCTCCGCCAGTACACCGTGCACGAACGGCGTGTTCGGCGATCCGATCGGTGGTGTCGTCAAGGCCTGCTACGTCGGCGATGCCGGGCCGCCCGCCGGGGGCTGGAGCCAGTGCGCCGGCGAGGGCGGCAGCTGCCCGGCCGTCAGCGGACAGCCGGTCGCGTACGGCGCGTTCGGCGCGTTCCGCTACGCCACCGCGACGGGCAACACCGCCTGCGCGAATGCCACCTTCGGTGGCGACCCGATCCCCGGTGAGTCCAAGGCCTGCTACACCCGCTCGGGGAGCCCGCCCGGCTACTCCACCTCGTGCGCCAGCGAGGGGGCAACCTGCGGGTTCACCGGTCAGCGCACGGTGGCGTACGGCGCCCGCGGGGCCTTCGTGTACCGGACGTTCACCGGCGGGACAGCGTGCACCACCGCGGCGTTCGGCACCGATCCGCTGTTCGGGGTCTCGAAGTCCTGCTACCTGACCCCGTAGCGAGCGCGGCCGGTGGCGGGCTCGCGGCCGGGCGCTATCCGGTCTTGTGCGTGCCGAGCCGGGCGGCGCCCGCCGCCCAGGCACCACCATCTCCGCTCGGCTCGTAGCGACGGATCGGCTGGCTGGCGCGCACCAACGCCCGCAGGGTGGCCAGGTCGGAACCGACGACCCCCAGCGCGCGGCCCTGGACGAGCACGTTGCCGAGTGCGGTCGCCTCGACCGGACCGGCCTCCACGGGCAGGCCGCACGCGTCGGCGGTGAGCTGGCACAGCAGTTCATTGCGCGCACCGCCGCCGACCACGTGCACCACCTCGACGGCCTGGCCGGACATGCGCTGGGCGTCGAGCACGGCTGCCCGGTGAGCCAGCGCGAGGCTATCAAGAATGCAACGGACGGTCGCGGCGGGCGTCGGCGGCACGGGCTGGCCGGTGCGGACGCATGCCCGCGCGATGCGACCCGGCATGTCGCCGGGTGCCAGGAAGACCGGATCGTCAGGGTCGATCACGGCCGTCAACCGGGGCAGGCGCGCGGCTTCGCTCAGCAGCACGTCGAGGTCCGCACCGGCGCCAGCCGCCTGCCACGCGCGCATCGACTCCTGAAGCAGCCACAGACCCATGACATTGCGCAGGTACCGGATGGTGCCGTCGACGCCGACCTCGTTGGAGAAGTTGGCGCGACGGCTGTCGTCGGTGACCACCACGTGGTTCAGCTCGACACCGACCAGGGACCACGTGCCGCAGGACACGTACGCGAACCGGGAGTCACACGCGGGAACCGCGACGACGGCCGAGGCGGTGTCGTGGCTGCCCACCGCGGTCACCGGAGTGGGTCCGGCGAGACCCGTCGCGTCGAGCACCCCTTGGCGCAGCTCGCCGACCGTGTCGCCCGGGCTCCGCAGCGGCGGGAACAGACGCGGGTCGATATCCAGCCTCCGCATGATGTCCACACTCCACTGTCGGTCGTGGACGTTGAGGAGCTGCGTGGTGGAGGCGTTGGTCAACTCGGCACCGATCGCGCCGGTCAGCCAGTACGCGACAAGGTCGGGAATCAGCAAGAGGGTACGGGCAGCGGCGAGCTGGGCGGTACCGCCGGCAGCGACGATCTGGAATACCGTGTTCAGCGGCAGAAACTGGATGCCGGTCACGGCGTACAGCTCCGTGGCCGGCACTGTGGCAAGCACCTTGGCCATCACACCGTCGGTACGCGAGTCGCGGTAGTGTACCGGGTTGCCGAGCAGTCGGCCGTCTTTGTCGAGCAGGCCGTAGTCAACGGCCCACGAGTCCACCCCGATGGAATCCAGGCGCCGGTCCGGCGCGGCGAGTCCGGCCGCGCGCAAGCCGTCGAGCACACCCCGATACAAGCGCAGGATGTCCCAGTACAGTGTGCCGCCGACCGGCACGGGCACGTTGTCGAAGCGGGCGACCTCGTCCAGGCGCAACGTGTCTGGCGAGACCTGGGCGAGCATCACCCGGCCACTGGACGCACCGAGGTCGACGGCCGCGAGGGCAGTCATCGCAGGAACGCCGCGGCAACACCGGCGTCGACTGGAATGTGCAGGCCGGTGGTCTGCGAGAGATCGCCGGCGGTGAGTGCGAACACCGCCGCCGCTACGTGTTCAGGCAGCACCTCGCGCTTGAGAAGCGTACGACTGGCATAGAAGGCGCCGAGCTCCGACTCGGGTACGCCGTAGACCGCGGCGCGCTGGGCGCCCCAGCCGCCCGCGAAGATGCCCGATCCGCGCACCACCCCGTCGGGGTTGATCCCGTTGACCCGGATGCCGTGCTCCCCCAGCTCCGCGGCGATCAGCCGCACCTGGTGCGCCTGGTCGGCCTTTGCCGCGCCGTAGGCGACGTTGTTGGGTCCGGCGAAGACCGCGTTCTTGCTGGCGATGTAGACGATGTCGCCGCCCATCCCCTGCGCCACCATGATGCGCGCGGCCTCCCGGGAGACCAGAAAGGACCCGCGGGCCATCACCCGGTGCTGCAGATCCCAGTCCACCGTGGAGGTCTCCAGCAGCGGCTTGGACACCGACAGGCCGGCGTTGTTGACGACCAGGTCGACACCGCCGAAGGCGAGGACGGCGTCCCGTAGTGCGGCGGCAATCTGAACCTCGTCAGTGATATCGACGGTCACCGGTACGGCAACGTCGGCACCACCGATGTCGCGCGCCACGGACCCGGCCGACGTCTCGTCGCGGTCGGCGACCACGACGCAGGCACCCTCGGCTGCGAGCCGGCGGGCGATCGCCCGGCCGATCCCGGAGCCGGCACCGGTGACGAAGCCGACCCTGCTGGCGAGCGGCTTGGGGGGCGGCATCCGCTGGAGTTTGGCCTCCTCCAGTGCCCAGTACTCGATCCGGAACTTCTCCGCTTCCTCGATCGGGGCATAGCTGGAGACGGCCTCGGCGCCGCGCATGACGTTGATGGCGTTGACGTAGAACTCTCCCGCCACGCGCGCGGTCTGCTTGTCGCGGCCGAAGCTGAACATGCCGACGCCCGGCACCAGGACGATCGCTGGGTCGGCACCGCGCATCGGCGGCGAGTGAGCGCCGGCGTTCCGCTCGTAGTAGGCGCGGTACTCGGCGCGGTAGGCGGCATGCAGATCCCGCAGTCGGGCGACCGTCTCGTCCAGCGGCGAGGTCGGTGGCAGGTCCAGCACGAGCGGGCGCACCTTGGTACGCAGGAAATGATCCGGGCACGAGGTGCCGAGCGTGGCCAGGCGCGGGTGTTCGGCGCGGGCCACGAAGTCCAGGACCGTGTCGGTGTCGGTGAAGTGGCCCACCTGCGGCCGGTCGGTGCTCGCGAGGCCCCGGATGACAGGCGCGAGGGCGGCGGCCCGTTGACACCGTTCGTCGGGCGGAAGCCGGTCGTACTCCGAGATAAGCGGGCCGAACGGGTCCGCGCGGCCGCGCCGGTCGATGAACGCCTGCGCGGTCTGGATGATCTCCAGCGAGTGCGCCTGGCACTCGTCACTCGTGGCGCCCCACGCCGTGATGCCGTGGCCGCCGAGGATCACCCCGATCGCCTGCGGCTGGGCACGGCGCACCGCGGCGATGTCGAGGCCGAGCTGGAACCCCGGGCGCCGCCACGGCACCCACACCACGCGGTCGCCGTAGCACTCCTTGGTCAGCGCCTCCCCGTCCGCGGCGGTGGCCAACGCGATCCCGGTGTCGGGATGGAGGTGGTCGACATGCGCCGCGTCGACCAGCCCGTGCATGGCCGTGTCGATGGACGGCGCCGCCCCGCCGCGACCGTGCAGGCAGTAGTCGAACGCGGCCACCATCTCGTCTTCCCGGTCGACCCCCGGGTAGACGTCCACGAGCGACCGCAGCCGGTCCAGGCGCAGCACCGCAAGGGCGTCGGCGTTCAACGTGCCCAGGTCGCCGCCGGAACCCTTGACCCACAACAGCTCCACCGGCCGCCCGGTCGCCGGATCGGTGGCCGTACCCTTGGCCGAGGTGTTCCCGCCGGCGTAGTTGGTGTTGCGCGGGTCGGCGCCGAGCCGCCATGACCGCGCCAGTAGTTCGTCCACAATAGACATCATGCGTCCCAGCCGGCCGCCTGGCCGCCCACTCGCTCGGCGCGGATCTTCTCGGCGTACCCGGACCGGTGGAATGCACCGACCGGATCCGGGTCCAGACCCATCTCCTCACGCAGATCCCGCAGCAGCGGGCGGACATCGGTGTTGTAGGCGTCCATCAGCACCGCGTTGGCGCTTAGCACGTCGCCGTCGCGCTGCGCCGCCGTGAGCGCCGCCTCGTCGACCAGCAACGCCTTGGCGGTGGCTTCCTGGACGTTCATCACCGACCGGATCACCGCCGGGATCTTCGGTTCGATGTTGTGCGACTGGTCGAGCATGAAGGCGATCCCGGCGGCTGGTCGTAACGCGTCGGCGAGCACGATCTCGTGCATGATTCTGAAGAGCTGGAACGGGTCGGCCGAGCCCACCATGAGGTCGTCGTCGGCGTAGAACCGCGAGTTGAAGTCGAACCCGCCGAGCCGTCCGGCACGCAGCAGGAACGCCACGATGAACTCGATGTTGGTGCCTGGCGCGTGGTGGCCGGTGTCGATGACCACTGCGGCCCGCTCGCCGAGCGCGACGCAGTGGGCGTACGAGGTGCCCCAGTCCGGCACGTCGGTCATGTAGAAGGCCGGTTCGAACAGCTTGTACTCCAGCAGCATCCGCTGCGTCGGTCCGAGTCGCTCGTAGGTCGCCCGTAGCGAGTCGGCCAGCCGGTCCTGACGGGCGCGGATCGAGTCCTGGCCGGGATAGTTCGTGCCGTCGGCGAACCACAGCTTGAGGTCGCGCGACCCGATGCGGTCCATGATGTCGATGCACGCCAGCAGGTGGTCGACCGCCTTCCGGCGCACGGCCGCGTCGGGATGGGTGACACTGCCCAGCTTGTAGTCGTTGTCCTGGAACACGTTGGCGTTGATCGTGCCGAGCGCGATGCCCTGCCCGCCGGCATGTGCGGCCAGGTCGGCGTAGTCGTCGACGGCGTCCCACGGGATGTGCAGGGCCACGCTGGGCGCGACACCGGTGAAGCGGTGTACCGCCGCCGCGTCGTCGATCTTCTCGTACGCGTCGCGCGGCACACCCTCCTGGGCGTACACCTTGAAGCGGGTGCCGGAGTTGCCGAACGCCCATGACGGCGTCTCGATCCGTTGCGTCCGTAGCGCCCGCAGCACCCGGCTGCGCGTATCGGCGGCGAGGTCGGTCACGGTGGACCCTCCAGCTGGTCTTCCAGGTTGAACACTTCGTCCAGGACGAGCATCCCCCGGTCCGGCCGGCCGCCAGGCAGGTCGACGAAGAACGCCGCCATCTCAGCCTGCCACCGGCGGTTCACGTCGGTCGCCTCCATCGCCGCCCACGCGGCGGCCAGATCGTCGGTGTGAAAGTAGCCGACCAGCAGCCCGTCCCGCGGAGAAACAGGGAATACTCGCGCCAGCCCGCGCCGCGAAGCGCTTCGAGCATCTCGAGCCAGACGGCGGCATGGCGGCGCCAGCACTCGTCGATCCGCGCCGGATCGACCCGGAGGGTGAAACAAATGCGGCGCACGCCATGCCTCCCGCCTGCTCACGCAGAGCGATCAGAAGTTGAACTGGTCGATGTTGGAAGCGTTGAACGTGAAGGGATCGCCGAGTAGCACCTCGCCGTTGGCACGGACGGTGAACTCGCCCAGCTTGCCGGCGGTGAACTTGTCGCCCTCCTTGCCACTGATGATGCCCGAGGCAAGCGACCCGCCCGCGTACGCCGCCAGGTAGCCGAGGTCGGCCGGGTTCCACAGGGCGAACGCCTTGCAGGTGCCGTCCTTGACGTAGTTGCGCATCTGGTTCGGCGTACCGAGGCCGGTCAGCTGCACCTTGCCCTTGTAGCTGGAGCCGGACAGGTACCGGGCAGCCGCGGCGACACCGACGGTGGTCGGCGAGATGATGCCCTTGAGGTCGGGGTACTTGGCCAGCAACCCCTGCGCCTCCGCGAATGACTTCTGGTCGTCGTCGTCGCCGTAGACCGTGGCGACCAGTTGCAGCTTCGCATTCTCCGGCTTGGCAAGCTCGGTCTTCATCATCGCGATCCAAGCGTTCTGGTTGGTGGCGTTGGCGGTGGCCGAGAGAATCGCGATCTTCCCTCCGTCCGGGCCGACCGCGTCGGAGATCAGCTTGATCTGCGACTTGGCGATACCCTCGGCTGTCGCCTGGTTGATGAACAGATCGCGGCACGACGGATTGGTGTCCGAGTCGTACGTGACGACCTTCGCACCGGCCTGCCGCGCCTCGTTCAACGCCCCGCAGATGGCGTCCTTGTCGTTGGCCGACACCACGATGACGTTCGTACCCTGCTGCGACAGCGTGTTGATGTAGCTGACCTGCGCGGAAGGGCTCGCCTCGGACGGCCCGGTCTGGCTGTACTGGCCCTTGAACTCACCGACCGCCACCTTGCCGCCCTTGTTGTCGGAGGTGTCGAAGTACGGGTTGTTCACCTGCTTCGGCAGGAAAGCGATCTTCAAACCTGGCTTGATGCCACCCGGCGCCGCGCCGTCGGAGTTGGTGTTGCCGGGGGTCGAACCGTTGTCGGCACAGGCCGCGGTGGCGAGGGTCAGCGCGGCGAGCGCGCCCGTCACGACGACGTGAAGGCGTCGGTTGCCAAGTGCGTTCATGCTTGTTCCTTTCACGAGCCGCGCCGGCCAGGGGACGAGACGGCGATGTGGGGTGTGAGGGGGCGATGCGGGTCGGTGGCGATACGGGTAGGGCGTGGTGGGATGTGCGGCTGCGGGGCTAGGCACCCGCCGCGGGTGGTACGGCACCCGCCGCGCTCAGCACGGCGGCGCGTCGGCGGCGCAGGCGTTCGCGCGCGATACCGACGGCATTGGGTCCGACGACAGAGGCGACGAGCAACGCCCCAGTGACAATTGTCAATCCATTGGCGGGGACGTTCGCGAGCTGCAACCCGTTGCGCAGCGTGCCGAGCAGCGCAACGGCGGCGAGGACCCCGATGAGCGCGCCACGGCCGCCGAAGATGGACACGCCGCCGAGCAGGACCGCCGCCACGACCGACAGCTCCAGGCCGGTGCCATTGTCAGCCCGGGCGCTCGCGAAGCGGAAGGTCCAGAAGATGCCGGCGAGGGATGCGACCGCGCCGCTGGTGACGAAGAGCCAGAACTTGGTACGGGCGACCAGGATGCCGGAGAACGCCGCTGCCTCGGCGTTGTTGCCCATGGCGTACAGGCCGCGACCGATCGGGGTGAAGTGCAGCACGATCCCGAAGAAAAGCGCGAGCGCGGCGACCACCAGGACGAACCAGGGGATCACCGTTCCAGGGATCGGGCTGATCGCGCGCCGGGTCCAGTCAACCGGGTAGTTGGCCACCGCCCGGTCGCCGAGCACCACGTACCCGAGGCCGCGGTATAGCGCGAGCGTGCCGATGGTGACCGCCAGCGACGGCAGCCCGAAGACGGTAACGAAGACGCCGTTGATCGCGCCCAGCACCGCGCCGAGCAGGAGGCTCGCCAGAACCAGCAACGGCAGCGAGGTCACGCCGAGATGCCACAACTCGCCGAGCACGGTGCAGGTGAGGCCGAGCACGCTCGCCACCGACAGGTCGATCTCACCGGTGATCACGACAAGCGTCATCGGCAGAGCGATCAACGCGATCGGGATCGCCTCCAGCGTGACGAACCGCCAGAACCTCGGGCTCGCGACGCCGTCGATGGTGGCACCGCCGATCACGATCACGGCCACCAGTGCCAGGATCACGATCGCGTCCCACGACCCGAGTACGGACCGCAGCCGTACCGTGCCGGCTCGCTGCTGCTCAGGCGCCACGTGCCTGCCCTCCTCGCAAACGGCGGGCGACGCGCACCGCGAGGGCGCGGTCCAGCCCGATCGCCACCAGGATCAACGCGCCGACAGCGGCCCGCTGCCAGAACGGGTTGATGCCGAGCACCGGCAGCGCGGTGCCGATGGTGGTGAGCAGGACGGCGCCCAGCGCCGCGCCGTACACCGAACCGCTCCCCCCGAAGATCGCCACACCGCCGACCACGACCGCCGCCACCACGTTGAGCTCGAAGCCGAGGCCCGCGTTAGCGTCCAGCGTGCCGAACCGGGCGACGTAGAGCACCCCGGCAAGCCCGGCGAGTGCGCCGTTGGCCACGAACGCGGCGAACACCCGCCGGCCGACCGGGATACCGGACAGCCGCGCGGCGTCCGGGTCTGAGCCGGTCGCGTACAGCTCGCGTCCGCTGCGGTACGACCTCAGGTAGAACCCGGCGACGAGCAGGACCACGACCGCGAACAGCGTAAGCACAGGGACTCCGAGCACCGTGGCCGTGCCCATCCGCAGGAAGTCGCGGGGCATGTCGGCGGCGTTGATCTGCCGGCCGGTGGCCCACGTGTAGTCCAGGCCGCGGAAGACGTACAAGGTGCCGAGCGTGACCACCAGCGCCGGTACCCGGGCGGCGGCGATCAGCGCGCCGTTGAACGCCCCGCAGACCGCTCCCAACCCCAGCCCGAGCGCGATGGCGAGAAACGTCGGCGCGTCCGGCATGGAGACGAACAGAGTTCCGGTCGAGAACGCGCTGAGCCCCAGCACCGAGCCGACGGACAGGTCCACGTTGCGCGTGATGACGACGATTGCCTGGCCGACGGCGAGGATCGCCAGGATGGTCGAGCCGAGTAGCAGGTCTTTGATGCTCTGTGCGGACAGGAAACGGGGGTTGCTGATCGCGGTGAGGGCGACCAGGAGCCCGAGCGCGAGCAGGATGCCCAGCTCCCGCACCACGAACAGGCGCCGAACCGCCCGCTCACCGCCGGCGCCAGGCCCAGGCGGCTCCGCGGTGGCCGTCAGGTCCTGCGGACCCGCGTGTGTGGTGGTCATCGGTCGGCGTCGCGGTGACCGGTGGCGGCGAACATGACCGACTCCTCGTCCGCCTGCTCGCGCGGGATCTCGCTGACCAGCCGGCCCTCGTGCATCACCAGCACGCGGTCGGCCATGCCGAGGACCTCGGGTAGCTCGCTGGAGACCATGAGGACGGCGACGCCGTCCGCGGCAAGCTGCGACAGCAGCCGGTGCACCTCGGCCTTGGTACCCACGTCGATGCCGCGCGTCGGCTCGTCGACGATGAGCACCCGGGGGGTGGTGGACAGCCACTTCGCGAGCACGACCTTCTGTTGGTCGCCACCGGACAGCATGGATACCGCGTCTGCGAGCCGCCCGGCGTTGACCTGCAACCGCCTCGTCCATTCAGCCGCCGCGCGACGCTCCGCCGCGCGGCCCAGCAACCCGTACCGGCTGAGCTTCCACCGGCGGGTCAGCGTGGCGTTGCGCTCCACGGACAGCGCCATGACCAGTCCCTGCTGGCGGCGGTCCTCCGGGACGAGCGCGAGCCCGGCAGCGATGGCAGCAGCCGGGCGCCCGGACGGCAGACGGCGGCCGGCCACGCGAACCTCGCCTGTGTCGGGGCGGTCCACCCCGAACACGGCGCGAACCACCTCGCTACGTCCGGCGCCGACCAGACCTGCGAGGGCCACGATCTCTCCGGCGCGTACCGAGAACGACACGTCGGCGAAGACGCCACGGCGGGTCAGGCCGCGCACCTCCAGCGCCAGGTCCCCAGGCTGGGTGGCGTTCTTCGGGTACAGGAAGGAGACGTCACGGCCGACCATGCGCCGCACGACGGTGTCGACCGTCAGGTCGGCCGCCGCGTCGGTGGATACCCAACGGCCGTCGCGCATGACGGTGATCCGATCGCACAGCGCGAACACCTCGTCGAACCGGTGCGAGATGAACAACACAGCCCCGCCCGCGTCCCGCAGCGAACGCACGACCGCGAAGAGCCGCTCCACCTCGACTCCGGACAGCGCCGCAGTCGGTTCGTCCATCACCAGGATCCGCGCGTCGAACGACAGCGCCTTGGCGATCTCGACGAGCTGCTGGTCGGCGATGGACAACCCGCGTGCCAAGCGGTCCGGTTCGAGGTGGACGCCGAGCCGGCGGAACAGCTCCAAACTGCGGGCGCGCATCGCCGCCGTGTCGATCCGGCGCAGGCTACGCAGCGGTTGGCGGCCTATGAAGATGTTCTCGGCGACCGACAGGTCGGCGAAGAGCGTCGGCTCCTGGTAGATCACCGCGATCCCGGCCGCCCGCGCGTCCGCCGGACCGGTCAGACCGAGGGGGTGCCCATGAAGAGTCAACGCGCCGGCGTCCGGCGGGTGCGCGCCGGCGAGCACCTTCACAAGCGTCGACTTGCCCGCGCCGTTCTCACCGACTAGACCGTGCACCTCACCCGCGAAGAGGTCCAGGCGTACATCCCGCAACGCGTTCACGGCGCCGAACGACTTGCTGACACCGCGCATGGCGAGCGCGGGCGGGCTCGCCGGTGGGCGGGGGTCAGCGCCGTCCTCGGCCACGCGGGGTCTCCATTTCTTGAAACGTTTCACTCGGGTAGGCTGAGGCTATTCGGTCGGAACTCGTCGAGTCAAGGCTGCCCTTGCCCTTGCCGGCCTCCTTGATCGTCACCGCGGCCCGGTATCCGCGATCCGGTCCCGGATCTGAGCTTGACACGTTTCACCGCCCAGGTCATGGTGATCCTGCCTTCCGTCGACCCACCGAGCTTGCCGAGGAGCTATGGCGTCCGCCAGCATCAAGGAGGTTGCCCGCCACGCCCGCGTGTCGATCGGCACGGTCAGCAATGTGCTCAACCGACCCGACGCGGTCTCGCCTACCACCCGTCAGCGGGTCCTGGACGCCATTACCGAGCTGGGCTATGTCCGCAACGACTCCGCTCGCCAGCTGCGCGCCGGACGCAGCCGATCCATCGCCCTTGTCGTGCTGGACCTCGCCAACCCGTTCTTCACCGACGTGATGCGCGGGGTGGAGGCTGTGGCCGACGAGCAGGGCGTCATGGTGATGGTGTGCAACAGCGGGGAGAGCGCCGCGCGGGAGCGGCGGCACCTCGATCTGCTCGAAGAGCAACGTGTGCAGGGCGTGCTCATCACGCCTGTCAACGACGGACGCGACTCCCGCGTCGAGCAGCTCATCAGCCGGGGTACGCCCGTAGTCCTCGTCGACCGCGGCTCGCGCCAGCGCAACCGATGCTCGGTCGCGGTCGACGACGTGCTCGGCGGGCGCCTCGCCGGCGCGCACCTGGCCGGCCAAGGACACCGGCGGATCGGGTTCGTCGGCGGTCCGTTCGCCATCCAGCAGGTCGCCGACCGGCACGAGGGCGTGGCCGCCGCACTCGGCGAGGCGGCCGGCAGGCCCCGGCTGCGTGTGGTCAGCACCCCCAGCCTCACTGTCGCCGCCGGCCGTCGCGCCGCCGGCGAGCTGGCCGACCTGCGGGTCCGCGACCGGCCCACGGCGGTGTTCTGCGCCAACGACCTGCTCGCGCTGGGCGTGCTTCAGGAGATGACCCGCCGAGGCGTACGCGTACCGGAAGACATCGCGATCGTCGGGTACGACGACATCGAGTTCGCCGCCGCAGCCGCGGTACCGCTCTCGTCGGTGCGCCAGCCCCGCGAGCAGCTCGGGCGCACGGCGGCGCAACTGCTGCTGGAGGAAGTCGCCGACACCGACCGCCATCAGCATCGGCACGTCGTCTTCGAGCCGGAGCTCGTCATCCGCAGATCCAGTGCGGGCGGGGAGGACCGGTAGCGCCTGGGCGTTGCGTTGTCTGCCGCGGCCCCTACGATGCCTTGGCAGCGGCGATATTCCAGGTGCTGTCCGGCGCCCCATACCGTCACCTCCATGGGATGCACCGGGTGGGCTAGCGTCTGAGGCTCGTAAAGTCGGTTTGGTTACGCTGCCTGAGCGTATTCGTTGATTAGGCCTGTCGGGCTCAGAAACCCGATTCGACCGCTGATGCGATGAAGGAGCGGGCCTCCGCTCCTCGTGACAGTCACCCTCGCGCAACGCTTGGGCTGTTCACGTCCACCACGACGAGGGAGGCCCTGTGGACGAGTATGACGGCCGGCAGTTTGTCGGGATAGATCTG
>WNFZ01003017.1_pt1 | contig 19735 bp, 16 predicted proteins | sample 5400081 | NCBI WGS metagenome assembly WNFZ01 (sample SAMN13153365, study PRJNA577476) | soil metagenome | isolation source: 80 cm soil or saprolite under grassland replicate 1 | place: USA:California | collected 2016-06-15
AGCCTCGATCAGGTGACCGGCACAATACAACTCGTGCCAATCGCGCAGATTTTGCCAGCGCATCTTGGGTTGGGCAACAATAAAGTGGGTGTTGAGATAGCCATCCGGTTGCTGCGCGTGAATAATCCTTTCAGCAACCGAATCCACCAGCCCTTCTAGAGCCGGGTCGTGGTGTGCCGCCAGCGAATAACTTGCCGCCTCAATCCATTTCGCAGGATCCGAATCTCCGAAGATCAAAACAATTGGCGACGGCACAGGCCGTTGAAAATTCAAATCAAAGGCACTGATACGACCCGTCGCTTCACATTGTTGGTAAATGTGTGGAATCGTAACCGTTCGGTTCACCTCAAGGCGAGGCGCCCAAAACCCATCGTCAAAGGTGACTTGCGTAAAAGGAACAGGTTCGAGTTGACGTTTGATTGTTGACATTGGCTCCCTTTATAAAATGGTATTGCTGAAAGATCAGGTCTACTTGATTGCCCCACCAGTAAGACCGCGGACAATCGATCTCTGTGAAAGTAGAACTAGGATGACGACAGGAATCGTCATGGTCACACCTACCGCCATGATCAACTCCCATGGCTTGCCCCAAGGTGAGTATCCGGCATAGATTTCTGTAATTGCCACGCTCAGCGTTTTGGCAGAGGGAGAGGTGGTGAACGAAAGCGGATACAAAAGATTGTTCCAGGCATTCACAAAGTTGATTAGTCCCATCGTGACCAAACCTGGTACAGTGACCGGGAGGAGAACGTGCCAGAGAATCTGAGGCAATGAGGCGCCATCGAGGATAGCGGCTTCCTCGATTTCATACGGTACCTGCTTGATGAATGAGACCAGCACCCATACCGTAAAAGGCGTCAATGTGCTCGTCAACACCAACGTGATCCCTCCAATGCTATCCGATAAATGCAACGTCTTGAGAATCCGGTAGAGTGGGACAATGGTTCCAATATCCGGTAATGCTAAGGAGAGTACGAGTATCCATAGCAGCACGCCGCTACCCGGAAATTGGAAGCGTGCAAATGCATAAGCTGCCAGAAAACTGACCAGCAGAGTTGCAAGCGTGGTAGAGATCGCGAACAGCAAAGAGTTGCGCAGATATAAACCAAAGGGCACCTGTTGCAGGAGAGTCGCAAAGTTCTTAAGCGTTGGGTGAGGAAAATAAACCAAGGGAAGTTTAATCAGATCAGTCGAGGTGGCAAAAGCTGACCGTGTCATCCAATAGACTGGCAGCAGAACCAAAATAGTGAAGACGATAAATGCTGAATAGCGTAAGACAGAGTTAAATGCGCGCAGCCAAGATGGGTTGATAAGCCTACTTAGGGTCATAGTTTATCTCCAGGCTCAATAGGTTATTTCAGATTTTCGGAATAACCACAGGCCAATGACGCCAATGATCGCCACTAGAATAAGTAAGATCACACTGATCGCTGAGGCAAAACCGAATTTGAAGAATAGGATCCCTTCACGAAAGACTTGCAGTGCCAACACCGAAGTTGACACGCCTGGTCCACCAAAAGTGAGGCCATACACGAGGTCAAAACTACCAAGCGACCATACTAATCTGAACAGTCCCATTGTAATCGTTAGTGGCATGATCAGCGGAACTGTAAGACTCCAAAAACGCTGCCAGCCATTAGCGCCATCCACCCTGGCTGCATCATAAAGATCCTCAGGAATACCTTGCATCCCAGCCAATAGGATGATAGCCATAAACGGCGCATCCTTCCAGGCGTGTACCAAAATCACTGCGATCTGCGATGCAAGGGGATGAATAAAAATCGCGGGACGCAATCCCGTGAGTTGCGTGGTCCAAAAGGGTAAGAGTCCGAACTGATCATCGAGCAGCCACCGAAACGCATAACCCGCCACAATGGTGGGAATCGCCCATGGGATTAAGTTGATCGTGCGCGCAAAAGTCAAACCGCGGAAGTTAGAGTTGAGCAGTAGTGCAATCAGCATTCCAAAGACCAGATCCAAAATCGTCGTCGTCAGGATAAAAACAATTGTGAACCCTGTAGCACTCCGTACGCCAATGTTGCTTCCCATCGTTAGATAATTTTTCAAGCCAATAAAATCATTCGTCCCTTTAAGAATTGAGAGATTGGTAAAGCTTAGATAAATGGTTTGTAAGATTGGATACGCCGCAGTTGTAAGCCGCAATAGAAATGCTGGTGCGACCAACAGAATGAACAGCAGATACCGCCGACGTGTCATTCTGGATAAAGAAGTCCGCGATGAGACCGTAACAGTTTTCCCCTCCCCTGTAGGTATGTTTATTGCTTTATCCATAGACTTTCCTTTTGTATTCTTTACATAGTGTGGAATAGAGTCTGGATCGAAACCTGACTGAGGTCGATCCTTCATCAAAGACACGGTGGGTACCTGGATGGGGAGCCGATATCCCCATCCAGGTAAGGAGAAGATCAGACACCGTTTCGCCTGTGTCTAGCTCAGAGCTGCTAACTGATCCTTGGCCTGCTTCATCGAATCCTCCAGGCTGATCTGATCCGTCAGATAAGCCGCCGCCGTGTCTTCGAGGATTGTCAACGCTTCCACAAATTGTGGGTGATGGGGGCGTACACCAATCACATTCGCATCGGTGTACATATTTACTGCCTGTACCTGCCAGCTATCTTTTGGAGCGGCCGCCAAGACGGATTTACGAGCGCTCAAGAACCAGAAACCAGCTTTGACTGCTTCAGCAGCAGCCTCATTGGAAACCAGGAATTTGAACATTTCCTTAGCTGCATCCAAGTTGGGGGAATTCTTGACGATACCCCAGCCCCAGCCCGCGGCATAAGTAGAACCACCTGGGCCACCCGGCCCAACCGGTGGCAGTCCGATTGTTACTTTATCCTCACTGAACCAAGCCTTGTTATCGTCGCTACGTGATACATCCCCAAAGAACGGCCATTGGCGCATGAAAGCTACTTTATCCGCTAAGTAGTCGCCATTTTGCTGGTTATAGTCCTTTTGCAGAGAAGCTGGGTTGAGCACCTTGCTCGTGTACATCAAATCATGGATATATTCGAGAGCCTGCTGGTATTCAGGACCAACGTCAAAGGGATTGCCGCCAGCCTGCAAGGTGATCCAAGCTAAATAGACATTCAGGAACGCACCTTTGATGAGTCCATCCTCTGAGGCCCACACACCTGCGCCTTCATCGGTGAAAACCTTTCCCAGAGCCTTAACGTCATCCCAAGTCTTTGGGACTTCCACACTCTTGGAATCGAACCAATCCTTACGATAGAACCAGAATGGCATTTCCCAGTTGTGGATCATGCGGAAGACTTCATCATTGTAGGTGCTCCAAACATCCGTGTAGGCTTTCATAGCCGGTGAGAGATCGTCCCACACTTCTTGTGAGATCAGGTCATTCAGGGGCAGCATATAGCCCGCTTGCGAAAGCGTGGTGGTCAATTCATCTTCGAAGTCGAGGATGTCGTATGGAGTATCGCCCGCTTGAACGGCACTGGTCAAGCGCGAGAGCTCTGTTTCTTTCGTATCTGTCCTGAGTACAACCTCAACATCGATTCCTGAGTTCTTAGTGAATTCAGTGGCTGCCAGAAAATCCTTTATGTTTTGTTCAGCCCAACCACCAACCGCGACGCGCACTTTGCCTCCCTTAACAACGGCAGGCGCGGTTGTAGCAGCGATAGGTGGCGCTTCTGTGGCGGCTGCCGTGGCAGCTGTTGTGGCTTCGGTAGTAGGCGCCTCGGTGGCTTTTACACCGCAGGCTGCCAGTGTTCCGCTCGCCGCAACCATCCCCGCCATTTTGATAAAGTCTCGGCGTGAAATCTTGCTATATTGCGACATGTTTCTCTCCTTCTTGTGGAATTCGTAACAGCAATTCCTGTGAAGTTAAATATTCACAGTCGTTCATTGGGACCTGGTGAAATCTCTTGATGCGCGTTCACCTCCATTCCATGACTAAGCTCCGGAAAGAATCGAATCAATCCTCGGGTTGCTTGTTGAATAACACTCGCCGGAAGAGCGTTCGAGAGTCCGGCTCTTGCTGGGTTCGGATGGCTTCGGGAGCGCCACACGTTTCACGAATGCGGCATCCTGGATCTCGTAAATCGCGCCGAGTGCCATGAGATCATTGGCTGCGAAGATGGCTGTTGGTCGCTCAACAAGGTTCAAGAAGTTTTTAGCAGCTGCGTATCCACTCTCAAGCTCCCAATCACCAGGCTGTACCAGGGATGTATCGAACGGCAAGTTGTGACTAGCTAGCGTATCGCGATAGCCGCTGAGGCGCGCCCGGCAAGTATGCCAGTTTTCGGGACCGTTGATATATCCAATACGCTGATGACTTAAATTAATGAGATGCTCTGTTGCCAGACTCGCGCCATGATAATCATCTGGCACCACAGAATTCTTGATCGGTGAGCCGAACAACCGGTGCACAAACACGCGCGGCTTGTTCGAACGCTCCAACACATCACTGGTGGTCTGGTGAGAATACTCAACAAAGATAATACCGTCTACAGGCCGGCTTAAGAGCGCTTTGATCGCCGCTTGTTCCTGGTCTGGATCCCAATCTGAGTTGACGACCAGGCTCAGAAAGCCGCTTTCATTCAAATAATCTTGTATGCCACGTACAATGGGAGGGGTGAAGGGACTGAGAAAATCATCCACAATGATCCCAATAGTGTTTGTACGATCGGTGCGCAAACTTCTAGCCGCAATATTCGGCTCATAGCCCATTGTCTCCGCGACTTGGATTACTTTCTCACGGATTTGTTCTGAGACCGGGTAATTGCTGTTCGAGAGAACCCGAGAAACCGTGGAAATTGAAAAACCAGTTTCTTTGGCAATATCTTCTAATTTGACAGACATCATATTCTATATTTATAGTTGAGAGGGGTTGAGAAAACGTTTTCTCAATAAATTCATTGTACAAGAAAACGTTTTCTGAGTCAATATGTTTTTCTGATTTTTAGCAAATGCTGTGTTTGCGTGAGCAACAGTCAATGATAGGGAAGGGACTTTGAATCAGCAATTCTGAATTTTCGCATAAAGGGAATAGTCTCTGTGGCGCGGGATGCCACATCGCACTCGAAGGGTAACTTGCGCTACGTCGCTCACTTGCATACTACTACCAAAGACCCCGGGTCTTCTGTTGATACCCCTCCATAGAGGGGTTTCATGCACTTGCTCATCACTTAGATTGCTCGTACAATCAGGGCGGTAATTAAGTAGGGGTGACCCGCCTTCTGCAATAAGAAATAGCAGATTGTGCAGAAGTTTGGCATGACTTGGCTCAACCAGGCTTTGAAGGATCACCTCTGCATAACATAGAAATCGGGAAAGGAATGAGCATGACCGACCTAAAAAGTTTCGGCGAAAACATTGTCAGTAATCTCGAGCAAGTGATCGTGGGGAAGGCCCAATCGGTGGAGTTGGTTGTGATTGGATTGCTATGCCAGGGACATATTTTGATCGAGGATGTGCCCGGGGTGGGAAAGACCATGCTTGCGCGTAGCCTCGCGAAATCATTGGATTGCGCGTTCAATCGAATCCAGTTTACGCCCGACATGCTTCCAAGCGATGTCACGGGCGTCGCCATTTTCAATCAGGAGACGCGCAAATTTGAATTCCGAGCGGGACCCATTATGGGACAGATCATCCTTGCAGACGAAGTGAACCGCGCCACTCCCAAGACACAAGCAGCTTTGCTGGAGGCGATGGAGGAACATCAGGTAACGGTGGATGGTGTGACGTATCCACTTCCAAAGCCGTTCATGGTCCTTGCTACGCAAAACCCAATTGAATATGAAGGGACGTTCCCATTGCCGGAAGCTCAGCTTGATCGTTTTCTTCTGCGTGTGCGCTTGGGGTACCCTAGTCAATCGGAAGAGATAAAGATTCTTAATGCGCAGCAGCTTCGGCATCCGATTGAGTCATTAGAATCCGTTGTCAGGATAAAGGATCTGCTAAGCGCCATCGAAGAAATCCGACAGGTCTATGTCTCTCCTGCGATCCAGCGCTACATCATTGACCTGGTAGGGCGTACGCGCCAGAGTGGGGATGTATACCTCGGTGCAAGCCCGCGCGGTAGTTTAGCGCTCTTCCGAACGGGACAGGCCCGCGCCGCTTTGCAAGGCCGCGACCATGTCCTGCCGGATGACATCAAAGCCCTGGCAGTTGCGGTGCTTGGGCATCGCATCATTGTCTCACCGGCCGCGCGCTTGCGCGAGTTGAGCGCCGATCGTATCGTGCAGGAAATTGTTTATAGCGCTCCAGTGCCTGGTGGAGATTACCAGGCTTCTACGACCCAGGAAAAGGTCAAGGTGAAGTGACGCCCGGACGAGTTTTTGTTCTTCTCATGCTGGCTGTTGGTGCAATCGGAACAGCAGTAAACGGTGGCACGGTTTACGTTAGGCTCGTTTATCTAAGCGCATTGCTGATTGTGATCGCCTGGTTGTTGACCGTTCCCGCGTTACGCGGCATAAAAGTGGAACGGCAGGCGCGTTCGTTACGTGCCAGCGTGGGCGATATCTTTGAAGAACATTTTGAAATTTCCAATACGAGCAGGCTGCCAAAATTGTGGCTGGAAGTTGCAAATGAAACAACGATTCCATACGCGACCGGCTCGCGCGTGCTGACATTATTACGTGCCAAGCAAAAGCGCATCTATACAGCCCGAACCTGGATCACGAATCGCGGTGGATTCAGCCTGGGTCCGACCAAGATCACATCCGGCGATCCGTTCGGAATTTTTCGCCTTTCAAAAAGTTATCCAGCGATGGCTTCATTGATCGTTTTGCCCATGCTCTTCCATGTCGCGGAGTTTCTTTCCCCACCTGGCCTTCTGCCGGGAGGCAAGGCGATCCGACGCAAGTCGATTGATATTACTCCTCACGCCGCGGGCATCCGTGAATATGTGCCCGGCGACCCGATGAAGCGCATTCACTGGCCCACCAGCGTGCGCCGGGGACAACTGATGGTGAAGGAATTCGAGCAAGACCCGCAAGCCGAAGTATGGCTGTTCCTCGACACACACAAGAATGTCCACATTGCGAAGCCCGGTGAATATAATGATCTGCCTCCCACTGACGATTTATTTCTTTTGAAGCGTCGCAAGGTAAAATTACCTCCATCCACGCTCGAGTATTCGATCAGTATCGCAGCCTCACTGGCGCATTATTTCATTGGACAACGCCGAGCGGTTGGGCTGGTCAGCGCATCGGGGCGAACATATAAGGTCATCCCTGCGGAGCGAAGTGAACGTCAGGAAGCCAAGATCCTTGAACAGCTTGCATTTCTTCAAGCGGAAAGCATATACACATTGCCGAGTCTGGTTACCGCGCAACTGGGACAATTGCCTCAAGGGAGCAGCGCGATTCTCATTACGCCCATGATCTCATCCGAGTTATTGATTGGCGTGGATAGCCTTCAGCGGCGAAACTTGCGGCCTGTCGTGGTTCTGCTGATGTCGCAGTCTTTTGGCAGTTACGTGAGCAATGAAGACTTGGCGAAATCTCTAGCCGAACGGAAAGTCCCTGTATGCTGCGTCTACTGCGAAGCTGATCTCTCGGAAACACTTTCAAGTTTTGCAATCAATACTTTTTCTCAGGAGGTCTCATGGCGCAGACCCGTGTTATCACACTTGACTTAAATTTTCAGGGACGACCACATGCTATTGCCTCTTATCTGATTCGCCCCGCTAGGGGAGATGCAGTGGTACTCATCGAAAGCGGACCTGGCTCGACTCGCGCGGGACTTGAAGCGGGTCTGGCGCAAGAAGGCTTATCTCCCCGTGATGTGACTCACGTTCTGCTCACGCACATACATCTCGACCATGCCGGCGCGGCAGGCTGGCTGGCGCGGCAAGGCGCGCAAATTTACGTGCATCCTGTTGGCGCGCCGCATATGATCAATCCAGAGAAGTTGCTGGCAAGCGCAGCGCGCATCTATGGCGATAAGATGGATGTGCTGTGGGGCGAGTTCCTGCCTGTGCCTGAGAATCAACTTGTCATCCCGAAGGATGCGGAAGAAATAAAGATTGGAGACTTGAGATTTGTTCCTATCAATACGCCGGGACATGCTGAACATCATTACGCCTACTTGTTCGAAGACATTTGTTTTTCTGGGGATGTAGGCGGAGTGCGGATCCCGGGGTATCAATATCTACGAGTCCCCATGGTGCCGCCCGAATTGAATCTGGAACGCTGGCATGGAAGCCTGAAGCGTTTGCGTAAGGAAGAATTCGCGCGCATCGCGCCGACTCACTTTGGCGTCTATGACGACCCAGATTGGCAGTTGCGTGAAGTAGATAAGAGACTAGATGACGCTGAGCGTTGGATGGAAGAAGTGATGCCATCCAACTCAACGATTGAAGAACTACGCGGCGCGTTCACCGAACGGACAATATCTGAAGCCGAAAAGATAGGCTTAAGCGAAGCAGTAATGGAATCGTATGAATTGGCGAATCCCCCGGGCATGAGTGCAGATGGATTGATGAGGTATTGGAAAAAGGTAAGGGCCGCGGGGTAAAAACGCCTAGCATTTGAACCATTGGGCAACAGTACATAGTGCAAATTGAAACCATTGATATTGAAGTTCTGCGGAGTAGATACATCCATCTCATGAACTCATTCCCCCGACAATTTATTTGATTATCTGCTCGCTCATTCACTTCTTATCAAATATCAAGCGGCAATGATCTGATATCGAAAGGCCAACTTACCATTCTGCTGGCGCTTTCACCTTCCCACGGAATTTGTGATGGCTCAACGCCGAATATTCTTCCTGCAATATATCGGTGGGTGCCATCCATAATTATTCCGTTGTCAATCTGGATCAGTAGTCATCACGCGTTACTTCTTCGGTGGCTCGTATGAGACCACCGGCAGCACCTGGAAGAAATACTATGCCTTCGTGGGTCAGACAGTGGCGATGAAAGACTCAAGCCAGCCAACCAAGTTCAAATACTTCCTCACAGATCACCTTGGCTCTATTTCAGTGGTGCTGGATGCAAATGGTGGTATCCTCGAACAACAGCGATATTATCCCTTCGGGCAACCGCGTCCACTACAAAACTACACAACTATCTCACTAACCGACTTCACCTATACTGGACAGCGTACTATTCCCGACACAGGATTGATGGATTACAAGGCACGGTTTTATTCGCCTTATATTAACCGCTTCCTGCAGCCGGATAGCATCATTCCCGACCTGTCCAATCCGCAGAGCTTGAATAGATATTCGTATACGCTAAATAATCCAATTAATTACAATGACCCTGATGGACATGATGGACACTGCCCAGAGTGTGCGGCGCCCCTCCTGATTATTCCTGGGGCCGCAGAAGTCTCGTTAGTAGCACTTGCTGTTGTTGCTATCGTATGGCTCGAGATAGATAACAATCGAATGGCATCAGAGGCGCTAGCAGATTTGATGGCGTCGGGTAAAAGTACCCCAATAGGCGGAAATCTAAATAAGAATGTATCACCTTCCCAGATGAATGTTTATCCATCTGATCCCGGCAATAGAAATCCATGGGATCCTGAGAAGAACAAGCCAGATAGGAGTAATTTGACCAAAGGCGCAAAAGGTGTTGGAGATATTGCTTCCTCAGGAAGCAAATGGGCAAAAATATTGGCATTTCTCCTCAGCGGTGGAATGATATTGGCTCCAAATCCCGAGGGGAATCCAAGCCCGATAAAGAATGCGTTCATTCCACCAACACCTGTAGATTTGCCAACTCAGGTTGCAACGCCAACGCTTATACTAGCGCCGACACAAGTATTGACAGGAACAAAATTGCCAACACGAACACTAACCAAGGCACCAACGCCTACATATATCCCTACTAATACTCCCACTTCAACGCCCACATATGTCCCGGGGATACCAGCAAGACGATTTAGAGGATACCTGGATCCAGAATGAAATGTAATCGAAACAGCATTTGTGATAGAGAACAAGAGAGTATAAATGTTACAAATAAATAATATGTTCTTAAATATATCTCGCGATGTATCCAACTTCTATATTAAGTCAAGCCATCCCTTGAATGCGGTAAGGTTTCTTGAGATGGCCCTAAGAGCTTCACCCGCGAACAAGAATCTACATTTCATGCTTGCAACTTCACAAAGAGCAGCAGGATTGCGAGAGGCATCTTTACATACCCTGAAAAAGGTGATAAATCTTTTTCCTAAAGATTTTACTTTTTTATGGGTGCTTGGTGTCTGGCTTTTGCAATATGGTCGTCCGGCCGAGGCTTTGGAGTATCTTATCCTATATCTGGACAATTGGACAGACAAAGATAATAAAGGCGGCTTGGCAAATATTTATGCAGTAATTGGACAATGCTATCTTTCACTTAAAAGATGGAGGGAGGCCGAAGAATTCTTATACAAATCGAGAGATTTAGCATTTTGGGATTTAGATGCTTGTATCGGTATTATTGGCTTATATCATTACACTGGTCACTTAGATAAGATTCCTGTGACATTAAATGAGTATATTCAAAATAGTCCCGATTTGTATCCGCCTTATGTGTGGATGGGTCATTATTATCAGTATTCGTTGCGCCACGCCAAGGATTCAATAGATTGGTATCAGAAGGCACTAAAGAGAATACTTGATCCTGCAATAAGGGACTATTGCGAAGTGTATGTCGAAGCATCAAACCTCTTTGACGTTCTATTGAATCAATATATTGACGCATTAATAGCTTGTGGCGAAACTAATTTGGCCCTTACCGAGATGCAAAAATATGAAAGGTATAAGATTGGATTACCTGTAGAATCAATCAGGAGGTTAATCAACGTTCATGTCGACTTAGGGGATTTTGCACAGGCGGAAAAGTTTGTCAAGAGTACGCCAAAGTCTCTTAAGGATACCCCTGAAATTCTTTCAGCGATTGCAAATATGGAATATAAAAAAGGCGAGATTGATAAGGCGTTGAGCATTATTAAGCAAGCATTACAAGCAAATAAAGAATATGCACCAGTCCTGGATATATTAGGGGCGATTCAAGTAGATAACAAAATGTGGGATGCCGCCATAGAAACATATGGACTGCTGGTAAATCGATTTCCATTTGCCGCTGACTGTTTGAAAAGCCTTGGGCTGTGCTATCTAAATAAGAATGAACTAGAAAAGGCACGTGATTACTATGAAGAGAGTGTCCAGTATGATGAACTGGATGCTGATGCATGGGTAGATTTAGGCAATGTTTATGCAAAATTGGGAAATAATGATCTGGCACTTTCTGCGTTTCAACGAAGTCTGAAATATGATTGGTTAAATACCGAGAAACGAGAGCAGGCCCTTCAAATGATAGGTCAAATAAAGTCTAACTGACCTCCGTTTCAATAGGATTGCTCCACATCAGTTCTTGAAGAAAAGTAATACAAGTAAAATCCATACCGACTCCTTTGCCTCAAGGCTAGTATGCCAATAAATACGCGTACAGCCCCACGATCCCTCACGCCGTGACCTCGGTGAATCGCGGCTCCTTCACAGATTCATTCACCTACGATGAAAACGGCAACATGACTTGTCGCACGGAAAGCGGTGTGACCTACCTCCAAACCTACAGCGCGGAAAATCGCATCGCTAGCATCGCCAAACTCGTCAGTGGGACTTGTGCAGCTCCAGGCAACTACGCCGCCAAATGGGACTTTACGTATGATGGTGATGGTGTTCGTACTGCCCAATCATATACTCCCTACACAAACGGACAACCTGGAACAGTAGTCATCACGCGTTACTACTTCGGCGGCGCGTATGAGACCACCGGCAGCACATGGAAGAAGTATTACTCCTTCGCAGGCCAAACCATTGCCATGCGCGACTCGACCGCCAGCGGATTCAAATACTTCCTCACCGATCACCTCGGCTCAGTTTCAGTCGTGCTAGATGCGAATGGTGGTATCCTCGAACAACAGCGTTACCTGCCCTTTGGGCAGGCGCGTGTCATGCCGCCTTATGCGAGTGTCACTTCAACCGATTTCACTTATACAGGCCAGCGCAATCTCGCCGACATCGGCCTGATGGATTACAAGGCGCGTTTTTATTCGCCTTATATTAACCGATTCCTGCAGCCAGATGGCATCATTCCAGACTTGGCCGACCCTCAAAGTTTGAACAGGTTTTCATACACGTTGAATAACCCAATTAATCATAATGATCCTACTGGGCATTGTATCGATGGTGTTACTACGCTTGTTTGTGTTGTCGTGGCTGGTCAGGTTGCGGTAGATATAGTTACAGTAGTAATTGGGGTGGTTCTGATTGCAAACAGTATAAGCGAGAGCCAGGAACTAGTAGAAGAGATGGGGACAGGTAAAAATACTCGATCAGGTGTAGGAAATTCTAGAATACCTAATTCCGCTCTAAGTGCTTACAATGCCGTTCAGATGCCTTCTAGCCAGGGATCCCCGCAGGATCCTAAAAAGAAGCCAGATACGAGTGGTTTATCTGGCGCGGCAAAAGCCATTAGGAATCTTGCTGAATGGGCGAAGGACAATCCATTAAAAATATTGTTGGTAACTCTTATTGCCGCTGGAGCAACATTGACTTCTAATGCTGCGGGAGATCCAAGCCCAATAAAAAATGCGTTCATTCAACCAACGCCTGTAAATTCGCCAACACAGATTGCAACACCAACGCTTATACTAACACCAACACAAGTATTGACAGGAACAACTTTGCCAACACGAACAAGAACACCAACTCCTACATATACCCCTACTAATACACCTACTTCAACGCCTACATATATCCCCGGGATACCAACAAGACGATTTAGAGGATACCTGGATCCAGAATAAAATATAATCGAAATAGTATTTGTCGTAGAGCATAAAAGGATACAAATGTTACCAACACCTAATATCATCTTAGAGATATCACGTAATCTATCCAACTTTTATATTAAGTTAAACTATCCTCTTAAGGCTGTAAGGTTTCTTGAGATGGTTCAAAAAACCTTACCTGTGGATAGGAATCTATATTTAATGCTTGCAAATGCACAAAGAGCAGCAGGGTTGAGAGATGCATCTATACATACCCTACAGAATGCAATAAATAGTTTCCCTAAAGATTTCAACCTTTTATGGTCACTTGGCATTTGGCTGCTGCAATATCAGCGTCCGGATGATGCTTTAGGATATCTTATACGCTATTTGGACAATTGGACAGATAAAGATAACAAAAATGGCTTGGCAAATTTGCATGCGGTAATTGGACTGTGCTATCTTTTGCTGAAAAGATGGGAGGAGGCTGAGGAATTTCTGTATAAAGCTAGAGAGCTGGCATTTTGGGACTTGGACGCATGTATTGGCGTTATTACCTTATATAACTGCACTGGTCGCTTGGAAAAGATTCCTGCAATACTAAATGAGTATATTCAACACAGTGCAGGTTTTGCAGCTTTGCCTCCACCTTATTTTTGGATGGGACATTATTATCAATACTCGTTGCGCCGCGCCAAGGATTCCATAGAATGGTATCGTAAAGCGCTCGAGAGAATAATTGACCCTGATGTAAGAGTCTATTGTAATGCTTATGTCGAAACATCAGGTCTCTTTGACCCTATATTGGATGAGTATATTGATGCATTAATGGCTTGTGGTCAAACCAACTTGATCCTTACCGAGATTCAAAAATATGAAAGATATAAGATCGGAGCACCTGTAGAATCGAGAAGGAGGTTAATCGACGTTCATGTCGACTTAGGGGATTTTGCACAGGCGGAAAAGTTTGTCAAGAGTACGCCAAAGGCACTCAAGGGTACCCCTGAAATTCTTTCAGCGATTGCAAAAATGGAATATAAAAAAGGTGAGATTGATAAGGCGCTGAATAATATTAAACAAGTATTGCTTATTGATGACGAATTCCCCCAGGCATTGGATACATTGGGGTCGATTCAAATAGATAACAGAATGTGGGATGCTGCCATAGAAACATATGGATTGCTGATAAATCGATCCCCGTTTGCCACAGGCTGGTTAAAAAGTCTTGGACTGTGCTATCTAAACAAAAATGAAATAGAAAAGGCACGTGATTATTATGAGGAGAGTGTCCAGTACGATGAACTGGATGCCGATGCATGGGTAGATTTAGGCAATGTTTATACAAAATTGGGAAACATTGATCTGGCGCTTTCTGCTTTTCAACGAGGTCTGAAATATGATTGGTTAAGTACCGAGAAACGACAAGAAGCGCTTCAAATGATAAGTCAAATAAAGTCTGACTAACCTCCTTTTTGCTCTGCTGCCGCATGGTCTGCCCCTGCAGGGTACATATCCTAACCTGCGCTAGTTTTGTGTCCTCAAAGCAATTTAGCTTTGGAGAAGAATACTGTTGCGATCGTCAACGACAGGGCGGAGCGCGGTAGTTTGCCATCTCAGAGTGGCGTATAATAATGATGGAGGCAGCTATGGAAACCTTTACCGTCCAGGCAATTTATGAAAAGGGAGTTTTGAAACCAAAGAAAAAGTTAAATTTGCCTGAGCATAGTGTTGTTGAAATTAGGGTAAGAACTGCGCACACCGCGAAGCAAAAAACGCCGTTTGCGTCTTTGATTGGAGTGTGGGAACACCTGCCTGACAAAGGAACCGCTGCCCTGGAAAAAGGGCTGGTCCGCACCCGCAAACGCTCAGCCTCAAAAGTAAAGAAACTCGCAAAAACCCTAAAATAGCTCAGGTGGTGGAATGACCGTTTACATGGCGGATACCCATGACTTGCCTTGGGCTTTCACTCGACCGCGCAAACTGGGTGAACAGGCGCGGTTGTGATCGAGTCGGACGCTTCTCAACCATTTCTCAGTATGGCAAGTTTGTGGGAGATGGCCATAAAAATCAGCGTGGGAAAACTTCAATTGGAACAGTCTTACGAGACTTTTCTTCCGCAGCAGTTGGCAATGAATGGAATCGGTATACTGAATCTTTCGCTGGAACACATTGCCGTGCTGCCGTTTCATCACCGCGATCCCTTTGATCGTTTAATTACCGTCCAGTCCAAAATTGAAAAGATGACTCTAGTTAGTGCCGATCCTTCGTTTGACGCATACGAAATTGAGCAAGTATGGTAGTTGGAAGAAAATACATACCACATGATAAGATTAACAGCGCCGAAAAAAGGCGCTGTTTTTATTCCTTGACGGATGTCACACAGAACGTATGATGCTTGGGACAGGGCAGTTTTGCTCGTTCAAGATATACTTTACCCACAAGGAGCTTGCATGAAGCATTTTATCGCCATATCTGATCTATCCTCAGGGGAAGTGCAGGACTTGCTCGACCTAGCGATCAAATTAAAAGAAGAATATTTCAAGAAAGGGAACCCGCCCTATTTCAAAGGCAAAGTTCTTGGCATGATTTTTCAAAAACCCAGCCTGCGGACGCGCGTCTCGTTTGATATGGCAATGCGTCATTGTGGCGGCGATGCGCTCTATCTTTCACCGAACGAGATTGGCTTGGGCAAGCGCGAATCCATTGCCGATATCGCGCACGTGCTTTCAGGCTACCTTCAGGCTCTCATGGCACGGGTTTTCGATCACCAGCATGTACTGGAATTGGCGAAGTGGTCTGATATTCCTGTGGTGAATGGTTTGAGTGATTACAACCATCCGTGTCAGGGGATGGGAGATGCGCTCACTATCCAGGAGAAATTTGGCAAAGCGAAAGGCTTGAACGTTTCCTATGTTGGCGATGGCAATAATGTGGCTGTCTCACTGATGCATGTCTCGGCGAAATTGGGTTGGAACTTTACGATTGCAAGCCCCGAAGGTTATGATCTCAATGCGAAAGCAGTTGGGATTGCCAAAGATATTTCGGAAGAAACTGGCAGCCAATTGACTTTCTTGCGCGACCCGCATGAAGCCGTCAAACGCGCGCAGGTGATCTACACTGATACGTGGACTTCGATGGGGCAGGAAGAGGAAACTGCTAAGCGCGAGAAGGTCTTTCCACCTTATCAGGTCAACGCGGGACTGGTCAACGAAGCAGATAAGGATGTGATCGTGATGCATTGTTTGCCCGCGCATCGCAATCATGAATTGACCGACGATGTAGCCGATGGTCCGCATTCGGTGATTTTCTCGCAGGCGCATAATCGTTTACATGCGCAAAAGGCGATCTTGGCGCGGTTGTTTGGTGTGGCGTAAATAAGATGTGATGTAGGGTTGGGCAGCTGCCCAACCCTACATCACAATAAATAAAGGAATTTATGAATACAAAAGATTTTATTGCCTTAGAAGAACAATATGGCGCACATAACTATCATCCGCTGGATGTGGTGATCGAACGAGCAGAGGGTGTTTGGGTCTATGATGTGGATGGCAAGAAATATCTTGATTGTCTCTCCGCGTATTCGGCTGTCAATCAAGGCCATGTCCATCCTAAAATCTTGAACGCTCTGCTCGAACAGGCAAAGAAGGTTACGCTGACCTCACGCGCGTTCCGCAATGACCAATTGCCGCTGCTCTACAAAGAACTCTCGGAGATGACCGGCTATGAGATGTCTCTGCCAATGAATAGCGGAGCAGAAGCCGTTGAGACCGCGCTCAAGCTGGCGCGCAAATGGGCATATCGTGTCAAAGGTGTGCCGCGCAATGAAGCAGAGATCATCAGCGCCGCGGGGAACTTTCATGGGCGGACGATTTCTATCATTACGATGTCCACTGAGCCTTCGTACCGCGATGACTTTGGTCCATTCACACCCGGGTTTGTAAACGTCCCTTATGGAGATGTGGCAGCCATCGAAAAAGCGATCACACCGAATACGGCGGCTGTTTTGCTTGAGCCGATCCAGGGTGAAGCTGGGGTCATCATTCCACCTACAGGTTATTTCAAGAAGGTTGCAGAAGTTTGTAAGAAGAATAATGTTTTATTGATGGCGGATGAGATTCAAACCGGTCTCGGCCGAACGGGGAAGTTGTTCGCAGCTCAGTATGAGGATGTCCGCCCGGACGTGACCATTATCGGCAAAGCTCTTTCGGGAGGTTTTTACCCGGTCTCTGCGGTACTGGCGGATCAAGATCTGCTTGGCTTGTTTGCGCCGGGCGAGCATGGATCCACTTTCGGTGGGAATCCGCTTGCAGCCGCGGTGGCACGCGCGGCTCTGCGCGTGATTCGAGAGGAAAATTTGGCGGAGCGTTCGCATGAGTTAGGCGAATATTTCATCGAGCAGTTATTCGAGATACCGAGTCCACATGTGAAAGAAGTGCGCGGCAAAGGTCTCTTGATCGGTGTTGAGTTAAAGCCAGCCGCGAAAGGCGCGCGTCGATTCTGTGAAGCGATGCAGGAAAAAGGCATTCTCGCAAAAGAGACCCATGAGAACGTGATCCGTTTTGCGCCGCCGCTTGTTATTGATAAAGAAACGATTGACTGGGCATTGCCCTCCATTCGCGAAGTATTGAATATGAAATAAATTTCAGACCCTAAAGGTCTCAAAGACCTTTAGGGTCTTTATGGAGGTTCCATGAACATTGGCATTCCAAAAGAAAGACGTCCATTCGAATCACGAGTGGGTCTTTCCCCTGCTGGAGTAGAGATTCTCACTCAGCATGGTCATCAAGTTTACGTCGAGCACGAAGCGGGAGTGGGGGCGGGGTTTGACGACCGGGAGTTCGAAACGGCCGGGGCACGTCTTGTTTACGCGCCCGAGGAAGTCTTTGGACGTGCAGACCTTATGCTCAAAGTAGCCCGTCCAATGAAGGAAGAGTTGGATTGGCTTCGCGCCAACACGACCCTCATGGGTTTATTGCATCTTGCCTCCGCCCGCGAAGATAAAGTCGAAGTTTTGCTCGAGAAGAAAATTACATCCATCGCGTACGAGCAAATCGAAAAACCGGATGGTTCTCTACCTGTTCTGCGCCCGTTTAGTCAGATCGGTGGAAAGATGGCAGCCTCGGTAGCCGCACGCTTGCTTCAAAATAATTGGGGCGGGAAAGGAATGTTGCTAGGTGGCATTCCCGGTGTTCCACCCGCAGAGGTCCTGATCTTGGGAGGTGGTGTGGTTGGGCTGTGCGCAACCAGTGCATTCCTCGGCTTGGGCGCACATGTCACGGTGCTTGATAGCGATATCAACAAATTGCAAAGTATTTATAGCCGCTTCCCGAATATCGTCACGATGCTTTCAACAAAACGCAATATTGAGAAGACCACCTCCTATGCGGATGTAGTCGTTGGCGCGGTGCTCCTTACAGGAGAGCGCACGCCGCTCTTGATTACCCGTCAAATGATGCGCGCGATGAAACCGCGTTCAGTCTTTATTGATGTGAGTATTGATCAGGGCGGTTGTTCTGAAACGTCGCGCCCTACGACTCATGATCACGCAACCTATGTTGAGGAAGGTGTGATCCATTATTGTGTTCCAAATATGCCCGGCGTAGTTGCTCGCACAGCCACTCACGGGTTCGTCAATGCGGCATTACCTTATATCTTGGAAGTCGCCGATTTGGGCGCGACAGGGGCAATCGCACAAAATCCCGCAATTGAGAAGGCAGTCAACACTCATAATGGAGAGCTTGTCCATCTGACCCTTCTTTCTAAAGGAGTTTACGATGGACTGGACTAGTATTTATCAATCCCGAATCACAACAGCCGAGGAAGCTGTTGGCGTGATTAAGTCTGGGATGCGCATTTTTCTCACCGGTAACGTATCGGTACCTCAGAAGGCGCTCGGGGCTTTAGTGGAGTGCGCTTCGAATCTTCACGATGTCGAGATCTGCCAGGCACTGACAATCGGTCCTGCCGATTATGTGAATCCCGGCATGGAAGAGCATCTGCGCGTCAATACCCTTTTTATCAGCCACAATGTTCGCAAGGCTGTTCAGGAAGGCCGTGCAGATTTTACGCCCGTGTTGCTCTCCGAATTTCCGCTGCTCTTCAAGCGCGGGATTCTCCCATTGGATGTTGCGATCATTCATGTCTCTCGTCCGGATGAGCATGGATTTTGCAGCTTAGGTGTCGAAGTTGGTCTCACCAAATCACCTGCGGAATCCGCGAAAGTGATCATTGCTGAGGTTAATCAGCAGATGCCGCGTACGCTGGGTGATTCATTCATCCATGTGAGCCGATTGAATCACATCATTCCAGTTAATTATCCCATTCCTGAAATGGCAATGGCTGAAGACGGGAATTCGGAGGTTATCGAAAAGATCGCAGGCTTCATCGCCGAGTTGATCCCGGATGGTGCAACCATGCAATTGGGGATTGGTGCCATCCCTGATGCAGTGCTGAAATATTTGCATCACAAAAAGGATCTGGGTGTTCATAGCGAGTTGTTCTCGGACGGTGTCATTGAACTCGTCAATGCCGGCGTGCTGACCAATGCGCGCAAGACCCTCCACCCAGGAAAGATCATCGCCGGGTTCATGCTGGGTACGCAGAATTTATACCACTGGTCGGATGATAACCCTCTCATCGAAATGCATCGCACGGAATATGTCAATGATCCATTCGTGATCGCGCAGAACGAGCGCATGGTTGCGATCAATTCAGCCATCGAAGTCGATCTTACCGGACAAGTGTGCGCAGATAGTATTGGACCAAAACTATATAGCGGGGTGGGTGGTCAGCTTGATTTCATCTACGGCGCGTCGCGTTCAAAAGGCGGTGTGCCAATCATCGCATTGCCGAGCACCACTACCCTGCGGGAAGGAACGCTGGTCACTCGTATTGCTGCTATGCTCAAACTGGGCGCTGGTGTGGTCACTACTCGTAACCATGTACGTTATGTGGTCACTGAATATGGGGTTGCCGAT
>WNFZ01004445.1_pt1 | contig 19720 bp, 16 predicted proteins | sample 5400081 | NCBI WGS metagenome assembly WNFZ01 (sample SAMN13153365, study PRJNA577476) | soil metagenome | isolation source: 80 cm soil or saprolite under grassland replicate 1 | place: USA:California | collected 2016-06-15
CGGGGCGGCGCTTACCCCGAGGCGATCCCCGAGCTCGACGCCCTCCTCGACGAGCTCGAGGGCGCCGAGCTCTTCGAGGCGCTGGACGCCCGCTTTCGCGCCGCCTTCTGGTCGGCCGACGCCGAGGGGGCACATCGTTTTGGCGAGCTCGCGCGCGCGTTGGCGGAGGAGCTGGGCGACCAGGAGCTCCGCGCGCGCGCCCTGTCGTTTCTCCTCGGTGCGGAGAACATGGACGGGGACCTGGACGCCGCACATGAACACGGGCTCGAAACGCTTCGCCTTTGGCGGCCTGGTGCGCGCCTCGACGAGCTGGCCACCATGCAGGAATGGATGAGCCTGAATGACTACTGGCGCGGTGCCTACGAGGCGGCGGAACAGAGCTCGCGGCATGCGTACGAGCTCGGCAACGAGGTGCACAGCATCGGCCCGGTGGTGAACGGTGGCGCCCAGCTCGCGCTCTCATTGAGCGGGCTCGGCCGGCACGAAGAGGCGCTGGCGCTCTTCGAGCGCGTGGTCGCTCAGGGGCGCGAGCTCGAGGCGCAGCCACGGTTCACGTCGCGGGCGATCAACATGTGGGCTGGCGCGTTGCACGAGCTCTTCGAGATAGACGAGGCTCGCGCAAAGAACGAGGAAGCGATCGCGCTCGGCGAGCGGGCCGCTTTCCCCGGCTCGCAGGTCAGCGGAAAGATCGATCTCCTTTACTCCGACCTCGTGCTCGGCGACGTCGGCCGCGCGGAGGCTAGCGTACCGACGCTCCAGACAGCCGCCGAAGCGACGAAAGGCTGGCACCAGTGGCTGTGGATCACGCGCGTCGCGCGAGCCAAGGCCGAGGTGGCCCTCGCGGCCGCCCGGCACGAAGAGGCGCTCGAACTGGCCGCCGAGGCGATCGCCATCGCCGAGCGCTACCACCGGCTCAAGTACGCGGCAACATCGCGCATCGTCTTCGGGCGCGCCTTGCGGGAGGCGGGCCGGACCACCGAAGCCGTCGACGCCCTCGGGCAGGCGCTCTCCGAGGCCGACCGCCTCAAGCACCCGCCAACGATCTGGAGCGCCGCGGCGGCGCTCGCCGCAGCTCTCTACTCGGCTGGAGACGACGCCGACGCCGAGCATGCCCTTGCGCGGGCACGAACCGAAATCGAGGCGTTCTCGGCCGGACTCTCGGAGGAGCGCCGCGAGCGGTTCCTTAGCGCACCGCAGCTCGCGGACCTTTTAGCCTTCGCGGGCTGATGCGACGGGCGCGCCAGATCAGGAAGCGGCGCTGCTGAGGCCCTGACGCTCGGCGGTTCGGGGCCGAGGTCGACCCGGGCAGCCTGGCGCGGCCGCTCGTCCTGCGCTGCCCTAGCGCACAGACTGGCGCACGAGCGGAAAAGTCCCTGCAAATCGGCATATTCGTAACGGTCTCGAAAACCGTTATCCGTCGTTAGGCGGATCGAGGGTTCGAATCCCTCCCCCTCCGCTAAGCAAGCGGGTTCCCGGCGGGGGAGCCGCGTTGGTGCGAGTGCGTGCGGTCTTTCAGACCGCAACGCTCAGTCCATGGAAGTCCGTGGAGGTCTACCGAAGTCCACTGGTTTCAGGCGTCACTGGCGCACGACTGGCGCACCATGGCGACATTCCTCGTTCTCTCGAGATACAAGTGCCACACCTGTGGCACCGGCTGGCGAGCGCGCGCAAAAAAGCCGAAGCCCGGTGACCTTTCGGTCCCCGGCTTCGACCTAGCAACCATTTCAACCGACGCGATCGCTGTCAACTTTCATCCGAGCGGCCAGCGCGGGTCGGCGCGCGTGCCCGCCTACTCGCTTGCAGAACGAGCACGGACCAAAGCTCCTTCTTGTCCCGTCGGAGCGCAATTACCGCCTCCGCCTCGGAGCACGTCGCTCGCGCCCACCGATCATTCCGTTACGGCGCTGTGCGGCATACGCGGACAGCGATCAGACTGTTGATCGTTCCTTCCGTCAGCAACAGAGGGTTCATTAATGAGCGTCGATAGCTTCGGTTCGCGTCGTGCTCTCTTGCCGCCGGTGCCTTGGCCGTCTCGGTCTCCTCCTGCGCCGGCGCGTCAGATCCGGAGGCAGGCGTTGACACCGCGTCGTTTGCCGACGAGCTTCATGCTCTCGCGCGTTCGCTGGTCCCCCCGTCCAGTCGGGTGATCGCCGAGGTGGAAGGCGAGTGCGTCGAGCTCGCTCCCTCCCCGTCGTGCGTCCACATCTACTTCACCGGCAGTCGAGGTGAGGAGGACCCCGCCGATGTGCTCCGCCAAGCCGCAAGGGCGCACGGATGGCACGAGACGCTTGCCCAACACCGCGCGGGCGGCACGTGGCTGCAGTTCGAACGCCGCGGATACGACGCGTGGGCCGTGATTTGGATCGATTCCATCGCCAATCCGTGCCGAAGTGGAGCATCCGCCCGGAAATGCGCGGATGAACTTCAGGTGATTCTCTCGGGCTCATGACGGGAGACGGGTCCGCGACTCGTCGTGGGCGCGTCGCTGGTGACTTTGCCTGGACACGAACGGCCGTCGGCGGAGGGCGAGATCAGGCGCGCGCGGGAGGCCACCCGAACCTCGCGTACCCGTTTTGTACCCGAGAGCGCATCCGGGCGACACAGCTTCGGAGGGGAAAGCCTAAAATCGAGAAGAGCCGACGCCCGGACTCGAACCCGGGACCCCTTCATTACGAGGGAAAGCCGAGTGAGGGACGCGCCCACACGCGGGCACGCGCGGGCACGTTCTCGCTGGAAACTAGGCTATTTCTCGGCCCGCGCGTTCCGGTCCGATCCGGCTGTACTACGGCCGCCTGTGGCCGGGGCCGAACGCGGAAAGCGCTTGCTCGACCTCGGCCAGCGAAGCGCGCAGCGCGTCACGGACGTCGTCGAGGGGCCGACCAACGACGGCTTCCTCGGCGGCGAAACGCTCAAGGCGGCGTGCGGCCGCGAGGGCCGCGTAGCGGCTCCCTTCGACGAGCGCGACATCGCGCCCGTCCGCCTTGAGAAGCACGCGAAGGTCCGTCGGATCGGCGAGCGCGGGATCTGGCGTCCAAAAGGAGGCGACGAGCGTGATGCGTTCGCCGGGCTCCTCGAGGCGTGTCGCACGGTGGAGTACACGATGACCCTGCTGGAGAATGCACCAGCCGGGGCCCGGGAATTCGACGCTCACAACCCGCTCAGGCGGGAGGCCCCGCCCATCCTCGAGGATCGCGAGGCCTTCCTCGACCGGCCCGTGGAAGTACTCGAAACGACCGCCCTTCATCCCGCGCGGGTCGGTGACCATCATGACGATGTCGAACGAGACGCTGTCGTAGTGCCACTGGTCGACGTCCTTCGTCAGGTCGTCCGGCGCGTAGTTCAGATGGGCGGCGTGGTGGAAGACTGGATGCGGTTCGAGCGGCGCCTGAGCGAGCGCCCGCAGGAACGAGAGCAGCTCTGGATGGGAGACAAGACCGCGGAGGAAGTTCGAGCGATAGACGCCGCCGCGCATGCGCTTCGGGATGCGGACGCTCTCCGTCGCATACGCCTCTAGCTCCCGGCAGACGGTCTGGAGGACGCGTAGGCCCTCGTCGTTCAGGATCCGAAACGGGGACGTGACGGCGACGGGCGAGAAGACGCCGCCTCCCTCGGCGCCCGGGCCGAAGTCCGCGAACGTGATCACGTGCTCGGGCCGCTGCAGGTCGAGGTAGACGGGATCCCATTGAACGTCGGAAGCGACCCGCTCGAAGACGGGGGCGACGGTCACGCGCCGATCATACGAGGTCGCGCGGGATGCGGGCGTCCCATGTCCTGCGGAACACGCGCCGGTCCTCTTCGAAGGCGTCGAGCGCGTTCGTGACGATGAACGCCTCGGTGTCCGCGGTCATCGTGCTCACCGCCTCGACCCGCGTCCGCCAGTTGCCCCGGGCGATCGCGACGCTCCGCTCGCACCGGACGCTTGCGGACAGCGGATCGCCTTCGACGATCGTGAAGACGTCGGTGACCCTCGGCTCGTAGACAAGGCCGTCCGCGAGTCGGCGGTGGCCGCCGCGGTCGCTCCTCATGGTTCGCGTCAGCCGCCCGGACGCCACGTCCATGCTCAACACGGTGCCCGTGGCGCCCGGAAGCGGCTCAACCGGTAGCGGGACCGCGCCCTCAGGCGGCGCGAAGGGCGCGAGCTCGACGTCCTCGGCGCCTCGCGGGCGGACGGGGAGCTCGAGCGAGCTCTCGCCGCCCGTGACGACCGTCAGCGTCACCGGCTCCGGCGAAGGCCAAGCCCAGGGCCAGTAGGTTTGCGAGAGGGCGACGCGGATGCGATGTCCGGGCGGGAAGGCGTAGGCGATCGCGTTCATCCGTAGGCGCACTGTCGTTCTCCCACCCGGCTCCAGCTGCGTCGGCGCCGCGTGGCTCTCGCGGTGCGTGAGGTTCAGGAGCCCACGCGTCACGAGCGTCGATGCGCCGTCCGGCCCGACGTCGCAGAGGCGAGCGGCCAAAAGGGCAAGGGAGCGGTCGGAGATGACCTCGAGAACCACGATCGGGAAGCCAAGGATCTCGAGGCGCTCCTCCAGCGGCTCGGAGTCGAAGCAGAGCGAGCGCCCGTCCTCGGCGCGCTGGTCCGGCGGCAGGTCACTTGACAGGCCGAAGACGCCCCAGCGACCCGCGTCAACGCCGGTGACCTGCGGGCTGGCGATCCGCAGCTCTACGTCGTCCTCGCGTGCCCGTCCGGTCAGGAGCCGCCGAGCACCGAGTGGGTAGGACCGGCTCCGGAGGTTCGGCGAGGGCCAACCCGGCTCGGCTACCCACTTGCCCGGCCGCTCGTCGTAGTAAGGGCGCGGGGGAACCGCGTCCTGCATCCACACGCGGAGCATCGGCTCGTCCATGATCCCGGTGTCGCGGCCCTTGAGCCAGTGATCCCACCAGCGCAGGCATTCCTGGAGGAAACCGATCGCGGGCCCGGGGACCGCCTGCTCGGGGTACAGGTGGGCCCACGGGCCAATCAGGCCCTTGCGGGGCCCGGGCAGCCCCGCGAGCAGTCGGAGGACGGCGTTGCGGTAGGCATCGGCCCACCCGCCGACGGCGTAAACGGGGCACGCGATGCTTGCGTAGTCCTCGCAGATCGAGCCGTGCTCCCAGTAAGGGTCGCGGCGCTGGTGCGAGAGCCACGCCTCGATGAAGGGCGGCGCCCGTTCCATCCGGTCGAGCCACTGCTCGCGCCAGCGCTCGCCGGCGACCGCGGGATCGGGAGGGCGCGCGTTCAGGACGAGCATCGACGCTGCCCACGGAAGCATGAAGTCGGCGAGGACGCAGCCGCCCATGTAATGGACGTCGTCCGCGTAGCGGTCGTCGGTCGAGCAGAGCGTGACGATCGCCTTTAGCTCGGGCGGGTGCCGCGCGGCCACCTGCAGGGCGTTGAAGCCGCCCCAGGAGAGGCCGATCATGCCCGCATCGCCCGTGCACCACGGCTGGGCTGCAAGCCAGGCGAGGACCTCGAGCGCGTCGTCCTGCTCCTGCACGAGGTACTCGTCCTCGAGGCTCCCGTCCGACGCGCCGCTGCCGCGCATGTCCACCCGGACGGAGGCGTAGCCGTGCCCGGCGAAGTAGGGATGATGGACGGAGTCTCGCAGGGCGGTCGCGTCGTCCTTGCGATAGGGCAGGTACTCGAGGAGCACCTGGACGGGATTCTCGTCCGAGTCCTGCGGCCGCCAAACGCGCGCAGAGAGGCGGCACCCATCCCCGAGCGGAATCCAGGTGTCCTCGGCCTCCCGGAGCGGCCGGGGGAAGTCGGTCTTGATCCGCACCTACGCCTGGCCCGAGGGCTCGGCGGCGGTCGCTCCGCCCGGCCCCCGGCCGAGGCGTCGCCAGCGGCCGCCGCGGGCCCGCAGGGCCTCCGTCACCCCGGAGAGGCGCGGATCGATCAGGTCCCGCAGCGTCTCTCCGAGGAGGGTGAAGCCGAGTGTCGCGAACATGAGTGCCCCGCCGGCGGAGATGATCCCCCACGACGACTGGCGCACATCGTCGAAGCCGTCGTTCAGGATCAGTCCCCAGGACGGCGTCGGCGGCTGCACGCCGACGCCCAGGAACGAAAGCCCGGCCTCGGTCGCGATCGCGCTCGGCACATCCATCGCGAGCAAGATGAAGAGGGGCGCGAGGATGTTCGGGAGGAGATGGACGCCGACGATGCGCACCGGGCCGGCGCCGAGGGAGCGCTCCGCATCGATGTAGACGTTTTGCTTGGTCGCGAGGACGAGCGCGCGCGTCACCCGTCCGTAGCCGGGGGCGTACGTGACCGCGATGACGATGATGACGTTCCGAAGCGAGGGCCCAAGCAGGGCCAGGAGCGTGAGGGCGAGTATGACGGCCGGGAAGGACTGGATCGTGTCCATGACGACCAAGAGAGCGTTGTCGGCCCAGCCGCCCAGGTACCCTGCGACCACGCCGAGGAGGAGGCCGATCGTCAGCGCGGCGAAGACGGCCGGCAGAGCGACGCTGAGCTCGACGCGCGCGCCATGGACGACGCGCGAGAAGAGGTCCCGGCCTAGGTCGTCCGTTCCGAGGACGTGCGCCTGCGAGGGTCCTTCGAGGAGGTTGGGGATGTCCTGCTTCGCGGCCGGGTAGGGGGCGAGAATCGGAGCGAAGAGCGCGAAGCAGACGAGGACGACGACGACGGCGAGGCCGAAGGCGCCGGCGGGACGCCGGACGATCCGGAAGAGCAGCGAGTCGCGGCCGAAAAGGCGGACGCGCGCGACGGGTGCGGTCGGAGCGACGGACATCAGACTGGTGCCGATCCCTCCTCGACGCGGATCCGCGGATCGAGGAAGCGGTAGGAAAGGTCGGCCAGGAGGTTTGCGGCCACGAATAGAAGCGCGATGACGAGAGCCGTGCCGCGCACGATCGGGTAGTTGCGCGTCGCGATCGCCGCGAAGACGAGCTGGCCGAGCCCGTTCCGCGCGAAGATGACCTCCACGAAGATAGCGCCTCCGAGGAGCGTCCCGAGGCCGACGCCGAGGACGGCAACCGTCGGCACGAGCGCGTTCTTGAGCGCGTACTTGTAGAAGATGAGCCGTTCGCGGATGCCGAAGGCGTACGCGGTGCGCACGTAGTTCGCGCTGAGGACCTCGAGCATGCTTGTGCGGACGAGCCGCGCGAAGTAGCCGATCCACCCGAGCCCGAGCGCGACCGCGGGGAGGACAAGGTGGCGAGCGTAGTCGAGCGGGTCGGAAAAGCTCCCGGTCCCGACCGCGGGGAGTACCGGCCAGCGGAGGGCGAAGAGGAGAAGCAAGAACAGTCCGGCGACGTAGGGCGGCATCGTTATGAAGGAGACGGACACGAATGCGGTCACGCGGTCGAGGAGCGAGTTGGGCCGCGTCGCCGCCAGCACGCCGAGCGGGACCCCTAGGACGACCGCGAGCCCGAGGCCGGCGACCGCGAGGACGACCGTGTGCGGCAGCGCCGCCGCGATCAGCTTCGTCACCGGCACCCCGGTGACGAAGTCCTCGCCGAGGTTTCCGTGCAGCACGCCCCAAACGAAGTCGGCGATCTGCCGGTAGACGGGATCGTCCAGGCCCATCTGCTGCCGCACGGCGGCTGACAGGGCGGGGCTGGCGCGCGGGCCGAGGATGATCTGCACCGGATCGCCGGGGATCACGTGGACGAGCCCAGCGAGCATGACGATGATGAGCAGCCCGACGAGCGCGCTCATGATGACCCGCTTGACGAGGTAGACGAGCACGCCTGGGCTCGCTGGCCCCCCGCTCCAGGCTACGCCGAGGGCCGGAAGGCGAAGCCGTAGTACACGCTGCCGTCGGGCCGGATCGACGGGGTGATGCCCTTCTTCGTCGCGAGGTAGAGCGTCGGCCACGCGACCCAGACGGCCGGAACGTCCTCGTCCATGAGCTGTTGCATGCGCACGTAGATGTCCTGCCGCTGGGCCTCGTCGACGGTGCGCGCGCCCTGCTTGTCGAGGCTCGAGTACTCCTCGTTGCACCAGGACATGTAGTTCCAGACGTTCACCTGTCCACACGTGAACCAGACGGTCACCCACGACGGGTCCGGGTTCGTCGTGAAGCCCGAGTAGAAGAGCTGCTTCTTCTGGTCCGCCGCCTTCGTGGCCTGGTCGAACTGCGCGCTCTCCTCCACCTGCACCTTGATTTTGAGTCCAATCTCCTGGAGGTTCTGTTGGGCGATCTCGGCGATCTTGTCGGCGCCCGGCTCGGCGTTCGAGACCGAGAAGACAAGCTCGCGGCCGGCCGCATTCGCCTGCTGGACGTACTGCTTCGCCTTGTCGACGTCACGCTCGTACTTCGGCGCCTGTTCCCAGTAGCCGACCGGCATGCCGGGCGCAATCTCCGCTGTCGCCTGCGTGTACAGGCCGTTGAAGGCCGCCTCGATCATGGACGGGACGTCGACGCCGTAGCGAATCGCCAAGCGGATGTTCTTGTCCTGCAGGAGCGGGTGCGTAACGTTCATGCCGATCCAGTTGTAGTTCAGCGACGTGCGCTTATCGACCGTGAACTGGTCGTTGCCTTGAAAGCGCTCGACGGCGTTGGTCGGCAGGACGGCGAAGTCGAGCTGTCCGCTCTCGAGCGCGATCGACGTCGGGTTGTCCTCGCCGATGACAATGAAGTCGATCTCATCCCACACAGCCGGCTGCGCGTAGTCGGAGTTCGCCTCGCCGTACTCCGCGAACTTCTTCAGCACGACCTTCTGGGTCGGCGACCACGACACGAACTCGTAGGGCCCGGTGCCAACGGGGTTCGTGGCGAACTTCTTGGCACCCAGCTCCTCGACAGCCTTCTTCGACACGATCGAGCCTGACTGGACGGGCACCGTCGTCGTCATGAGCGGCGCGAACGGCTCCTTCAGCACGACGACGCCGTCGTATTTCCCCTTGACTTGGACGCGGTCGAGGGTCGCCCAGTCGCCCGCGTACGGCGACTCGAGCTTGGGCTTCGTCAGGCCGGCGATCCGCTCGAACGAATACTTGACGTCCTCGGCCGTAACCTCGCCGTAGCCCTTGTGGAAGGGGATTCCCTGCTTGAGCTTAAATTGCCACTGCAGACCGTCGCTCGAGCCTTCCCAGCTCTCCGCGAGCGTATTGGCCGTCTCGAAGGACCCGGGCTTGTACGCGACGAGCTGCTCGAAGATGTTCGTCGCGACGTTCGTGTCGGCATGGCCAGGTTGGATCGCCGGGTCGACGTTCTCGATGTCCTCGTCGAGATGGAGCCGCAAGGTGCCGCCGGTCGCAGCGGCAGTCCCGGTGGCTCCGCGCGGCTCCTCTCCACCGCCACAGGCCGCGAGGATGGCGGTCGCCGCGGGAAGCGAGAGACCGAGACCGGCCGCACGCTGGAAGAACTGTCGACGGTCGATGCGCCGTTCAGCCAGGTCTGCGACCAGCGACTCGATTTGCGGGTCCGACGGGCTCATGGCTCTCCTCCTCGCGTCGCGAACCGAAGGTATCTCGCATCGACGCCCCGTCGTCAAGGGACTGCGGTCGCGACGGGCTCGGCCGCGCCGGCGCGGACGCGGCGCCAGTGGTGGCAGGCGGCGAGATGCTCGGGCTCGATCTCCTCCAGCTCGGGCTCGACCGTGCGTGAGAGGTCGTCGGCGTAGGGGCACCGCGTGTGGAAGCGGCAGGCGGGCGGGGGAGTGCGGGGGCTCGGGATCTCACCCGGAAGCAGGAGCCTCTCTTCGGTACGGCGCCGACGCGGGTCCGGCTCCGCGAGCGCCGAGAGGAGCGCCTGCGTGTACGGGTGCACCGGTGCGTCCAGCACGCGCTCTGTCGGCCCAACCTCGGCGATACGGCCGAGGTACATGACGGCGATGCGGTCGGCCAGGTACTCGAGGATGGAGAGGTTGTGCGTGATGACGAGGTAGGTGAGGCCGAGCCGCTCGCGGAGGTCGTTCATGAGGTTGAGAATCGCCGCAGCCGCGGAGACGTCGAGCCCCGACGTCGGCTCGTCCGCGACGAGAAAGTCGGGTCGCGTGGCAAGCGCACGGGCGATGCCGACTCGCCGCGCCTGGCCTCCGGAGAGCTCATGGGGGTACTTGGTGGCGAGCTCGTCCGAGAGCCCGACCATCTCGAGAAGGTCGGCCGGCGCGTAGCGCTCCGCCTCCTGAACGCGGTTGATGCGGTACGGCTCGGTCAGCAGGTACGAGACGCGAAGCCGCGGCGAGAGGCTCGCGTGCGGGTCCTGGAAGACCATCTGCAGGCGCCGGCGAAGGCGGCGGAGCTCCGCGCCGCGAGCGGTCGAGATCTCGCGCCCGTCGAAGCCGACCGACCCCGCCGTCGCGCGCGTCAGCCGAACGATCGTCCGCCCGAGCGTCGTCTTGCCCGAGCCCGACTCGCCGACAAGCCCGAGCGCCTCGCCGCGCCGGATGTCGAGGTCGACGCCGTCCACCGCCCGGACGGGGGGTAGGGCTGCGCGCCGGAGCAGGCGTTCGAAGAGACCGCGCCGGTCCGCGAAGTACGTGCGCAGCGCCCGGACCTCGACGAGTGTGTCGGCGGACGCGCTCATGCGCGGGCGTTCGCGCCGATGCGGGAGAAGCCGGCCGGGAGCTCATAGCCGGAGGAGCGGTCGTAGATGTTGCAGCGCACCCGACGGCCGTCGTACTCGACGTAGCGGGGCTCGCGTTCCCTGTTCACGGGCTGCGCGTACGGGCAGCGGTCGACGTACTTGCACCCCTGGGGCAGTCTCGAGAGGCTCGGGACGCGGCCGGGGATGGTTTCGAGACGCTGCCCCCGGCGCGCGCGCGACGGCACCGCGGCGAGGAGCGCCTGCGTGTACGGGTGCAGCGGCCGCGCGTAGAGCGAGAACACGTCGCCCTCCTCCACCGTCCGGCCCGCGTACATGACGACGACGTGGTCGCAGACCTGCGCGACGACGCCCAGGTCGTGGGAGACGAAGAGGATCGCCGTGCCGCGCTCGTCGCGTAGCCGGCGGAGCAGGGCGAGGATCTGCGCCTCGAGCGTGACGTCGAGCGCCGAGGTCGCCTCGTCCGCGATCATGAGCGCCGGCTCGAGCAGGAGCGCCATCGCGATCATGATCCGCTGGCGCATCCCACCCGAGAACTGGTGCGGGAAGTCGTTCAGGCGCGAGGCAGCGTCGGGAATGCCGACCTGCTCGAGGATCCCCACGGCGCGACGCCGAAGCTCGCGGCGCTCGCCGCGGCGGTGCGCGCGCTGAACGTCGATGAGCTGCGTCCCGATAGTGAACGTTGGGTTCAGGCTCGTCAGCGGATCTTGGAAGATCATCGCGATCCCTGACCCGCGCAGCCGGCGGCGCTCCTCCTCTCGCAGCGCCAGCAGGTCGCGGCCCTCGTAGACGATCCGGCCGCTCCGGATCTCGCCGTTCGGCGGGAGGAGGCCCATGAGCGCGAGCGCGAGCGTCGACTTGCCGCAGCCTGACTCGCCCACGATGCCCACGATCTCGCCCGGCCGGACGGCGATTGAGACGTCGTGCAAGGCCTCTAGGGGCCGCCGCCTCGTGTAATAGGCGACGCTGAGCCCGTCCACCTCGAGCACCGGCTTCCCGGGAGCGGGTCGCGCGTCCATTGCGGCCCCTATCCTCTCAAACTCGACTTGTGGCGCCGGCCGCATGTCCTGGTCGCGGCTGTATAACACCGCGGATGCGAGTAAGGACGACTTTCCCGCGGCAGACGCGGCTCATCGAGCATACGTGGATCCCGCTGAACGCCGGTTGCCGCCTCGCGGCGCGGATTTGGCTGCCGGAGGACGCAGAGGATGATCCCGTTCCCGCCATCCTCGAGTACATCCCCTACCGCAAGGGCGACGCGACGGCAACGCGCGACGCCCTCATCCACCCATACTTCGCCGGGCACGGCTACGCCTCCGTTCGGGTCGACATCCGTGGCAGCGGAGACTCGGACGGGATCCTCGAGGACGAGTACTTGCCGCAGGAACTCGAGGACGGCGTCAACGTGATCGCCTGGCTCGCCGAGCAGTCCTGGTGTACGGGCGTCGTCGGCATGATCGGCAAGTCCTGGGGCGGCTTCAACGGCCTCCAGGTCGCCGCTCTTAGACCCCCGGCGCTTCGGGCCGTCGTCTCGGTCTGCTCGACGGACGACCGCTACGCCGACGACGTGCACTACATGGGCGGATGCGTGCTTGCAAGCGACATGCTCGCCTGGGCGGCCACGATGCTCGCCTACAACGCGCGCCCGCCCGATCCCAAGATCGTCGGCGAGCGGTGGCGCGAGCAATGGCTCGAGCGGATGGAACAGACGCCGCCGTTCATCGAGTCATGGCTCTCGCATCAGCGGCGGGACGATTACTGGCGGCACGGCTCCGTCTGTGAGGACTATGACGCGATCCAGTGCCCCGTCTACATGGTTGGCGGCTGGGCGGACGGGTACTCGAACGCGATCCCCCGCTTCCTGGCCGGCTACCAAGGCCCGCGCCGGGGTCTCATCGGACCTTGGGCCCATTCGTACCCGCACGAGGGCCTCCCCGGGCCGCCGATCGGCTTTCTCCAGGAGTGCATACGTTGGTGGGACCACTGGCTCAAGGGCAAGGACACGGGCTTGATGAATGAGCCCATGCTGCGAGTCTGGATGCAGGAGTGGGAGCAACCGCCCGCCGGTTGCGGCGCCGAGCGCCCAGGGCGTTGGGTCGCCGAGCCGACCTGGCCCCCCGCCAAGCGGGAGCCGCTCGCCCTCTACCTCGACGGCACGGCGCTGGTGCGCGAGCCGGCCGCGGGCTGCGATCGGGTCCTCAGAGGCCCCCAGTCCACGGGCTCGTACTCCGGCGTCTGGTGCGGCTGGGGAAACCCGGAGGACGCCCCGCGAGATCAGCGGGCCGACGACGGCCTCTCGCTCTCATTCGTGTCCGAGCCCCTTGAAGAGCGCCTCGAGATCCTCGGGTTCCCCGAGGCGGTACTCACCCTCGCGTCCGACCGGCCGCTCGCGAACGTCGCCGTGCGCCTCTGCGACGTCGCGCCGAACGGCTCGTCGCTCCTCGTCTCGCGCGGGTTCCTCAACCTCGCGCACCGCGAGAGCCATGAGCACCCGGCGCGCCTCCAACCCGGGCGCCATTACGAGGTGCGGGTGCGCTTGGACGCGATCGCCTACGCGTTCCCGGCCGACCACCGGATCGGCCTCTCGGTCTCTTCCGCGTACTGGCCGTTCCTGTGGCCCGCACCGGCGCCCGTGACCCTCACGTTGGCGACCGGCGCGAGCCGGCTCGAGCTACCCGTCCGCGTGCCGCAGCCTGAGGACGAGGCACTCGCTCCTTTCAGCGAGCCGGAGGTTCCGCCCCCGCTCAAGGTCGTGGCGCGGGCGCCGGAATCCGGGCGCATCGAGATCCGCCGGGACGTCGCTACGGCGCGCCAGGACCTCATCTGGGACAACGTGTTCTTTGCCGGAACCCGCTTCCCCGACGGGCTCGTCTATGACGAGCGCTCGACGAATGGCTACTCGATCGTCGACGACGACCCATTGACGGCCACGGTCACGGCCGAATGGCATGTCGAGGTCGGCCGCGACGGCTGGCAGACGAGCGTCGAGACGCGGAGCGTGATGACCGCAGACGCGGAGAGCTTCCTTGTCACGAACATGCTCGAGGGGTACGAGGATGACCACCGCGTCTTCTCGAAGACGTGGTCGAAGACAATCCCGCGCGACCACGTTTGAGCCGCGCGCGGGCGTATGATCAGTCATGTTCGCCGGCAACGCGCGCGACGAAAGCCGCCGGCATCGGATGCATGATCGACTGCGACGTCCACCAGAACCTGACCTCGATCAACGACCTCCTCGACTATCTCCCGGAGGCTTACCGCGAGCATGTTCTTCACGGTGGCTACGCGGGCATCGACTTCCCGTCCTATCCGTGGACGCACCCCGAGGGCTTCTGGCGGCGAGACGCGTTCCCGGAGGACGGCCGCCCTCCGGGCTCGGACTACGACCTCCTGCGCCGACAGTTGCTCGACGAGTACAGCATCGACTACGCGATCCTCACCGGCGAGGACATCCTCACCGCGTCGGCGTTCTCGAGTCCGCAGTTCGCGTCCGCGGTCTGCCGAGCCTACAACGACTGGCTCCTCGACACGTGGGCGGCGCGCGACCCGCGCCTGAAGGCGTCGATCGCCGTCGCGACGCAGGACCCGCCGGCGGCCGCCACCGAGATCCGGCGGCTCGCCGACCGCCCCGAGGTGGTCCAGGTGCTCCTCCCGACCGGGGCGCGTGCCGGCTATGGACACCCGCAGTTCGACCCGATTTGGGAGGCGGCGAACGAGACAGGGGTCGTCGTCGGCATCCATGTCGGCGCGGACGGCTGCGGGACGCTGGGCCAGCCGACCGCGACCGGGTGGCCGATCTACTACATCGAGTACCACACGCTCTTCTCGACGGCGATGATGTCCCACCTCGTGAGCCTCGTCTGCCACGGGACGTTCGAGAAGTACCGCGGTCTGCGCGTCGTGCTCATCGAAGGCGGCGTCTGTTGGTTGCCGGGCCTCCTCTGGCGACTGGATGCGAACTACAAGGCGCTACGCATGGAGGTGCCGTGGCTCACGCGGCTTCCGAGCGAGTACGTCCGTGACCACGTCCGGCTGACCACCCAGCCGCTGGAGCGCCCCGACACAATCGGCGATCTCCGCGCCGTCCTCGAGACGATCGGCCCCGAGATGCTGCTCTTCGCGACCGACTATCCGCACTGGGACTTCGACAATCCGCTCTTCTTGCCGGTCCGCGACGAGTGGAAGGAGTCGATTTTCGACGGCAACGCGCGCCGCTGGTACGGGCTCCCCGCGAAGGTCGCCGCCGCCGCCGGTTGAGCCGCGGCCGCGTCTCCGTCCCCGTCGGCCGGGTCGACGAGCTTCCGCCCGGTGGGCGACGCCTCGTCCAGGTCGAGGGTGCGGAGGTGGGCATCTTCAACCTCGGCGATCGCTTCGTCGCCTACCGCAATCACTGCCCCCACCAAGGCGCCCCTGTCTGTCTCGGGCGCGTCGGCGGAACGACGCTCTCGTCCACTCCGGGCGACTATGTGTACGGCCGGCACGGGCGCGTCCTCGTCTGCCCTTGGCACGGCTGGGAGTTCGACCTCGAGACAGGGCGCACGCTCTTCGGCGGGCTCTCGCGTCTCGCTCCCGTCGGCGTGCGCGTCGAAGACGACATGCTCATCCTCGAGCTTCCGCGCGCGGACGCCGAGCTACCGTAGATCCTGGCACTAGCCCGGCGACTTGAACGGTCCTCGGGGAGAGCCAGGGCTAGCCGCTCGATGCGCGCCACACGGGGCCAACTCCATGGACTCGGCGGCTGGCGCGTCCCCGTACGACGAGGGTGGGACCGCCGATCTTGCGCAGGTCGAGGCACTGCCCGGGTAGAAACAAAGTCCTGCGAAGGGGGCTAGAGCCGACGCCCGGACTCGAACCCGGGACCCCTTCATTACGAGTTAAGCGCGTCGGCCAGGCGGATTCCGCGATTTCCCTGCAAAAGTGAAGGACGCGCCGGAACGGCTAGTCCGTAGAAGTCCACAGAAGTCCACAGCGCTCCAGCGATGTGTTCCAACGGTGTTCCAATCGATCGACCTCCGCGTCGGCAGACGGCGTTGCGTTCTGCCCATACACGCCTAGCACCGTGGCACCGGCCGGAACGCCGGTTGCCAGGAACCGTGGGTGCGTTTCCCGAATCCGAGCGCCGGTTACCTGGAAACCATGAACTCGAAATGGTCGCTCGGCTCCAGAAGCTCGCTCCTCTCGATCGGAAGCGACGGGTCGATTCTCTCGGTTGTCGTGCGTCGCTTCTCTCGGCCGGAACCAAGAACGCGGCGCTCGGGCGCTCGATGAGCCGCTGGCACGCCTGGGCGAACGCAGCGGCCTTCCTCGCCATCGGAGGAGCACTGCTCGCGCGAGAGCTCTTCCGGAATCGCGTGGCCGGCTGAGGCCATCAATCCGGCCGACCCGCGGACGAGCGTCGCCACGAGATCCTCCTGCAGCGCCGACCGCACGCCGCGCCAACCGTCTCCGCGGCGGCTCGCTATCCGAGCAGAGCCAGGAGGGCCTTCCTTCCCTCGAAGGCGTAGGAGGAGGTCGACTAGACGTGTGGCTCCTGCCGGGTACGGGTACGCAAGCCCGGGCAGGGGCGGCACGCGCGTCCGCGGGACGGCGCCGTACGCGTGCGAGAACGCGCGAATCGCGCTATCAGCCGCGGTGGAGATCGCCGATAACGAGATTCCCCTGCCCGTCCTGATCCGCGGCACCGACTACCTCGAGACGGACGCGATTGCCGAGCGCGCGGAGAGGCCGGCGCGGAAGCCGGCCCCCCTCTCCGGGTTGTCGATACGTCAGCGGATGCGCATCCCCAGCGTTGAATCCCAGTGGAGAACGTCGTCGTAGCGCTGTAACGGCGCTTCCGGGAGCTCGCCGACGCTGATCCCGTAGCGCCAGTTCGGCGGGCAGATGGCGATGTAGCAGGCGTAGCCTCCTACGCCCGTGGGGTGCACAAACTCAGTCGCATGCAGAATCCGTGGGATTTGCAGGAAGATCGAATAAGTGCACCACGGGTCGAGGCACTCACGTCGCACGCTGCCGACCCAGCGCTCGGCGTGAGCGTTCGCGTTCGGCGCCTGGACGGGTGTGCGGATCACCGCGATCCCTTCGCTTTTGAAGACGTGGTCGAAGCCGCCGCCGAACTTGGAGTCGCGATCGTGGATGAGGAAACGGAGTCGCCCTTGGCGATCGTCGATCGCCATCACCAGGTTGCGCGCCTGCTGGGCTGTCCAGGCGCCGTGAATCGTCGTGCGCGGGCGCTTGTCGAATGTCTTCAGCTCAAAGGAACGGCTTCACCGTCATGACGAAGACCGCCGACAGGAGCAGGAGCGCGTCGAGCGTCCCGACGAGGAAGTACTGCCGTGCCCGCGCTGCGACGGCCGGAGCCTCGGGGCCGTGCTCCTCGACGAGCTCCTCGATCGCCTTCTCCGCGCGGCTGCAGTAGAAGAGGTCGACGGCCGCGGAGACTGCCCAGGCGGCGATGCCGTACTGGATGAAGAAGTCGTCGTAGCCCCAGTTCCCCTGCTCGACGAGTGCGAAGCCGAAGCCGGCGAGGACGAGGGCGGCGGCGCCGAAGACCGGCCCCTCGACCGGCTCGGAGAGACGGAGCACGGTGAGCACCCGCCCCGCGTCGCGCGCGCGGAGGCCGATGAGGCCGAGGACGACGAGGAGGAAGCTGCCACCTGCCCAGACGACGGCCGCGAGGACGTGCAGGACGAGGAACCACTCGTAGCCGCTGACGGCAACCACGGCGCCCGCAAATGCTATGGGAGCGCGGATGCGAGCATTCGCAACCCGCAGGGCCGGCCGCCTACGCGGGGGACGCGGTCGACGTGGAAGCCGGCGAGGTGCCCACGAGCGCCCGCCCAGCGGGACGTCGAGCCCGCGGAGGCGGTGGACGCTCTCCTTCGTCCGGGGCCCTTGTGGGACTCCAGGCCTCAGGAGCCTGAAGCGGCTTGCTTGCGCGTCTTGCGGGACCAGGATCGACTGTTGCCGTCGTGTTCGCCCTCGCCGGGGCGGCGATGCTGCTCTTCACCGAAGCGAACACGGTGACCGCGTTCTCGCTGATCGCGGTCGGAGGGGCGCTCGCGGTCGTTGTAGAGACGGACAAGCGTCGGCGGGGCGGAACGTCTCACTAGGCGGGAGAACGCCTCACGCAGAACGAGCGCCTTCAGGACGAGCGCGTGCCGCGCGCGCGGCAGTTCTACTCCGAGGAGTTGAGGGCGAAGCTACGGCGCCGGCACGCTGCCGGAGAGACGATCCGCAGCTGGCTGAGCGGACGGGGATTCCCCTCGGCCAGGTGAAGCACATATTCGGCACCAATGGGCAGAAGGGGCCAGGACGAGCCCCCGTCGCCGCCGGCGAGCAGGCCGCGCTGTTCTAGCCAAGTACGACGTCGAGTCGATCTCCCCCAAGCCTGTGACCGCAAGCGCCAGAAGCCGTCCCTGACGCTGTCCCCGCGCCCCAGCGTCCAAGTGCAAGAGACGATCCCGCCGGGCTGCCGGGTCTTGTCGACGCCGGTGAGAATGCAACGCGGCCCGCCTTCGCGTCGTCGCCGAAAGCGGGAGGTGACCCGATGAACGATTCCGACTACCGCATGTATCCGGAGGCGCGCCCGTCGGCGGCCGAGTACAAGGAGATGGACGCACCGGTTCGCAGGCTGGTCGCGGCACTAAACAGGCTGCCAAGCGTGAGGACGATCAGCTCATGCGGCGGGCATGAGACGCCGGTGAGTCTCGACTCATTGCCGTTCGAGCAGTGGTACGTGACGATCGTGCTGGAGCCTGCTGATTGGGAGGCCGATATTCATGCGCCGAGTCCCCAGGCGTGGATGGATCTGGAGTTCCTTGCCTACCTGGTGAATGCACCGCCATTGCGGACACGCGAGGTCGAGATTGTCGCGTATGCGAAGCCGCCGCATCTGAACTTTCCCGGCCGGATGCTCGCGTTTAACCTGCACGGCTGGCGCGACGGCGAAGGCGGCGTCGAGCCGGATGAGCTGGCCGCGGAGATCGACAAGGGCCTGCTTGAGCTCTATCGCGCCGCTGGTGAAGACTGAGCCTGGGAAAACCCGCTTCGGGCAGCTTCTCTCAGATCCCCGCGTAGGGAGCGATTGCTCCGGGTGGTAAGTCTAGGAGCCGCCGAGGTTCCAGGTGCGCACCGGGGTACGCACCCGCTGGCAAGGGGCGGTCACCGGCGTCGGGCTTGCCTCCCTCGCCTACCGTGGTTAACGTGGGTTTTGAGTCGACCTACGAGAACCGGCGCCAGGGCTTCAATGCTCCCGCCGCCACTCCGTAGCTACCGGCTCTTTTCCTTTTTGAGCACCCGCGCTATGACGGCCCCTAAGAGCTTGCGCGGGGAGAGCACTGGCCGTTGTCGAGCGCGGACGGCATTACAACCGCAGCCGCCACTCGGCAAGGAGCTCATCGCGCGTCATAACGGCCCATTCAGGAACGTTCTCGGCGGCCTCAAGCTGTCGGTCGCTCAGATGATCTATGCCCATGTAGGCAAGTGTTCGAGGGTGGACTAGATATCGCGCAAAGCGCAGCGACGGGTCAGATTCGTCCGGCGGCCGTAGGGCTTGGCTCTCGTGGGTCATTGCTCTGACGATCCTCTCACGGTTCCCATCAATGCCGAAACGATAAAACCGAAGTCCGCAAAGAGCTGGCCTCCCAGGCGACCGAATCCCCTCTCCCAGAGACTTTCGTCCCTCACGGGTCGCCTAGTGCGGCCCGTTGACGTTCGGGACCGCAACAATGAGGGTGCCGGGCGGCATCCCACTGGGTCGCCGCGCGGTCGCCGCAGGCCGCCGCGATCCAGAAAGTCAGGAGCCGCCCGGCACTGGTTGAAACCTTTTCACCAAGCGAAACCTTCCGGGATCCCCCAAACGGGGGAGGCAATGCGCTCCTTGAGCGAGTGGCAGGCCGCCGGCCTCTCCCGCGAGCGGATACGGCAGCCCGCCGCCGGCCCCTGACCCCGAGACCACACCGGGACCACACGGCCACCGCCTTCAGCGACAACTACGGCAGGGGCGAACCCGATGGTTGAGCCAAGTTGGCATGGCTCCTAGCCCCCTTCGTTTCCGGGCAGCAAACGGGCAGCAAACGTCGAAATCGACTTCGCTCAACCATGCTGTGTAGCGTCGCCGGCTGGCCGTCTCTCTGTCCGATGGGCGGCTGAGAGTGCGGAGCGGCGACGGGATGACCCACAACCATGCTGGCGGAATCTTCTTGCCTTGAATCCGACCTGTCTCCCGC
>WNFZ01001965.1_pt1 | contig 19716 bp, 16 predicted proteins | sample 5400081 | NCBI WGS metagenome assembly WNFZ01 (sample SAMN13153365, study PRJNA577476) | soil metagenome | isolation source: 80 cm soil or saprolite under grassland replicate 1 | place: USA:California | collected 2016-06-15
AACGCGTGCCGCATACGTCCCTTCCAGATATTTGCGCTGATGGCATATTTGAGTCTGATTCGTCGCGGAACCTGGACCTCCGGTGGAGGAGATCATCCGCAGTATACGATTGCCTCGCTGGTCGGGATCACTTAAAAACGACACGCCTTGTTTTGCCCAGATGGCCCCTGGCACACCCGGCCATCCAGGCGCAGTGCGAACGATCCAGCCATGCATAGTCAGCTGTTTGTGTTTCGTATAATTGAAGTCATCAAATATGACTTGAGAAGGCGATCCCTCCTTAGCGGCGGACTTCTTTTGAGTAATTGATTTGTTACTAACGGCGGCCTGCAGTGAACTTCTGCGGACGACGGCCGGCGCCTTGGGGATGGCGTCTTCTCGTATCAGAAAGCCGATGGACCAAACAGCGACAAACAATAACCCCGGAATTTTCATGAACGTCTGGAGCCTCCTTTGAAAACTTAAAAGCAGTACATCGGCGTGCCCCTGGTTTGGGCTTTGCTCCTCGAGTTGAATTGCGAAGCTCCAGGGGTTTTTGTGTCCTTAGTGGACCGCTGTTATTGGCGTTCCTTGTTGGGGTCGTGACAAAGACGGCCTGGGATAAGTGGCAACAGATTCAGGACTTTCTATCTAATCTTTTCCTTTACTATCAAGATTGAACTAGGCCGCCAACGTACCTGGGCTTGGCTTAAAGAGCTGTTGTTGCCGCTGCCTTATCACGATTCCTGTTTTCCTCCTGTCGGTCCGGGAGTCTCCGCGAAAGTGCTAACGAGCGATAGGTGCGATTCTACGCGAGCTTCAGTTCGACCTGTTTGCGACTCTTGCGCGCGGCCGCGGTCGAACCGCGTACGATAAATTCGGGTTCGACGGCAATTTGCGGAACATAAGATTCGCGGTTTTCAATTCGGTTCAGCAAGGTCCGCGCGGCAATTTCACCCATCTTTTGGAGTGGTTGACGCACCGTCGTGATGGCCGGATTGCTGTAGGCGGCGCTCTCAATTCTATCTCACCGGGATGATCCAGCGGAATAGATGAAAGCCAATACTGCCGGAAGGCATTCTGGCGCAGCGGCGGGCGGAGACGCACTAGCTGGGAGCGATTAACTTGGGCCTGAAGTGCCCTAGAAAATCGATTTTTCAATTTGACAACCGTCGGGACTTCTGTTAAGTGTCGCCACGTTACTCCACCTCTCAGCACTTTAGAACAAGTTGAAGTCCTCAGGTTTACCTTTTCGGGAAGAAGGAAGTTGATGACCTTTTGTCGGCACCGCGAACGAAATCACTGAAGTCCGGCGATGCGCAGAACCAGGGGGGCCGAACGCATACACACCAATCCAGCAACCTTGAGTCGTTACTTTGGCGAATTTGTCCATACTTGGTCCAAAATCCCTCGCCAGGTGCAACCTGGAGTCTGATGAGGCGGTGGTGCGCTCTTTTGATTGAGAACGGCAAGGAACCCGGTCATAGCTCTGACTGTGGGTGTTGCTGACTCGAATTCTTAATTGGGGGTCACTGATATGCGAAGTGCAAACAAGTCTTGGCCAAAACATTCCCTTGTCACAAGAATTTTCTTAGTACTCTTATTGATAGTCTGTGGCAGTCTCAGCATCCAGGGGCAAACAATTTTTGGGCGTATCTCCGGTACGGTGCGGGATAACCGAGGTGGGGTCGTACCGAACGCGTCCATTACCGTGTCTGACGCAGCCACAAATCTGGTGCGCACCGCAACCACGGATGAGAGCGGGTTCTATACTGTGGCGAACCTGCCCGTTGGCACTTATGCCGTACTGGCCGAACAGAAGGGATTCAAAAAAGCCTGGCACGGCGACAACGTATTGGTTGCCGATGCGCGCCTTACAGTGGACATGACACTTGAGCCGGGCGAGCTGTCGGAAACGGTTCAGGTTTCTACCTCCTCGGAAGGAGAGACGGTGAATATCACCTCTGGAGAAGTGGCGCGGGTGGTCGACAAGCGGCAGGTACAAAACCTTGCACTGAACGGGCGGAACTATATGCAACTCGTTACGCTAATTCCGGGCTCGGTCATACTCGATGAAGATCAGCTGGCACTTACTACCAGCTTGAGCATTAGCCAGGCGGCCATCAATGGCAATCGACCTAATTACAATAACCTTACGGTCGATGGCGGCTTCAATATGGATTCCGGCAGCAACAACAGCCAAATCAACAACGTCGGGATTGACTTCATCGAGGAAGTCAAGATCCAGACCTCCAACTTCTCTGCCGAGTACGGGCGCAACGCTGGAGCGGCCGTCAACATAGTCACACGCGGCGGCGGCAATAATTTTCACGGCAGCGCTTTTGAATTCATCCGCAATGACAAGCTTGACGCACGTCGCTTTTTCGCACCGGTAAGACAAAAACTGAGGTTCAACAACTTCGGCTGGAACTTCAACGGACCCATCAAGAAAGACAAGCTCTTCTTTTTTGGAGGCCAGGAGTGGAAGTACATCCGGCAGGATTCAGACCCGACCCGACGATCGCTACCCACCAGGGCTGAGAGGAATGGCGATTTCAGCGGGCGTTCTGGGACGCTGAACGTGCCGAGCGGCTACACGGCCATCAATCCGGCCACGGGCGCGACGGTTGCCGCGGGCCAGCCGATTCCTGGCCGTAACCTCGCTAACCTAAGGTTGAACGGCGCGCCTGCAGGTATTACGGCTGATGGTAAGGCTATTGCATCCGTCTATAACGAAATGGAGAAACTAGCCAAAGCCTACAGCGACACCACGGCGGCAAACAATGCCACATTCCAGCAACCTAACCCGTTCAACTATCGGGAAGACAATTTTCGACTCGACTATCGCTTCAATGAGAAGCACAACGTCTATGGCCGCTACTTTCACGACCACTACGACCTAATTGATCCCTTTGGCACCTTCATCACTTCGCAATTGCCTACGATTCCGACCAATCGCTTGCGTCCTGGAACGAGCGTTCAGATCTCTTATACCTGGCTCATCAGTCCCACACTGATCAACGAGGCGAAGATTAACGCGTCGTGGAACGGCCAACGCATTCCGCCGGTCGGCGAGTTCTGGAAACGCGATACTTACAGTTTCACCTACCCGCAACTCTTCTCCGGTGGTCGCTTCGACAACGGCATTCCGGACACCACCATCACTAACTTTGCCAGCTTCAACGGCCCCTCCGGTTCATTGTTGTCGCCAACCACTGACATTGCCGAGAGTGACAATCTCACGATCATTCACGGTAAGCACTCACTCAAGACTGGAGTGCTGGTTGTCCGGAACCGGAAGGATCAAAATGGGCGGTCGAATTACACTGGCACGCTCGCCTTCAGCACGAGTGGAAACACGAGAACGACTGGTAACGCCTTTGCAGATGCGTTGCTCGGAAATTTTCGGACCTACAACGAGGCGGACAATGACCCGATCGGATTCTTTCGGTTCAACCAGGTAGAGTCATACGTTACGGATAGCTGGAGGCTCACGCCAAATCTCAGCCTCGAGCTCGGAGCGCGCTATTACCACTTCTCGCCCACTTATACACAGGCCAATAACGTAGCAAACTTTGACCCTGCCAAATACGATCCCGCCCAGGCAGTAACCATCCTCGCTAACGGCAACATTGATCCGACCATGGGTGGGAATCGCTTCAACGGGTTGGTGCGCGCGGGAAACGGGATCCCTTCAGATCAAGTGGGACGCGTTAGCAACGCCAGTAGCGCCGCCGTGCTGGCCGTTCCGACCGGAGCGCCTCGGGGTTTTTACCAGCCCGCTAATCGCCTCGCCCCGCGCGTCGGCTTTGCCTATGCTCCATTTGGGAACGACAAAACCTCAATTCGCGGCGGCTTCGGCATTTTCTACGATAAGGCCGAGGGTAACTTGATCTTTTCGCAGCTAAATGTCCCTCCTTTCATCAATACGCCACAGTTTGAAAACGGCAACATCGGAAATCCCTCAGGTGGCACGCCCTCCGCGCTGACACCTTTCGGCACTATTAACGCGATCGATCCCAACTTGAACATAGCCTCTGCGATGAATTTCAGCCTTGGCGTGCAACGGGAACTACCTCGTGGCTTCTTTGTTGAGGCGACTTACGTTGGCAATCTGGGAAGTCACCTGATACGCCAGCCGGATATCAATATGCCGACTTTCGCAGCTCTGGCGGCGAACGCCGCCGGCGCTAAGGCATCCGTCAACTCTCTACGACCATATAAGGGTTTCTCTCAAATCAGGATGCGTCTCTCGGATGCAAATTCGAACTATCATGGTCTGCAGCTTTACACCGCTAAACGCAAAGGCGATCTGCAACTTACCGCCTCATATACGTGGTCCAAGACTCTCACGGACACGAGCGGCAACGGAGACAACGTAGATGTCGGCGACGATCCGTTCAACCGTCACTTGAGCTATGGCCCGGCCACTTTTGATCGCCGGCACAGCTTCGTAGCCACCTACGACTATCGGCTACCCTTCCTTCGCACCATGAAAGGTGTTGGCGGGATGCTGCTCTCCGGTTGGGAGGTCAGCGGCATCACACGTTACCAGACCGGTCCGCTTCTTACCGTTACCGGAAATACCTCGATCGGTGCCCGTCGTGCTACCTACGTTGGCGGACCGGTGCTACTACCCAACCCGGGGCCTGACGGCTGGATCAACCCGGCGGCTTTTGCCGCCGCGCCTGACACTAGCCGCGGAAACAGCGGCGCAGGAATTGTGCCGGGGCCTAATTTGCAACTCTGGGATTTCTCCATGCGGAAACAGTTCTCTCTCACAGAGAAGGTCAAGTTACGGCTCCAGGCAGATATGTTCAACGCTTTCAACCGGGCGAACTTCAAAGCGCCGGCAACGGTTGTTACAACTAATGGGTTTGGGACAATCACAAACACCGGACCGGCTCGAAACATTCAGTTCGGTCTCAAACTTAACTTCTGACTCTTGCCATCGCCGTGAACGACCCCGCAGCCATTGCCCGTGCTCTTCGTCTTTCAGCACTTGCGCCGAAGAGCATGGGCAATGAAAGCTGCTAACCCAGGGCAGATTAGGTACTTAAATGCCGGACCGTGACGCCGGAGTAGTCCACTCCGACAAATCAACCCGACCTACCCGAGTCGCAAAATGAAAGCATTTATCGTTCTTATATCTCTTCTCGCGGTTCTTCCCTGTGCGCAGGCGCAGCAATCTGGCCTGATTGCGAATACGGAGGGCCGAAAGACCATTGGCTTGGATGGCCAATGGCGAGCAATCATCGACCCTTATGAAAGTGGCTATTATGATTATCGTTATCAACCGAGTGAGAATGGCTATTTCAAAGACGCTAAGCCGAAGACGAAGAGCGATTTGATCGAATATAATTTCGACACCTCCGAATCACTAAATGTGCCGGGAGATTGGAACACTCAACGAGAGAGCTTGCTCCTCTACGAAGGCACCATCTGGTACAAGAAGTCTTTTGATTATCAACCGAAGGAGAACACTCGTCTCTTCGTCTATTTCGGTGCGGCCAACTATCTGGCCGATGTCTATCTCAACGGGCAAAAGATTGGGCGGCATGAAGGCGGTTTCACGCCGTTCAATTTTGAAATAACTAATCGGGTTCGGGACAAATCGAATTCGCTGATTGTGAAGGTAGATAACCAGCGCCGGCGCGATGCAGTTCCGACATTGATCACGGATTGGTGGAACTATGGTGGGCTCACTCGCGAGGTGAAGCTTGTCGAGACGCCGGCTAGTTTCGTCCAGGATTACTTTATCCAACTCCAGAAGGGTTCGCGAAACCAGGTCCAGGGCTGGGTAAGACTAAATGGAAACAGGCTCAATCAAAGAGTAACGGTGCGAATTCCTGAAGCCGGCATCTCCAAATCCTTTACCACTGATGCGAATGGCTACGCGCAGATTAGCTTCAATACCGATCTGACGTTGTGGTCGCCAGACAATCCAAAACTCTACGATGTATTAATCGAAGCGGAAACCGATAGGGTTCAAGATCAGATTGGCTTTCGCAGTATTGAAACCAGGGGGTCGGAGATTCTGCTGAACGGCAGGCCCATTTTTTTGCGTGGCGTCTGCATACATGAAGAAGCGCCTTTTCGTGGCGGACGCGCCTTCAGCCGGGAGGATGCCCTGACACTGCTTCGCTGGGCCAGGGAACTTGGGTGTAACTTTGTTCGCCTCGCTCATTATCCTCACAATGAATTCATGTTAAGGGAAGCCGATAGGCTGGGTATCATGGTCTGGTCCGAGATCCCCGTCTATTGGACAATCCTTTGGGAAAATCCCGCCACGCTTGAGAACGCCCGGAATCAACTGAGCGAGATGATTACGCGCGATAAGAATCGCGCGGCGGTGATTGTCTGGTCGATGGCCAATGAAACACCTCTTGGCGATGCGCGGCTGTCGTTTCTGAAGAAGCTGATCGAGCACGCCAGAAGCCTGGACACCAGTCGATTAATATCGGCGGCGATGGAACGTCACTATGTCGATGAGCAAACGCAGATGATCGATGACCCGTTGGGAGAATACCTCGACGTGCTCGGCTGTAACGAGTATGTAGGTTGGTACGATGGTTTGCCTGAAAAGGCTGATCGCCTGGAATGGAAAACGAAGTATCAGAAACCGCTAATCATGAGTGAATTCGGCGGCGAAGCGCCCTACGGAAATCATGGCGATCCTTTGACGCGATGGACCGAGGAATACCAGGAGAACGTATACCAGCACCAGGTGGGGATGTTGAAGAGAATTTCTTTCTTACGAGGCACCTGTCCCTGGATCCTGATGGATTTCCGCTCCCCGCGCAGGCCTTTGCCGGGCATCCAGGACTTCCACAATCGAAAGGGATTGATCTCCGACCGCGGAGAGAAGAAAAAGGCCTTCTACATAATGCAGAGATACTATCAAGAGCTCCAGGAAACATTACCGAAATGATACTGACAAGCAAGCCACGGGCGCCCGGCACTATGCTTCAATTGCCCGACTATTCATTGAACTGGCGGATAGTTGAATGCTGGAGGGAAGGGAGGAACCTGACCGGACGCGCACTGGGTTGTATCGAACGCCATCCTCTTAAAGCAGCGTAAGGATGCTAGTTATCGGTCGTTCTTGCGTTCTGGAGCGAATTCAGTTTGACACGATTACTTCACCTCGTTCACAAAACGACGATATTGCTCCTCTACCTTATCCGGCGTCGTGGGATCAGAAAGGATCAGCAGACGATAGCGGAACGTCACGGACTGCTTCGGTTCAAGCGTGAAGTTCAGTTTCTCTCTGCCGTTACTGAAGACTTCCTGCCCAAGCGGATTGGCGGCGAACAAGCCATAGCCGCGCGCGTGCCAGTAAGTCGGAAAGCCGGTGTTCTTTGGATGATCCAAAATGACCAGCGCTATCGACTCCTGATCTACCTTGCCTGTCAACATGGTCCAACGCGCGCGCGTGCCCCAAACGGCGTCGCCGGTCTTTCCTTCGCTGCTACGGTATAGGCCTGTGACACCATTGTTATTCATTACCTTCACGGCGGTGGGACGGCCACTCGTATCGGTGAAAATGAGCGGCTCATTTGAAGGCTGCTCGAGCTCGCGCCGTACGCGCATGCCGAGCATGCCTTCCTTGTCGTCATGAAAGACCACGCGCTTGTCCAGGGCCGTCAAGGTAGTAATCCGATCGACGGCGCGCAGGTTCGGCCCGGCGTGAAAGACAAACGTGGTGGCCTCGCGTAAGATCGGTTGACCGTCCGGCATCACCCATTCCATCTCGACATCAAGCTGACCTCGATCTTTACCGCCCGACGCACGCGTGATCCGGCGGTGCACGACTGTGCCCATCTTCTTCTGTTGTTCCGGCGGTAAAGCGATTGAATTGTTCCAGAAGTCGACGCCATTGACATTCCCGTAATTCAACCAAAAGCCCGCGTGGTGCGGGTGGTCCACACGCTCACCAGGCCGCGGCTCCAATGGAAAACCACGCGTTACGACTGTGCCCTGAGCGGTACGCAGCGGGTAAAGCACGGGCACTTTCAGTTTCTCGGGCCATAGATATGATGTGAAGGGCTGTCCATCCACAAACACGTCGACGCGTCGTGACGCTTCGTTTCTGACGATGCGCACACCTTTCTCGGATCTTTGCGCATTCGCGCTGATCGTCAGAAGCATCAAGTCAATAACCACGCAAACCAGCGCGGCAACTTGAGCCTTGCGTCTCATCGTGTTCGCCCGCATTAGCTGACGATGACCTCCTGTTTTGCATCATCGAAAGTTACCCGCCGACCCGTATGCAACGCGGCGATCGTCATGCAAATCGCGGTCGCGTGGTTATAGCCCGCATGAATGTCCGCGTTGGGGGTCTTACGGCTGCGGATGCACTCCATCCAATTGCGCATGTGAGCAGATGTCAAATTATCCGCGCCCGTGTTCGCGCTCGTGGCGGCAGGCGTCTGCGCAGTCGCATCGGCTAGCGACATTTCCGACAGCAGGTTCGGCTGCATCTGCATTTCGGCCGCTTCTTTAGTTCGCAGTCCGCCTTCGGCAGTGATCTTGTTAGTGTCGAGATTGAGCATGCCGGCATTCGAGTAGTACAGCTCTTTTACTCCGCCGGCAGAGTTACTGAAGCGCGATGAATAGACAACCTGAAAACCCCTGGACTTATCATCGAGCGGGCCGTAGTCAAAGACCGCGGTCATGGTGTCAAAGTTCTGCCGCCCATCGTGCCATTGATATATGCCGCCGTTTGCGACGACGCTACGCGGCCGTGGGAACCCAGAGAACCAGTGAACGGTGTCGATCTGGTGCGACATCCATTGACAGGGGATGCCCGACGAGTAGGGCCAAAAAAGACGGAACTCAACATACTTGCGCGGGTCCCATTCGGGCTTGCGGCCGTTTTCACGTCGATTCAGCAGGAACCGATCCCAATCAGTGTCGTCTTTGCGAATCTCCTTAACCAGTTGCGGCCGCCGCCAACGTCCCGGCTGATTGACATTCCAGGTCATTTCGACCATGACGATGTCGCCGAACTTGCCTGACTTGATGAATTCATTGGCTCTAATATAGTTCATGCCGCTGCGGCGTTGACTGCCGATCTGCACAATCTTCCTCGTTTCCTCGACAGCCTTCAGAATCGCGCGCGCATCTTCCATGGTATTGGCCATCGGCTTCTCAACATACGCGTCACGACCAGCTCGCACAGCCTCCACGCCGTGCAGCGCATGCTGGAAATCCGCAGTCGCGATGATCACAGCATCAACATCCTTGCGATCGTAAAGCTCTTCGTTGTTGCGGGCCTTTGCGATCTCATGCCCGACCAGCTTACCGAGAGACTCGGCCCCTTCGTCGCGACGTCGGCTCCAAACGTCTGAGACAGCCACGAAATCAAAGTTGAGTTCCTTAGCGTGCATCATGAATGACGGAATCAAAGCCTGCCGGCAGCGATCTGAGTAGCCGACGATCCCAACCCGCACGCGGTCGTTAGCTCCGAGAATGTTCGCGTAGCTCGCCGCGCGCGAACCGATCGCTACCGAGGCGGCGCCGAGAGTTGCGATCTTCATGAAATCTCTGCGCGAGTTTTTGTTATCAGGCATGATGCTTCTCCTTTAAAATGTCCGACAAACTTTAGTTTGTCGTTGAAGTATGCCTTGAAAGCTTTTTGGCTCATTGCACGACAAACTAAAGTTTGTCGGACATCGCTCAAAGCGCGCCGGCGCGCCGCAAGAGATCCTTCATTCCCGCCATGCTTTGGCGCGTGGATTCTTCCGGAGTGCCCGCGCCGCGCCAGTGCGTCTCCAGACTCACCACTCCTTGATAGCCATCCTTCTTGAGCGCGCGGTATTGTCCGACGTAATCGATGATTCCGCCACCCATCTTCATCCATTCGTACTTGCCGTCCGCTCCGCGCACAACATCTTTGCAGTGCATGTAGCCGATACGATCTTTCGGCAGATGCGAATAACCGTCCGGATAAGCTATTTCACCGCGACTGGCCGCGTTGCCCGGATCCCAATTCAGTTTCAAGTTAGGTGAGCGAACTGCGCCGAGAGTTCGCGCGGCTTCAGCGCCCGTGGCCGTGTTGCAACTGGCCTCATTCTCAAGCAGCAACGTGATCCTGCGCTTCGCGGCTTTCTTTGATGCTTCGATCAGTTTCTCATCCATTGCGGCGCGGTAAGGCTGCTGATCATCGAGCCGCCAGAAATCAAAGATGCGAATCCGATCTACCTGAAAGACGGGCATCAGCTCAAAGCCGCGCTCTAATAATTCCTCCTGCTGCTCGTAGGTGAAGTCCGCGCCGAACTGATCGCGTTTCGGACTGAACTTCGAGGTTGGCGCGCCGGGCCAATCCGTTTTGAAGATGGGCGACGCAATCGACGAAACGCGCAGCCTATACTTTTCCAGAATCTTTCGCGCTTCGGCAATTTCTTTCGCGTCGAGCCTCATGATGTTCTTGCCCCATAGCGCTCGGATCTCTATGAACTGAAGGCCAAACTCCTGCGCTGCTACTTCAGCCGCCCGCCCAAAGTCCGCCGTGATCTCGTCGTTGATGACTGATAGTTTGAACATAAATAAAAGAGGTGATCAGTGGTCAGTGATCAGTTGTAATGATGTCGTTCTTTGTAATTAGAGCTTTGTTCTTTGTTACTTTAGTTCTTTGTTACTTTGCTGTTTGATGGCGTGCTGTAGTTCCTTTGCAAAGCACAAAGTACAAAGTACAAAGCTCAAAAGATAACAGTAACAGGATAGCACCTACTGACTACGGATTACTGACTACTGACAACTAACTGACTTTCATCCCCAGCTTATCTTCAACATACTTCTTGCTGATCTGTGCGCACTCTTTGGGCGTCCTCGATTTGTCGGGCACACTATCCAACTCGATCACTGCCCAGCCGCGGAACTTGATGTCCTTTAGCGCTGCGAAAACTGCCGGAAGATCGACTCTGCCGCGACCGAGCTCGACCCAGCGATAAGCACGTCCGCGTTCATCACTAGTCGATAGACTCTCTACATCCTTAATGTGTAAGAAGAGCAGCCGATCATGATACTGCCGGATGGCATGAGCCGGATCGCCGCCGCCTTGCTGGTAGTGGGCGATATCGAGTTCAAATTTGACGTAGCGCGGATCGGCCGCCTCCATGATGCGATCCACTTCATCGGGCGCTTCACCAAGGCTGCCCATGTGATTGTGGTAACCGACAGGAACACCCAAGTCGACGGCTCGCTTGCCGATTTCAGTTAACAGCCGGCCAAGCTGTTTAAAGTCGGCGCCCTCCGGCTTACGACCTTTGGGCCGGGCCGAATCCGTCACCTGCAGGTAATGACCGCCTACGTCGTGCACGAAACGCGCGTTGCGGACATGTTTGGCGATTTCATCGGTTTCGGTTCCCGCACCGATACTTACTCCACCACTCGACAACGCGACCATTTCCAGATGGTACTGGTCCAGTAGATCGCGCAACGCTTTCGGGCGATCACCATAGTCCTTCAGAACATTGTTGCGTAACTGAATGCCGCGAAACCCGATGTCGGATATGTCCTTGATCGCCTGGACGTCGTTTCCAGCCCAGGTGATCGCCGCGTATCCAAAACGGATATCTGCAGGCGCGCGCGTAATTGGTCGATCAAAATAAGAGAGGTCAGTCGGCGGATAAAGAGCCGGTTCGAGCGCTCCTCCGAGAGTTTCAGCCGAAAGAGCCGACGCGGCAGCAGCCGCACCCAGACTCACGATGAACTGACGACGAGATAATGAACACGACATAGATTAACTCCCTCCGACTTCTTACGAAGCCGACTGTTTGACTCCTCATTCACACCTCTCTCGCTTCTTCAGCGAGGAGGGGCCAGGCCCTGGCTAAACAAGCCGCCGTCCAAACAGCTCCTTGCCACCGAGGACTCAAACCGCTCGTGACATCGTGTCGGCTGTGAGCGTGACCTGGTGCCCCGTTCGCGATGATTGGTAAACAGCTTGTACCAACTCCACACTTCGACGACCTTCACGTCCATCACAAAGCGGTTTTCCGCCTGTCTCCATGGCGCGGAGAAAATCTTCCAGGATCCGTCGGTGTCCACGCACATCGGAGACCACTGGCGATGTAATGCTCGCGTTTGAACTTCCGGCTTGCCGCTCTGCCGGCTCTTCCAACGGTTCGCGCAAGTCCGCAGCGACTATTCGATCATCTTCGACAATGATGGTCCCTGCAGAGCCGGTCAATTCAAGACGACGCGGGTATCCCGGATAGACAGAAGTTGCAGCTTCCAGAGTGCCTATGGCTCCATTCGCGAACTCTAATGTGGCAACCACTGTATCTTCCACTTCAATCTTGTGAAGCGCAGTGCTCGCTTTTGCCTGCACATGCGTTACACCTCCCATCAGCCACAACAGCAAGTCGACCGTGTGCACACCCTGATTGATAAGCGCGCCGCCGCCGTCTAAGGCGCGCGTGCCGCGCCAATGCGACTCGCTATAATAATCCTGTGGGCGGTACCACTTCACCCGCGCGGATATAAGTATCGGCCTTCCTAATCGGCCTGCGTCAATCAACTCTTTGAGCCTGATCAGATCCGGCGCCAGCCGATCCTGAAAGAAGACACCGAGTTTCACTCCAGCTCGTTCGCATTCAGCGATGAGCGCATCCGCCCGCGCGGTTGTAATGTCAATCGGCTTTTCGACTAGGACATGGAGACCACGACGTGCGGCCGCGATGCCTTGTTCTGCGTGTAACCCTGAAGGACTGCCGATAGCCACCACGTCCATCGGTCTGTGTTCAAGAAAAGCATCGAAGTCTTCGTATACCACGCCGCCGTAAAGTTGGCCCAACCGCTCACACCTTTCCCGGTTGCGTCCGTAGATTGCGGCAATCTCGACACCGTCAATCTCTCGCGAGGCGCGTGCGTGCGTTTCGCTGATATTTCCGCAACCTACGATGCCAATATGAATCAGGCTTTGGCTCACCATAGTTCCTTTAGTTTGTAAGTCTAGTGCTTAGCCGCCGCCTCCGCTAGTCTGATTTTAAGTCCAAAAAATTGAGGCACTAAAGTTCTGTCGCTCATCATCTTCGGGTCGCTAATCGTCGGGTTAGGCGTCGGGTCACTACGTGAAGATTCCGTGCTGCGCCGTGCGCGGACACATCCGGTTTCGGCTATTCGCAATCTTATATATAAGAAGACGCTTGGCGGGTTCCTGACGGCGCTGGAAACTATCCGCCTCGTTAGTTTGACCTGCGTGGACACTACACCTAACTGGCGAGACAATGTCATGTCTGAGAGCAGCAACCGCTCCACATCATTGCGACTCATTGTGCCGCGTCTCGGCGTGCTGACATGAATGTCGGGCGCGTGCAGCGTTGAGTCTCGGCGCGACAATAAGGATGTGACTGTCCAGCTTCGACAAGGGTCATGAGCGAATATGATCTCATCGTAATAGGTGGTGGCTCCGCCGGACTGGTAGTCGCCGGTGGCGCCGCGCAACTCGGCGCGCGCGTGGCGCTGGTCGAAAAGAAAGCCCTGGGTGGCGATTGCCTCTATACAGGTTGCGTACCGTCGAAAACTTTTATTCGCTCGGCTCGCTTCGCCGCAGATGTTCGGCGGGCAGACGCCTTTGGTTTTGCGCCCACTTCTGTTGACTTCAAAGACGGCGTCTTCGCTTCGATTACCGACCGGGTGGCGCGCGTTATCGAAGCTGTCGGCGAGCACGACAGACCGGAGCGCTTTGAAGCACTGGGCGTCGAGCCAATCTTTGCCAGTCCGCGGTTCCTGTCAGCGCATGAACTGGAGCTAATCAGCCACGATGGCACGAAGAAATCTATCAACGCCAAGCGCTTCTGCATCTCCACGGGCTCACGCCCTGCTGTGCCTCCAGTTGAAGGGTTGAAAGAGACGGGCTTCATTACCAATGAAGAGGTCTTCCAGCTCAAGAGGCTGCCGGAAACTCTCATTATTTTAGGTGGCGGTCCCGTCGGGTTGGAATTGGGCCAATCGTTTGCCCGTTTCGGGAGCGAGGTTACGGTTGTTGAGATGGACAAGCGCCTGGTGCCGAAAGAGGACGAAGAAGTATCCGCAACCATCGAAGAAATAGTGCGCGCCGAAGGTCTGAAGATTCTGTTGAATCACAAGGCCGTACGCGCGAATACTGCAAACGGGCAAAAGGTACTGACGGTTGAGCAAGATGGTAAGCAAACGGAATTACAGGCTGAGGAGATTCTCGTGGCTACCGGACGCCGCCCAAATATTGCAGGATTGAATCTTGAAGCGGCGGAGGTGAAGTACGACAAGCTGCGCATCATCACCGACGAATATCTGCGAACATCCGCAAGTCATATTTTCGCTGCTGGAGACGTGACCGGGCACTTTCCTTTCACGCACATGGCGGCTTATGAAGCGTCGGTCGTAATTCGAAACGCGCTCTTGTTTTGGCCGCTATTGCAGAAGACCGATTTTCGTGTCGTTCCCTGGACGACATTCACCGACCCAGAAGTTGCGCGGGTCGGTTTAACGGAAAGCGAAGCGAACAAGAAGTTCGGAGCGAGAAATGTTCATATTTACCGAACCTACTTCGCAGACAATGATCGAGCGCAGACCGAAGAGGAGGCCAAGGGCTTTGCAAAGATCATTTGCACCGGCCGAAAGAACGAGATCGTCGGAGCGCACATCGTCGGCGCGCGTGCAGGCGAATTGATTCACGAACTCGTGTTGGTGATGAAAATGCGACTTTCAATCACCGCGATAGGCAGCATGATTCACGTTTACCCAACGCTGTCGCAGGTTAACCAGCAAGCAGGACTTGACGCCATACTGAAGAGGCTTTCGATGTACAAGAAGGGGCTGTCATACTACTTCAGGGTTCGGCGCTAACGGTCCTGGAGTTCTCGATCCTCCGGATGGTGGCGACGCACGCCTGGGACATCATTGATGGGTTGCAAGGCGGTACCTGCTCCGAAGGGGCTTAATGTTGAATAGAACGACTGTTTGAAAAAGTGCTGTCAACGGCTTCACGATTATTTTCCTCTTTCAGGGTGTTCTTTCAAAGATTGTTGCTGCTGTCTGGTGGGACATTTTACCGTGCCATAAGAACAGAAGACGCAACAATCTCCGGGCAGCGGTCTAAGGCGAGTGTTGCAGCCCGCGCATTCATAAAAGAACAAGCAAGCATCAGTGGGTATTTCCTCTTCCTTCTGAAATCCACATTGTGGACAGGTGATCCGCGCTCTTAGGTCTAAATCCATGCCGAAATCTCACGCCTTTTTACCGGCTTCTGCCGCAGTACCATCCAATAAAACCGCCCCAGATGAGAACGTTGAAAATGAGCGGCATGCATATACCTTTCGCCGTAAATCCATTGAAGAATCCCTGACCCATAGCCGGTGAGATTACCAGCCATAGGAAAAGGGTCGGCACAACTCCATAGGCCATACCCTTAACTATGGTTGGATTCGGGAATAACGCCGCGAAGATCGATCCCCACATACCACCGGCAAGCGCGAAACCAATCGCTCCCAGAATGTGATCAAAAGGTGGCCGCGCGCCAACAATTGCTCTGCAAATACTGACGAATCCTGGCGGCCCGCTCAATCCAGTGGCCTGCATCAAGTACAGTAGGACCATCAGAATGATCGCGCCGAGAACGCCGGCAAGAAATCCAGCTAGCAGTTTCACGTGACCTCCAGGTTTCCATTTCAGGATGCCACTGCTCCCCCGCAGCTTGAGCCTGCCCCAGCGGTACATCCGAAACAGTGCGACGCGGTCATGATGCGCCGCCGAGCAAACTTTCCTGGCTCAAATTCGGTGATGGTTTGTGGCAACTCAGAAGGAACCCCTAACCCCAGCATCTGATTGAAGTCGCAATTGTAAAGCCTGCCGGTCCAATCCACGCTCACCAGGTTTCGGCACATCAGCCCAGCGACTGTCGCAGGGTTGAACGCTTCCACCAGCTTGTGCATGTAGCGCTCTTCATTACCCGAGCGACGCAGGTAATCGAGAAATCGTTTGATCGGCATATTCGTGATGGTGTAGAGATGGTTGAACATGATGCCATAGCGATTCATTAACTCGCGCTTGAAGTCTGCCTCGATTGAAGCCTGCGGCGGCGGCAGGAACGCGCCCACGGGGTTGTAGACCAGGTCCAGCGTGAGCTCGCTTGTTTCCTTTCCATAGCCGGCTGCGTTCAAGCGACGGAGCGCGATGACCGATTTCTGAAATACTCCGTGGCCACGCTGAGCATCTGTCCGGTCTTCCAGGAAGTAAGGCAACGAACTGACAACCTCAACCGCCTGCTCGCGAAAGAATTCAGGCAGATCCTCCTGAGCTTCTTCGAACATGACGGTCAAGTTATGCCGCACCATCACGCGCGCGCCCGCAACTCGCGCTTCGCGAACGAGATAACGAAAAGAAGGATTGAGCTCAGGAGCGCCGCCTGTGATGTCGACTATCGGGATCCGCCAGCGGCGTACTGCATCAATAACGGCCTCGGCAGTCTTTCGCGTCATAATTTCTGTGCGCGTCGGTGAGGCATCAACGTGGCAATGCTTGCACGCCTGATTGCAGAGCTTGCCGACGTTGACCTGCAAGGTATCGATAGTCGCTGACTTCAGCTCGATGGCATGCGCGGTCAACTTCTTGTCGAAATCAACATCGACGCGCGGCCGCCCGTTTCGATCAGATTGAATGACCGGCAAAACCGTTGACATTACATTGATACCTTCTCGACCGAGTGATGAGCTTGCAAGCCATGAATGAGTGCCGCTCCGCCGCGGATTGCTGAAGCCATGTGAATCGCTTCGGTCATCTGGTCCATATTCGAGCCTGCTTCCAGACACGATTGCGAAAAGGCGTCGATGCAGTAAGGACACTGTAACGCGTGCGCCACCGCCAGACCAATAAGCGCCTTTTCGCGCCGCGAGAGCGCCCCCTCTTCCTGACAGGCCTGATACCAGGCCATGAATTTCTCAAACAGATCAGGCCGATGCTTGCCAATATCCGCGAAGCGATCAAGATCTAGTTCTTCATAATAAGACATCACAGCTTCCTCCCTTCCGACAAACCGAGATCAACCCTCTCCACTTGCCCTGGCGCCTCGCGAATCGCCGTATAAAAACGCGCCAGCGTGGACGGTTTTACTCCCAGCCAATAAAGCACCTGCAAGCTTGCCCACCGCGCAAATGTAACTGCGAAGCTGCGTCCTTCGAAGCGCCGTGACGATGTCACCACCAAATCAGGCAAATGAGCCACGCGACCCTGCTTGCGCAAGCGCTTTATCAGATCGAGATCCTCAAAGATCGGAAACGGCTGGAAACCGCCGATTTGGTTGTAAGCTTCGCGTCGCACAAAGATCGCAGAGTCCCCGTAAGAGAGTCCAAGTCGGCGCAGTTGTGGGTACAACCAGGTCATAAATCGTGCCGCTCCTCCTCGGCCGTCGAAGCGGACATCAAAATTTCCGGCTATCACCTGTGGGTCAAGCAATGCATCAGCGATCCTCTGCCTCGCGTCCGTGGGAACAATCGTGTCCGCGTGCAAAAACCAGAACGTCTCTCCCTGCGCTATGCAGGCTCCCGCATGCAACTGCGCACCGCGCCCGCGACGGGCCGCGATCAATTTCACATTCGACTTGCGAACTATCTGAACAGTCTTGTCGGAGCTGCCTCCATCAACCACAATTACTTCAAGCGGTTTGGAAATCTTCGTTAATGCATCGAGAGTTTGACCGATTGAACTCTCCTCGTTCAATGTTGGAATGATAATGGAAACCGTTGGACTCTGATTTTTCTGGCTTGAACTCATGGCTGAAATAATATCTTCGTTACGGAAGCAAGTGATCTTCTGCGACGCTTGAAATATCGCGCACAGGTTTACCGTCATCAGGAAGTTCCCAGCTTCGAGCTTGTCTACGGAAAGGAAGCGCGAGCACTTCTTTAAGGTCAACCTCTTCTGGATCGCGGTACGCGGGAACCCCGATTGTGATTTCGTCCTGTGACACGTTGAGTCGGAGCGTCCGGTGCAGCCTATCCCAGACTGTCAAGCCGCTGGACCAGTTTGAGTTTGTCTCTTCTTCAACGATCGAATGATGAATGCCATGCATACGAGGAGTGACGATCAGCCGGTTGAGCCACCGTTCCACACCAATAGGCAATTCGACGTTCGAGTGATGAAACATAATCGACGGAAATACAAAGATCTGCCAGGCCAAATATGAGATCGGCGATACGCCGATGATGATCACCTGAGCAGCTCGCCACGGCACTGAAAGCGCCAACTCGCCGAAATGAAACCTCAAGGCCGTCGAAGCATCGAGGTCGAGATCGACATGATGAGCTACGTGAAATCGCCAAAGAAATGAAACTCGATGCGTGAGGTAATGCCAAACGTACAGCGTGTAATCCAACATTACTACCGCGAGCGCAACTTCCAGCCACTGGGGCAATCGCAACTGTTTCAACAGGCCCCATCTGTGCCCTTCAACAAATTGGGCGAGCCGAATGATCGCCGGCCGCTCAATCAACAGCAACGCGCAGGCGCCAACGGCGGCAACTGAAAGATTGCGAACCTCTCGCTTAAATTTAGGCTCAACCGTGTGACGACGCAGCGGCCGCCGGCGTTCCAACCATGACAGCGCGCAAAGCGCCCCCGCAATAAGCCCCGCGCTGAGCCAACTCTTCACTGCGTTCATCTATCACCCCCCCGAGCCGAGGAAATGACTCCAGAGTACTCCCGGCATGGTCCTTCTTTTCCTTTGTGGGCAACAACCGTCATTGAGCGAAACTCTATCCTGTATTGTGCGCCAGGGCTTCTCGTCGCGCTTGACGATCTCCATTTCATAGAAGCCCGCCGGTCGAAGGCATCAAGAAAAGCATCTTCCCGATGTGCACCCGAAATGCATCGCCCAAATAACGGTATAGGGTAGCATCATCAAGCTGACAGGCCTTCCAAGCCCGCCCATCTGCAACATCTTTATGGTACCGTTTGTGAGGACCCATACACGTATAGAAGCCGGTGCTCTTCACCAGGCTTGCGGACCATTCCCGAATCTCAGTTAGCGACAGCTCACCTTGTTCATCATATAGTTGCCAATACGCAGCTAATTGACGCTCTGACATCCAAGGGGACTTTTTCTGGTCTTCATCCTGGCGGAAACGAACGCGCAACCAGCAGAGCAGTTCATTAAAACACTTAGTCGTAGTCGTCATCGGTGATCTCCGTTTATTCGCGGCATGTCCAGCAACTGTATTAAGAGTCGGTGGAAATCATCGAACTGGTCGCCGGCTCAATTTATTCTGTCAGTTGCTAACATTGGAGTCCTAATTGAGTCCAACAGCATCCCGTTTGTCCTCGTTATCCGCCTAGTCCTTAGAAGCAGCGATGGATCGAATGCCCTTGATTCCGTGTAAGTTAAGAGGCAAGACGAGTTAGCTTTTGCGGCGTTTACGTCCGACCTCCGGCACCATTTGGCTCTTATTCAATCGGAAGCGCAATCGCCCCAACATCGCTAACTTACGCTTTGTACACTTCATTGGCTCGACAAACACCACACAGGCCAATAGAATCGGCTTACAGGCCCCCCAAAATCAACTCTCTCCCGTAACGGCGGCGACGTCGAAAGGAAGAACCTATGAGAAAAATACTTGCAATGCTGATCTTATTAGCACTTATGGCGCTGTTGTCTGTGCCTGTCTCGGCCAGAACCTGCGGCAGGCTGCGGCACCGGCACGGCAACTACACGCATACGCATTACGCATGTGTTGGCGATGGCCATAAACATGGCAG
>WNFZ01011045.1_pt1 | contig 19704 bp, 14 predicted proteins | sample 5400081 | NCBI WGS metagenome assembly WNFZ01 (sample SAMN13153365, study PRJNA577476) | soil metagenome | isolation source: 80 cm soil or saprolite under grassland replicate 1 | place: USA:California | collected 2016-06-15
CCACGGAGTAGTCACCAGAGAGCTACGTGCCGGGAAACTGGCCCGCGTGGTTCGGACCGGCGGTCGCTGGAAAAGGACCTACCACAGGCAGGCACCTCGCCAGCGACCGACCGGTGTGCCAGCCGGACCTGTTCGGCGGGATCGGCGCGATGGCGGACGGGTTCCGGGACCGCCGGCGGCAAGGCCGCTACATCGCCCCGTTGCGGACCGGGCGGGTGCACCATCGCGTCCTGGCGGCGCTCGACATCCCTGCCGACACGCTGCTCCGGCTCGGTCCGGTCTTCCGCCTCGGCAGCGAGTGGAGTTGGGTGCCGCCGCGCACCGGCGAGCCTGCGACACCCACCAGCAACGCGGACGTCGTGCCTGTGCTGGCGCGGTGCCTGACGTTCCTGCAGTGGCAGTTGCTCGCCCGCCCCGGCAACCTCTATCTGTCCGCTGTGGACTCGGTCGTTCGCGGCCTGCCCGACCCCGACGCCGCCTGGATCGCACTGCTCACCGTGCTGCCCGCGATCAGCGCCGGCCCGCCGGCGGTCAGCTCGATCACCGACCTGCGCCGCAACGACGACGGCCGGCTGGAGCCGGTACGCCTGCCGCCCGAGGCCGAGGCCCTGCTCGACCGGGATCCGGTGCCGGCCGGCCGCTGGCTCGGCACGCCGCTGTCGCGGGCCGGGCGGCCGGTCTGGCTGCTCGACGAACGGACGATGCCGGCAAGGCTCCGGTCCACCGCCGCGCCCGCCGAAGCCCCGCCGGTGGACGACCGTCCCGCCGATCACCCGGACGGGTGAAATCCGCGGAGGGATCGAACACGCCGTCTTCCGGCTCGCGTGTGGAGGAGGCCATACCCATCCTCTGGAGCTATTGGAGGCACCAGAATGCTGCTGCGCATCAGGCGGACACCTCTCCTCGCGCTTGCCGCTGCCGCCGCGCTGCTCGCCGCCGGCCTCGCCGGTGTCGGTCTGATCGGCCCGTCGCGCCCGGCCGGCGCCGCCCCCGCGGCGCCGACCACCATCACCGTGCCGCCGGAGATCGCCGTCCCGCCGGGCAACAGGCAGGTCGCGCAGTTCGGCGCCGCGGGCGTGCAGGTGTACCAGTGCACCGCCGGCAGCTGGGCGTTCCTCGAACCGGCCGCCCAGCTCTGGGACCTCGGCGGCCGCGCCGCGATCCACTTCCGCGGCCCGAGCTGGGAGTCGATCCAGGACGGCTCGCTCGTCACCGGCAGGGCGATCGCCTCCTCCCCGGTGCCCGGCTCCATCCCGCAACTGCTGCTGCAGGCGACCAGCACCCGAGGCACCGGCATCTTCGGCGCGGTGACCTACATCCAGCGGCTGGCCACCAGCGGCGGCACCGCACCGACGACCGCTTCTTCGTCGCATCCTGACAATCCGACAATTCGAAGGGCGGGCGGCCGCGTCGACGCGGCCGCCCGCCGGCCTTCCCGGACCGGTCCGCGGAGTTGTCCGTCGGCGACGTCCCGCTGATCAGGCCGTAGTCTCGCGGGCGTGGGTGCGGGCGGGCGTGCTGCGCTGGTGGGCCGGGATGTGGAGGTGGCTCGGCTTCAGGAGCTTGTGCGCGCGGTCGCTGGCGGGCGTGGCGGTGAGGTGTGGGTCGAGGGGGAGGCCGGGATCGGCAAGTCCGCGGTGTTGGCGGCCGGGTTGGCGGACGCCGAGCGGCTGGGCTGTCACGTGTTCCGGGCGGCGGCCGACGAGTTGGGTGGGCGGCTGCCGCTGCAGGTCTTGCTCGACTGCCTGCGGGTGGGGCCGGAGTCGGCGGATCCGGCCCGCCGGGAGATCGCGGAGCTTCTGCGTGACGCCCGCGAGGCGCCGGTGGCCGGCACGACGCCGGCTCTGGTGCCCGCGCTGACCGACCGCCTGATGGTGCTGGTGGACCGGTTGTGCGCGCAGGCGCCGGTGGTGTTGGCGGTCGACGACCTGCATTGGGCGGATGCGGACAGCCTCGTGCTGTGGCGGCAGTGGAGCCGGATGATCACGCAGCTGCCGCTGCTGCTCGTCGCGGCGTGCCGGCCGGTACCGCGGCAGGCCGAACTCGAGGCGCTGCGCCGTGCCTCGGCGGCGGCGGGTGCGGCGGTGGTCGAGTTGCCGGCGTTGTCGGCTGAGCCGGCGGCGGCGCTGGTCGGTGGTCTGCTGGGCGTGCAGCGGGTGGGCCCGGGCCTTCAGGCGGCGCTGGAGTTCGCCGGCGGTAACCCGCTGTACGTACGGGAGATGGTCGACGCGCTGGCCCGGGAGCGGCGGCTGCGGGTCGAGGCAGGCGCCGCGGAGTTGGTCGACGCGGGCGAAAGTCCATCGGTCTCCCTGCAGGCCGCGATCTCGGCCCGGCTCGGGTTCTTGTCCGGGCCGGCGCTGGAGGTGTGGCGAGCGGCGGCACTGCTGGGTGCGGAGTTTGCCGCCGGCGACCTGGCTGCGGTGGCCCGGCGGCCGGTGGCCGGACTGTCCGCCGTGGTCGAGGAAGCGCTGGCCGCCGGGGTGCTGGTGGAGTCCGGGCCGCGCCTGGCGTTCCGGCACGGGCTGATCCGCCAGGTCCTGAACGAGGGGACGCCGCCGGCCTCGCGGGTGGCGTTGCATCGGCAGGCCGCGCGAGCCCTGGCCGACGCGGGGGCGGCCGCGGAGCAGGTGGCCGCGCAACTGCTGGCTGCGATGCCGGAGGCCGACGAGCCCGGCGTGGTTCAGGGCTGGGAGCTGGACTGGCTCGCCGGCCGAGGCCGGGCGTTGGCCGTCCGCAGCCCACGGGTGGCCGCCGAGTTGCTCGGGCGCGCGGTTGCGCACGCGCCGCCCGGCGCCGCACGCCGCCGGGACCTGCAGGCCATCCTGGTCTCGGTGCTGCTGAGTCTCGGTCGGCGGGAGGAGGCCGCCGAGCTGGCCGAGCACGTGCGGACGGCCACGACGGACCCGATCCAGGCCGCCGAGATGAGCTTCACGCTGGCCCGCGCGCTGAGCCACCTGCAGCGACACGAGCAGGCCCGCGCTGCCCTCGACGACGCGCTGCGCAACCCGCCGGACGTCATCTGGACGGTGCGCCTGCGGGCACTGTCTACGTTGTACGCGGCGCAGTACGAGGGTGACACCGACCAGGAGGCGGCGGCTCGCGACGTGCTCGACGAGGCCGAACGGGTCGGAGACGCGCGGGCCGCAGCACTGGCCGCGCAGAGCATCGGCATCTCCCGGTACTACGGCGGTGACGTCAGCGGCGCCTTGGCCGTGACCGAGCGGGCGCTGGCGAGGCTTGGCGACGATCCCCACAATGCCGACCTGCTGGTGCTGATGTTGGCCAACCGGATGCACGCGCTCGAAGCGCTCGACCGGCTGGCGGACGCGAACGTCGCGGTCCGCGACCTGGTGACGGCGGCCGAGCGGTACGCCGCCCCGTACCGGCTGGCGACCGTCCGCTGTACCGCCGCCGTGCTGCTGTACGAGGTCGGGCGGTGGGACGAGTCGCTGGCCGAGCTGGAAGCCGTCGCGGACAGCACGGTGCCGGTCGCCCCGTTGCATCGACTGCTGCTGCACGGCGTGTTGGCGCTCATCGCGGCGCACCGCGACGTGGCAGCTGCGGCCGAGCTGCATCTTGCCGCGGTGGCCGACCAACCGACCCCGGGCCGCATGGCCGCCGACAACGCCCAGCATGCCCGGATGGCGGAGGCGGTCCTCGCCGAACGCGCCGGCGACCCCCAGCAGGCGGTGGCCGTCCTTGCCGGCATGCTCGATTCCGCGCAGGTGGAAGCGACGAGCGAGCGCCGGCTGTGGCTGCCCCACCTGACCCGGCTCGCCGTGGAGACGGGTGACCTCGACGTGGCCGGAGCGGCCGCCGCGGCCGCGGCCGCCGACGCGCACCTCGACCCCACCCCGAGCCGGACCGCCGCCGCCGAGCACTGCGGCGGCCTGCTCAGCGGTGACCCCACCCGGCTGCTGGCCGCCGCGGACGGCTACCGCGGCGTCGGGAGGCCCCTCATCCTGGCCGCGGTGTTGGAGGACGCCGCGGTCGTACTGGCCGGGCGCGGTGATGTGTCCGCCGCCAGGGCCGCCTATGCCGAGGCGGTCGGGTTGTACACCGGGCTGCGTGCCGACTACGACCTGCAGCGCGCCGAGAGCCGGCTGCGCCGGTTCGGCGTGCGCAGGGCGCCTGGCCGGCGTCGGCGGCCGGCGACCGGCTGGGGGGCGCTGACTGCGACCGAGCTGAAGACCGCGTACCTGGTTGCCGAGGGTCTGTCGAACGCCGAGGTCGCCGCGCGGCTGTTCCTGTCTAGGCGGTCCGCGGAGATCTACGTCTCCCGCATCCTGGCCAAGCTCGGCGCCCGATCCCGGGTCGAAATCGCCCGAGAAGCCGCCAACCACCCAGCCGGCGCAGCCAACCGACCTGCCTGACCGGCACCCCTGCGGCTGACCTCCCACCCTGCGCCGCGCCGAAAGTGTTGTAGTTCCACAGTCGCTGCGTCGAGCCGGTGTCGGCGACTCTGGAGTCACGCGCTGCTCGATCAACCGCCAGCGCCGGTCGGACCCACGATCCACCGGATCCGGCCTTCCGACTGACGGGAGTGCCACGACATGACGGTTTCCACCGGCGACCACCGGGCCCCGCTGCACACCACCGGACCAGATCTGGAGAAGCTATACGCCAGGCACTGGACGCCCCTGATCAACTACATCAACAGGCGCCTGTCCGACCGCCACATGGCTGAGGAAATCGTGCAGGAGACCATGCTCCGGGCATGGCGACACGCGGACAAGCTCGATCCGGAGCGTGGCTCCCTGCAGAGCTGGCTGTGTCGAGTTGCCCACAACATCATGGTGGACCGGATACGGCGCAAACATGCCCGACCGGCGGAGGTCTACGACACGAGCGCCTCGCACCAGGCCTACGTCATCGGTGACCACGCCTCCGCCGTCGGGACCGCCGTGGACGTCCAACGCGCGATCGCGCAACTCAGCCCAATCCACCGCACCGTGCTGCGCCTGATCTATTTCGACGGCCGGACCTGCGCCGAAGCAGCCGAAATCCTCGGCATTCCGTCCGGGACGGTCCGCTCGCGAGTTCATTACGCTCTGCGTCAACTGCGGACCGCCCTCGAAGACAACCGCTTCGCCGATGGATAGCCGCAGGATCTGTATTGCGGATCGCGTCGTGCGACCCCGGCGAGGCGTCGACCTCGCCGGCCATGCTGGACGACCACGTGGATGCCGATCAGCAGGCCACCGCGGCGCTGGAGTGGGCGCTGTGGGCGAACGACCTCAACGACATCGTGTACCTCGATGACGACGATGGGTTGACGCCCCTCTGCTGGCCGCAGTTACACCGCACGGCGCGCCCGAGCGACTTGGCGGCCAAACACCGCCTCCGCCGCGACTACTCCGCGTAACTGGCGTGGCGCCCACATCACCACGAGACCCACCCGCATAATGCCGATGAGCGGGCGGTTGATCTTGGTCGGCCGATCAGGCAGAGTTGGACGCTGTTGATATAGGGGTGGCTGACTCCTGACCATGAGCCATCCGCGCCACGGTGTTGGCGGGACGCTCGCTATGAGGGAGCCACACCGCAGAGGGCCTCCCGCGGGTGAGACCTCGCCACCCGATTGGCGCGCAGGTAGGCTCACATCGTCCTTCGCTTCGTGCGGACGGTGACGGTCTTGGCCGGAAGGGGCGGCAAGTCGGTGCCGAAGGATGCGCCGGAATCGAATCCGCCCTGCTCCGGCCGCGGTGCCTGTTGCCTCCTCGCCCGTCGCTGCGCTCTCAACCCGGTACCTCCGGAGGTAGAACATGGACCGCTCCCGCCCCTACACCCTCGACCCCACCGGCGCCGACGTCCACGGCGAAGCCGCGCTCCTTCGCGATCGGGGACCCGCGACCCTCGTCGAGCTTCCTGGGAAGGTCTCGGCGTGGGCGATAACCAGCTACGACCTAACTAAACGGCTGCTGACCGACAAGCGGGTCTCCAAGGACCCCCGCCAGCACTGGGGTGCATGGAGGCGCGGCGAGATCACACCAGACTGGCCGTTGTACTCGTGGGTGGCGATCCGCAGCATGTTCAACGCCTACGGCGCCGATCATCAGCGGTTGCGGTCGCTGATCAGCCGGGCGTTCACGGTACGCCGGACAGCGGCCCTACGGCCTGACATCGAGCGGATCGCCGCCGAGCTCCTCGAGTCGATCGCCGCCACCTCGGTGGGCGATGTCGTGGACCTTCGCGAGGAGCTCGCCTGTCCGCTCCCCGCCGAGGTGATCTCAAGCCTGTTCGGTGTCCCGCACGACATGCGCGCGGCGCTGCGACGGACCCTTGACGAGGGCAACCGCACCTCCAAAACCCCCGAGGAGGCCCTAGCCAACTGGCAGGAGCTGTGCGCCCTGTTGAACAACCTCGTCGCGATCAAACGCGACACCCCGGGGGATGACCTGACCACCGATCTCATCGCCGCCCGCGACGGCGCCGGCTCTCGACTGGACGAAACCGAGCTGGTGGACACGCTGCTCCTGATGATCGGGGCAGGGCAGGAAACCACCGTCAATCTCCTCGACCACGCCATCACCGCGATGCTGACCCACCCCCACTGGCTCGACGATGCCCGCAAGCATGATGGCTGGGACAGCGTGATTGAGGAGACCCTGCGCTGGCAGGCGCCCGTCGCGAATCTGGTGCTGCGCTACGCCACCGAGGACATCGACCTCGACGGCGTGACCATTCTCCAGGGCGAAGCCATCCTCATCTCCTACGCCGCCGCCGGCCGCGACCCGGAACATTACGGCACGGACGCTGACGTCTTCGACCCGACCCGGCCGGACAAGGACCACCTCGCGTTCGGTCACGGTGCACACCACTGCGTGGGTGCGCCCCTCGCCCGGCTGGAGGCCCAGATCGCGTTGACGGCGCTGTTCGCCCGTTTCCCGAACCTCACCCTCGCGGGCCCGCTCGGGCAGCTCAGGCCTCTGGCGTCGTTCATCTCCAACGGACACCGGACGCTCCCCGCTATCCCTTACCCGACTGACGACTCCCATCGAGCAGCGACGTGACGCCGACCTGAACGCATGCGGGTCATCAGCTTGTCCTGTAACGGAGAGAAATTGCTCTACCGCCGCTAGAAGCCCTTCGCCGACCGCGAGCCGATACTCCGGCGCGAACGGCCGCGGCGGCCGGATCGGCAGCCGGACCGGCCGGCTGCCGCCTCAGCCCCCGGCAGGAGCCTCGCCTACGCCACGACCGTCATGATCGACCACCGGCGGCCGCCGCACGCCACTGGTCACCGACGAACGGGCGTCACGGCATCCACATGCTCGACGGCGTCGGGTACGAGATCGCCACGTCGAGCCCCATCTGCAGCGGCGGGCATTTCACCGTGACCCAGACCCAGGCGTGTGGTCGTCGTCTTCCCCCGGGTTCCTGAGGGGTTCATCCGGTACGTGTCGGCGCGGGTACCGGCCGGTGATCCGGTGCAGTACGTGGCTCCGGGCTTGGACCTGTGCGGGACCACCCGGCCCCGGTACGCGGCGTGGCGGGCGTGGATGGGGCAGGTGTTCTGGCTGCAGTACCGGCTCGCTCCCAGACCCAGCGCGTGCGGGGCGGCGGCCCGCTGGCGGATCTACCTGGGCCAGGTTCCCCCACAGGTCTCGGCGGCCGACCGTTGGTCGCCCACGCTCGCGGTCGTCCCGGCACCACGGCGGTGATGGATCTGCTGCGGCTGGCAGCGGCCGACCTGGTCCTGGTCCTGGTCGGCGCTGTCCAGGTCTGGCCGCTCGCACGGCGGGTGGGGTTGCCGCTGCCACCGCGAGTCGCGTTGTGTTTCATCACCGGCGTCGGCGTGCTGGCCGTGGCCAGCACGCTTCTCGGCGTGGCCGGCCTGCCCACCGGCGTGTTGCCGGTGCTCGGTCCGGTGCTGGCCGCAGCGGCCCTCGCCGGGCTGATCCTGATCGGGCGGAATCGGCGTGGAATGCCCGCGCGGCAGACCCGCCGACCCAGACCGGCCCCCACGCCTGGGTCGGCTACATGGTCGTGGCCGCGGTAGCCGTGCCGTTCCTCGTGACGGCCTGGCGGCTTCCGGTCAGCAGCAACGACGAGTACATGATGTGGGCGCTGCGGGGTCGAATGCTCGCCGCCGGGCATCTCGATCCGCTGGTCTTCGGCGGTGCCGCCAACCCGTCACCTACCAGTCCCGGGAGCATCCGCTCGGCCTGCCGGCGGTGTTCTCCTGGATCCAGCGGCGGGTAGGCGCCGACACCGCCAAGTACGGGGCGCACGTGCAGGTGCCGTTGCTCGGCGCCGCCGCGCTGGTCGTGGCGGTGCGGACGACCTCGACCGCCTCCGGTTGGCTGGCCGGGGCCCTGATCGCCCCGGCCTTGTTCACCGCGACCGAAGTCGGCAGGCACACCGGGGTGCTGTTCTTCGCCGACCTGCCGGTCGCCGCCGCCGCGTTGACCGTCATCCTGCTCCTGCTGAGCGGGCTGTCGGCCGGAGGCCGGGACTGGCTGCTGCTGGCCGTCGGTCCCGCAGTGGCCGCGGTGTACTGAAGACCGAAGGGCTGCTGTTCGTGGCCGCCCCGTGTGTGGCCGCCGCGACGGGGGCGCGGGTTTACCCGGCGATCAGCACCGGCCGGGCGCGTCGGACTCCGCTGGTCCTCGCCGGTGCCGGGCTCGCCGCGATCCTGCCGTGGCAGATCTGGCTGGCCGGCCACGGTGTCCGCAGCAGATTCCTCGGCGGCCAGCGCTGGGGAACCCTCGGCGTCAGCGAACTGCTGCGCGGCTCCGACCTGGTGCTGCGCAACATGGCAACATACACACAGCACACATCGGCCGCGCCTGATACACCGCCAGCCGCACTCAGTATTCGTAGGAGTCGACGGTCCCACGACACGACGCCTGAATCCTACGAAAAGGGTCAACCCGTCACGCCCTTGGCTGCACACCGGCCGGTTCGGCACCGGTTACCGGCAGCAAGTCATCCTGCGGTACAACATAAGGCAATGGATCTTGTCCAGGAATTGGCCAGAATCAGCCTCTTGACCAGTCCGTGCGCGAAGAGCCGCCGCCGGCGTTAGACGGCCAGACCGATGGCGCAGTAGGCGGTCCATACGACGGGCCAGAGCGGCTTCCGGCGGATTGGACGAGACCATGACCAACTCCACAAGAGCCGTCGATACCACAAGGCCCCGAAAGATCCTGTCCGCGGTCCGCGCCGCAGACACCCGACGAAGCCAACCCTGTCCGGAATGTTGGAGGCTCGCCAGCCGACCAGCGGCATGATCGGACTATTCGCCTGGCGGCTGTGCTGGCACGATCTTGTTCAGCAGCCGGAGCAGGAGGTCCGCGAGCAGGACAATCTCAGCTGCCTCGGTGGCATCGGTGAAGTCCACCCGTCGGTGACTCGATAGGTACTTGAACAAGCCGATGGCGCCCTTGAACAGATCCATGAGCGCCACGGACTCGCCCGGGTCGATGTCCTCACGCCACAGCGGCCCTGCCGGCGGACCGGTCTTGAAGTGTCCATTCACGGGGGTGGGTTGACCTGCGTGGATGCGGGCAGGCGACACGCCGGGGGGGTAGTTGATCTACGCGGTCGACCTGGTGATCATGTCGGCTTGTGTGTGAGGTGCCGGCCGGGTCGGCTGCTGAGGTGGCGGCGTTGCGTGAGTCGGTCGCGCGGTTGCGGGAGGCGAACGCTCGGTTGCGGGAGGTGGTGGCGGGCAAGGACGCGGAGTTGGCGGCTCGGGACGCGCAGATGGAGGTGTTGCGGGGCGGTCATGCGCGGTTGGTGTTGCGGGTGGCGGAGTTGGAGCGGCGGTTGGGGATGGACAGCGCCGATTCGGGTACGCCGAGCTCGCGGGAGTCGATCGGGGCGCGGGAGCGGCGGAAGGCGGCGCGGCGGGAGCGGAAGAGCAACCGGGATCGGGATTCTTCCTCGCGGGAGCGGTCGGCGGAGCGGGGTCGGGGTGGGCAGGTCGGGCATGTCGGGGCGGGGTTGCGGCGTGATCCGGACCCGAGCCGGGTGGTGGGAGTGGAGCCGCCGGCGGAGTGTTCGGCGTGCGGTGATGATCTGGCGGGGGCCGATGAGGCTGGGGATCATTGGTCGCAGACGTGGGATGTGGAGATCGTGCGGCGCACGGTGGAGTACCGGTTGCCGCGGCGGCGGTGCGGGTGCTGCGGGAAGGTCACTACTGCGGTGCCGCCGTGCGGGCAGGCCGGGACGGTGTCCTACGGGCCGAACCTGAATGCGGCGGCGGTCCTGCTCGGTTCCTACGGCAACGTGCCGACCGAACGGGCGGCGCGGCTGATCGGGATGCTGCTGGGGGTGCCGGTCTCGGCCGGGTTCGTTGACCGCGCGGCGCAGCGGCTGGCCGAGAGGCTGGCCGCGGCCGGGTTCGATGAGGCGATGCGCGCGGCGTTGCGGTGAAGCCGTACGCGGCGCATGCATCCCGGGCCGCGGTGAGCGTCTGGTCGGCGGCCGGGTCGAGGGTGCCCACCAGCATGACGTACGGGCCCGAGGCCGGCAGGCCGAGTAGCGACGCGGCTTCGGCGACGACGGCCGGATCGGCCCCGCGCCCGTCCAGCAGGGCGTCGAACATCACCTGCTGGCGCTGCGCGTCGCGGCGCCGCGACTCCGCCTGCCGGTAGCTCTCGACCACCGCCTGGGAGTAGCGGTCCACGACCTCCAGGGCCGCCGTCGCCACCTCCAAGAACGCGGCCAGCTCGGCCGCCGAGCGTCGCTGCGCCCGGGCGAGCAGCGCGCTCATCAGCGACTGGCCGGCCAGGCTGTACGCGCGCAGCACCGCCTCCAGCGGCACACCCTGCTTGGCCCGGCGCCGCCCGGTCGATCGCGGCACCGACAGTTCCCGCTCGCCGATGGTGCCGACCCCGGACAGGACGTCCAGCATCCCGGTCAGGTTGGCACGCACGGTCCCGCGCAGATCCCCGACGACGACCACCCCGCGCGCCCCGTACGGCGCCTCCCGCGCGGCGATCACACCGACGATGGGCCCGCACAGCTCCGGCAGTCCCTCCGCCACCTCCGCCGCCACCGAGCGCAGGACCGCGCGGGAGAACTCCATCGATGTCCTGGAGGCTGCTACAGGATGCCCAGTTGGTTTGCGCGGGCCAGTGCCTCGACCCGGTTGCGGGCGCCGAGCTTCTCCAGCGCCCGCTGCAGGTAGGTCTTGACGGTGTTGCGGGTCAGGCCCAGTGCGGAGGCGATTTCGGGATTGGTCTCGCCCATGGCGACCCGGCGCAGGATGTCGTACTCGCGCCGGGTCAGGCCGTGCTCGCGCAGCTTGCGGCTGAGCATGGCACCGCTGCTGCCGCCGGCGTCGGCGTGGACGACCCGTTCGCCGGCAACCACCCGCCGGATGACGTCGACCAGGTCCCCGCGTTCGATGTCCTTGGCCACCGCGCCGTGCGCGCCGGCGGCAAGTGCCGCGGCGAGTGCCGCATGCTCGGGGTAGGCGGTGAAGAGGATGATCTTGACGGCGGGGTCCAGGGCGCGCAGTGCCTGCACGACCTCGGGGCCCAGCATGTCGGGCAGCCGCAGGTCGAGCAGCACCACGTCCGGATGGAGGTCCCGCACCGCCACAATCGCCCCGCGGCCGTCGCGGGCGTAGCCGGCGACCCGCAGCCAGGACGTCTTCTGCAGGGCAAGGGCCACTCCGTCCAGCACGATCGGGTGGTCGTCGGCGACGAGAACCCTCACCTCGCGGGTGTTCATGCCGGCACCCAGGCCTGGACGGTCACGCCGTCGTCGTCGTTGGGTCCTACCATGACCGTCCCGCCGACCCTGGCGACCCGCTCGGACATGGCCGCCAGGCCCAGGCCGTCGCCGCGGGTGTAGTCCTCGTCGAGGCCGACCCCGTCGTCGGAGACGGTGATCGCCACGCCCTCGCGGTAGGAGTAGACGCTGACCACGACGGACTGCGCCGCGGCGTGCTTCTCGACGTTGAACAGCGCCTCCCGGACGGCGTCGGACAGCGCCGCGCCGCGCGAGGCCGGCAGGGTCGGCAGCTCGGTGAGGGTGATGACCCGGGCGGTGACCCCGGTGCGTTCGGTGAAGGCGCTGCAGTGTTCGCGCAGCGCGACGCTCAGCGCGAGCTGCTCCGGCGGCGCGGTCAGCACCCGCAGCGAGCCGCGCAGCGCGGCGGCCGCCTCGACCGCCTGCTGCTCGAGGGCGCTCAGCCGCGCCCGGAGCCGCTCGTCCAACTGGGGCTCGTCGCCCAGCCGCTCCAGATCTGTTCCAGCGCCCGGGTGGTGCGGTCGCCGAAGTCCCGCTGGTACCTGTTCGCGCCGTACAGGACGCCGAGCAGGCGGCCCTCGTGCGCGATCGGGACGGCGATCATCGCCTTGATGCCCTCGGTCGCCGCCTGGGTGGCGAACTGGTGGGTGATGTCCGGGGCGGTGCAGTAGTCGCTGACCCACAGCGGGCGGCGGGTGAGCAGCACCTTGCCGCCCAGGCCGACCCCGGCCGGGACGACCAGGCCGTCGATGAGGTCGGTCTCGGCCTGCACGGGGTGGTGCAGCACGATCCGCTCGTCGCCGTCCGGCTCGCCCACCCAGGCCAGGTCGACACCGGCCAGCCGCGGCACGTTGGCCACCATCCGCCGTGCCGCGGCCTGCCGGTCGAGCAGGATGAGGACCTCGGCGTAGTCCTCGTCGAGCTCAGCCAGCACGTCGAGCGCGCGCCGTGCCGGCCGGTCGTGCCTCACCACACCCATCGCGGACACCCGATTCCTGGCTGCCCTGCCCAGACACGAACGCCTCGTTGCCCGGCGCTGCCACCCCGACCATGGTTGCTCGCCAGCCGCGCGGCCGCCATCTCCATCTGGAGACTTCCGTCCGGCGGTCTCCGCTTGCGGCTACCCGCCGCGGCCGACTGCACGCACTCTCAGTGTCCGACCGGTCACAGGGGGGTCCGCCGGGCCGAGGCCCAGGAACCACCGGCCACCCACCTCAGCCGATCCAGGAGACCAGGGATGTGCAACTCGATGCAGGACGTACCGCGCCAGACCCGCCGGACGCCGCAGCAGGGCACGGACGGCCGTGGCGCCGCCGAGGCCGCCATGGCCGTACCGGGCGGAGCCAGCCCCGGCCGCGCCGAGGTGGGCGAGGGCGCGGTCCCGAACGCTGGGCGACTCCTCGCGCAGGCGGCGGCGCTTGCCGCGGACCGCCCCGCCGACCAGGACCTGGGCAGGCTGGTCTCGCGCTACTGGCGGCTGGTCCCCGGCGAGGAGCTGATGGGCTGTACCCCTGGCGAACTGCTCGCCGCCACGGTGTCGCACCGCGAACTGGCCGCACAGCGGCTGCCCGGCGAGCCGAGGCTGCGGGTGGCCGAGTCCACGGCGGACGCCGGCCGCACGGTGATCGAGATCGTCACCGACGACACCCCGTTCCTGGTCGATTCCGTCACCGCGGCGCTGGCCGTCCGGGATCTCGACGTCCACCTGCTGGTGCACCCGGTGATGGTGGTCGACCGCGATGCGCTCGGCGGGCTGGTGGAGGTCCGCCTGGGGGTGGAGCCGGAGGACGCCGGCCACGGCGGGGTGGTGGAGAGCTGGATGCGCCTGGAGATCGACCGGATCCGCGACCAGGCCCTGCTCGGCGGGATCCGCACGGAGTTGGCCCGGGTCCTCGGCGACGTACGCGAGGCCGTGGAGGACTGGCCGAAGATGCGCGCCCAGGCGCTGCTGCTGGCCGAGGAGCTGGCCGGCGTGCAACTGCCGGTCCCGGCAAAGGACATCGCCGACGCGGTCGAGCTGTTGCGCTGGCTGGTCGGCGACCACTTCACCTTCCTCGGCTACCGGGAGTACCGGCACGTCGAGGAGGACGGAGAGAGCCTGCTGGCGGCTGTGCCCGGCACCGGCCTCGGCATCCTGCGCTCCGACCGGTCCACGCCGCGGGTGCTGTCGTCGCTGACCCCGGAGGCGTACGCCAGGTTGCCGGAGAAGCGGCTGATGATCATCACGAAGGCGAACTCCCGGGCGACCGTGCACCGCTCGACCTACCTGGACTACGTCGGCATCAAGACGTTCGACCCGGCCGGCAACGTCGTCGGCGAGCGGCGTTTCCTCGGGCTGCTCTCCTCGGCCGCGTACCGGACCAGCGTGCGCGAGCTGCCGGTGGTCAAGCGCAAGGTCGCCGATGTGCTGGACCGCTCGGGGCTGTCGCCGCGCCGCCACTCCGGCAAGGCCCTGCTGGAGATCCTGGAGGCCTACCCGCGCGATGAGCTGTTCCGGATCGCCACCGACGACCTCTACCGCTCGGTGATGGGGGTGCTGCGGCTGACCGGGCGACAACTGCGGCTGTTCGTGCGCCGCGACCTCTACGGCCGGTTCATCTCCTGCCTGGTGCACGTGCCGCGCGAACGCTTCACCATGGACAACCGGCTGAAGATCGAGGAGATCCTGCTGCGGGAGCTCAATGGCGTCGGGGTGGACTGCAGCACCCGGGTCGGCGAGTCGCGCCTGGCGCAGGTGCACTTCACCGTGCGCACCGACCCGGCCGACCCACCCGGCGAGATCGACGCCGACCGGCTCGCCGGGCTGCTGTCGGAGGCCACCCGGCTGTGGGACGACGACTTCCGTCTGGCCCTGACGCGCGAACTCGGCGAGGAGCGGTCGAAGGCCCTGCACGCCCGCTACGCCGAGACGCTGCCCGACACCTACAAGGACGGGTACACCCCCGAGGAGGCGGCCGGGGACGTGGCCAGGCTGGAGCTGCTGGAGACGCCCGGCCAGCTCGCGATCCACGTGTTCGGCCGCCGCGGCGACGCGGAGGTGCGGTTCAAGGTCTTCCGCTACGGCGAGCCGATGCTGCTCTCGGCCGTGCTGCCGGTGCTGCACTCCCTGGGAGTCCGGGTCAGCGACGAGCGGCCCTACACGCTCTGCCGCCGCGACGGCCGGATCTACCTCTACGACTTCGGCCTGCAACTGCCGGCCGGCTCGCTCGGGCTGCCCGAGGTGCGGCCGCAGATGGAGTACGCGTTCTGCGCGGCCCTGTCCGGCGAGACCGAGATCGACGGGTTCAACACGCTGGTGCTGACGGCCGGACTCACCGTCCGGCAGGTCGTGGTGCTGCGGGCGTACACCAAGTACCTGCGCCAGGCCGGCACCGTCCACACGCAGGACTACCTGCAGGACACCTTCTGCGCCCACCCGGGCATCGCCGCGCAGCTCGTCACGCTGTTCGAGATGCGGTTCGACCCGCGGCGGCCGCTGCCGGCGGAGGACCGGTCGGCGCGGTGCGAGGAGCTGGCGGCCGCGATCCGCGACCAACTTGATGCGGTCACCAGCCTGGACCAGGACCGCATCCTGCGGGCGTACCTGACCCTGATCCAGGCGACGCTGCGAACGAACTTCTACCAGCGCGGCGCCGAACCCGGCGCGGCCGGGCATGCCAAGCCCTACCTGGCGTTCAAGCTCGACTCCCAGGCGATCCCCGAACTGCCCGCACCCCGGCCGAAGGCCGAGATCTTCGTGTACTCGCCCCGCTTCGAGGGCGTACACCTGCGCTTCGGCTCGGTGGCTCGCGGCGGTCTGCGCTGGTCGGAGCGCCGGGAGGACTTCCGCACCGAGATCCTCGGGCTGGTCAAGGCGCAGATAGTCAAGAACGCGGTGATCGTGCCGACCGGGGCCAAGGGCGGCTTCGTGCTCAAGCGCCCGCCGGCCGGGGCCGACGGCGAGCGGGTCATGGCCGAGGGCGTGGCCTGCTACCGCCAGTTCGTCTCGGCGCTGCTCGACCTCACCGACAACCTCGACGCCGGCAAGATCGCGCCGCCCGCCGAGGTGGTGCGGCACGACGGCGACGACCCGTACCTGGTGGTCGCCGCCGACAAGGGCACCGCCACGTTCTCCGACATCGCCAACGAGATCTCGCTGGCGTACGGGTTCTGGCTCGGCGACGCGTTCGCCTCCGGCGGGTCGGCCGGCTACGACCACAAGAGGATGGGCATCACCGCCCGGGGAGCCTGGGAGTCGGTCAAGCGGTGGTTCCGCGATCTCGGCCCGCAGGACGGCATCGACATCCAGAGCCAGGACTTCACCGCGGTCGGCATCGGGGACATGTCCGGCGACGTGTTCGGCAACGGCATGCTGCTGTCCCGGCACACCCGCCTGGTCGCCGCGTTCGACCACCGGCACATCTTCATCGATCCGGACCCTGACCCCGAGCGGTCCTACGTGGAGCGCCAGCGCCTGTTCGAGCTGGCGCGCTCCTCGTGGGGAGGCTACGACCGCGCGCTGCTGTCCGCCGGCGGCGGGGTCTGGCCGCGCACCGCCAAGTCGATCCCGGTCTGCGAGCAGGTCCGGGCCGCGCTGGGCATCGGGCCGGACGCGCCGGACGCGATGTCCCCGTCCGAGCTGGTCAGGGCGATCCTCACCGCCCCGGTGGACCTGCTCTGGAGCGGCGGGGTCGGCACCTACGTCAAGGCCAGCACCGAGTCGCACGCCGATGTCGGGGACAAGGCCAACGACCATGTCCGGGTGGACGGCAGGGACCTGCGGGTCCGGGTCGTCGGCGAGGGCGGCAACCTGGGCCTGACCCAGCGCGGCCGCATCGAGTTCGCGCTGCTGGGCGGGCACATCGCCACCGACTTCATCGACAACTCCGCCGGCGTGGACTGCTCCGACCACGAGGTCAACATCAAGATCCTGCTCGGGGCGGCCATCGCGGCGGGCGAACTCCAGGCCGACCAGCGCAACGCGCTGCTGGCCGGGATGACCGGGGAGGTCGCCGAGCTGGTCCTGCGCGACAACTACGACCAAGCCACCGCGCTGGGCAAGGCCACGGCGCAGAGCCGCTCGCTGCAGCCGGTACACCGGCGGCTGATCGCCGACCTGGAGCGGCGCGGGCAGCTCGACCGCGGGCTGGAGGCGCTGCCGACCGGCGAGGAACTGGAGGCACGCGCGCAGGCCGGCGCCAGCCTCACCTCGCCGGAGTTCGCGGTCCTGCTCTCCCACGTCAAGATCGCTCTGAAGCGCGACATCCTCGACTCGGCGCTGCCCGACGAGGCGTGGACGCACGAGGTGCTCGTGGACTACCTGCCGACCCCGCTGCGCGGGCGCTACGCCCACCGCATGGCCGGCCACCCGCTGCGCCGCGAGATCGTGACCACCCAACTCGTCAACGAGGCGGTGAACCGCGGCGGCACCTCGTTCTTCTACCGCGCGGTCGAGGAGACCGGCGCCTGCCCCGCGGACGTGCTGCGCGCCTACGTCATCGCCCGTGAGATCTACGGGCTGCGGGAGCTGTGGCGGGCCGTGGAGTCCCTGGACGACCGGGTGCCGGGCACCGCGCAGGCCGCCGTCCACCTGGAGGTACGCCGCCTGCTCGACCGGGCCGTGCGGTGGCTGGTCACCAGCCGGCACTCGCCCATCGACGTGCCCGGCGAGATCGGCCGGCTGCATGACCGGGTCAGCGGGCTGCTGGCCGACGTGGGCACGCTCCTACCGGGCGGCGAGCGCCTCGCGCTGCGCTCCCGGGTGGAGGGGCTGCGCAGCCAGGGCCTGCCCGAGGACGTCGCCGACCGGGCCACCCGGATCGGCTACGGCTTCCGCCTGCTGGACATCGTCGAGACTGCCCACGCCTCCGGGCAGGACGTCAACGAGGCGGCCGGCGTCTACTTCGTCCTGTCCGAGCACGTCCGCGCGGACTCGCTGCTGACGAAGATCTCCGCCCTGCCCCGCGAGGACCGCTGGCAGACCTTCGCGCGGATGGCGCTGCGGCACGACCTCTACGCGGCGCTCGCCGGCCTCACCGCCCGGGTGCTCGCCGCTACCTCGCCGTCGTCGGACGCCCAGCAGCGGGTGGACGAGTGGGAGCGGGCCAACGCCGCCTCGATCGCGAGGGCCCGCGGCGCGATCGGCGACTTCGACGGGTCCCAGGCCGATCTCGCGGCCCTGTCGGTCCTGCTGCGGCAGATCCAGACCCTGATGCACGCGGCCGCCTGATGTCCACGACGGGAAGCGTCATGACCCACCACACACCGCCCGCCATGCCCGACATCCCGTTTCCGGCGGCGATCAACCCGCTGACCCGGCACGCGCAGGAGCACACGCTCGACTGGGCGTACCGGTTCGGCCTGGTCCGCGGAGGGGCGGCGGTCCGTCGGGTCAGGCGGCTGCGCCTTGGCTACCTGGGCGGCCGCACCCACCCGCGCGCGACGTTCGAGCCGCTCGCGGTGGCGACGGACTGGCTGTCGTGGCGGTTCCTGCTGGAGGAACAGGTCGAGGAGCTTCCCCCCGCCGTGCTCGCCGCGACGGGCCGGGACCTGCCGCGCCAGATGGCGGTCGCGCTCCAGCCCGGAGAGCCGTTCGCGGACACCGCGGTGTCCCGGGCGCTGGCCAACCTGTTGCGGCGCACCGCGCGGCTGACGTCGAGCCGGTGGCAGGAGCGCTTCGCGGCCGACCTGATCGACCACCTCAGGCGGCTGCGCCACGATGCGTCCCACCGCGGCCAGCGGCGGGTGCCCGACGTGGAGTCCTACGTCGCCACCCGCCGGCACGCCAGCGGCGTGTTCCTCGCGCTGGACATCGTGGAAGCGGCCGAACGCGTGGAGGTGCCCACCGGCCTGGCGGCCAGCCCGGAGTACCAGGCGCTGCGGGCGGCCACCAACGACGTGGTGTCCTGGACCAGCGACATCGCCTCTTCGGGCCGGGGACGCGGCAGCATGGACAACCTCGTCGTGGTGCTGCAGCACCGGCAGGGCTGCTCGACCACGGCGGCGATCCGGCACGCCGCCGAGATGGTTCACCGGCGGATCGAGGACTTCCGCGCCGCCGAGCGGACGCTGCCGGCCGCCGGCAACCGGCTGGTGCTCGGCCCGGCCGGCGGCGCCGGGCTGCGCCGCCTCGTCGGCGGGTGCGAGACCTGGATGCGTGGGCACCGGGACTGGTTGCTGGAAAGCCAGCGCCGGCTGGGCTGCCATCGCTGAGCAGGTGGACCGATTCGCGAGCGGGACGGCCGGGACGGAGGTGTGCCAGTGGGAGCAGCGCGCAGCAGGGTGGCGGTGGCGCGGGAGGCGGTGCCGGGCCTGCGGTGGATCGTCGACGCCGACGAGGCGTCGCTGGACCGGATGGTCGCCGCGGCGGTCGATGCGATCTGGGAGCAGGTGGCGGCTTACCGGGACAGCCCGGACGCGCGGCTGCGGGACGACGTCGCCGAGCACGTGCGGGCGGTGTTCCGGGTGTTGGTGGCGAGCCTGGCCGAGGCCCGGCCGGCCCGGCGGGCCGACTTCCCGACCACCCGCGACCAGGCGTTCCGCCGGGCCGGGCAGGGGGTCCCGCTGGCCGCCTTCCTGCAGGCGTTCCGGGTCGGGCAGCTTTCCCTGTGGCAGGGCGTCCTCGAGCTGGTGGGCAGTGACCCGCTGGCGCGGGAGACGGCGCTGTCGGTGGTGGGCTGCCTGATGCAGGTCGTCGAGGTGGGCAGCACGGTCGCCGCGGAGGGCTACCTGGAGGCGCGGCAGCACCGGTTGGCCGACTGCGACCGGGTCCGCCGCGACCTGCTGGAGGACCTGCTGGCCGGGCGGGAGGTGTCGCCGGGGCCGAAACAGGCGGCGCTGCGGGCCGCCGGGCTGGAGCCCGGGGCGAGCCTGCTGGTCGTCTCCGCGGCGGCGGTCCTGCCGGTGGCCGCTGAGTCCGTGCTGCGCGATGCGGCAGCCGCGATCGGTCGCGCCCGCGGCGGGGGCGCGGGAGGGCTGGCCGTGGTGCGCCAGGACGAGATCGTCGGGGTCCTGCCG
>WNFZ01003572.1_pt1 | contig 19703 bp, 22 predicted proteins | sample 5400081 | NCBI WGS metagenome assembly WNFZ01 (sample SAMN13153365, study PRJNA577476) | soil metagenome | isolation source: 80 cm soil or saprolite under grassland replicate 1 | place: USA:California | collected 2016-06-15
ACGCCCGCGACGCCGGCGCCGGCGCCTACGACCGAGGCGTCGACTGACTTCACGATGAACGGGCGGGCCTTCTCGCACCAGGGCGTTGCTCGCTTGCTGTCGAGGCTCGCGCTCGTCCCCGACCTCGAGAACGTGACGCTCGGCCACAGCACGCGCATCGACGTCGGCAAGCGGCGTGCAGTTGAGTTCAGCGTCTCCGCCGGTCTCCGCGCCCCGGGGTCAACGCCGTGAGCGCGAAGGCACGCAAGATCTCGCCGACGACTGCGAGCGTGCTCGTCGCGGCAGGAGCGCTTGTCGTCCTGCTCGCCGGAATGTTCGCGCTCGTGATGCCACAGCGTCACAAAGCTTCGAGCCTCACCGAGGACATCGCGTCGACGCAGACGCAGATCGTTACGGCCCGCGCGCTTGCCGCACAGAAGCCGGAGCAGCAAAGGATTCGCGTCGCTGACCTGTTCAAGGTCGTCAAGGCAATGCCCGATGACCCGGATATGACCGGCATCATGCTTCAGCTTCAGCAGACGGCTTCCGACGCCGGCGTCGAGTTCGCCTCGATCCAGCCGCAGCCGAGCGTGGCCGGCCTGGGTTACGCCGAGCAGCCGATCGACCTGGCTTTCGACGGGAACTATTTCTCGCTCACCGACTTCCTCTTCCGCCTGCGCAAGCTCGTCACGGTTCACCACGGCACGCTCGACGCGACCGGCCGGCTGTTCTCGGTCGGCAGGATCGACTTCGCGCCCGCCGAGAAGGGATTCCCGCAGATCGCGGCAACCGTGCGCGTCAGCGCCTTCGTCTACAGCCCCGCCGCAGCGACATCGGCTACCGACACGACGACGACTGAGACCACGGCGACGACGGCGTCGTCTGCGGTCGCGAGTGGAGTGACGCCCTGATGGCCAAGAAGCGCGTTGACCTGAAGGCGGCGAAGGCCGCACGCCAGAAGAAGATCCTGATCGGCGGCGCCGTGCTGCTCGTCGCGCTGCTTGCCTTCCAGGTGCCGCGGACGATGAAGATGCTCAAGGGGCCGGAGGCCAAGCACACGTCGACCTCCGCTTCAGCTTCGACGACTCCTACCGAGACGACACCGGCCACGACTGCGCCGGCCGTACCCGTCTCAGGGACGCCGACGGCCAGGCCCGTCCTGACCGCGCAGCTCTCGCCGGCGGCGCGCGAAGGTCAACTCGCCGTTCTGTCCAATTCGTTCAAGAGCAAGGATCCGTTCCGGCAACTGATCGACGAGGACGCGGTCACGAGCGAGAGCGAGACGTCCGCGTCGACGGAAAAGAAGCCGAAAAGGACCTTGAAGGTCGTTCCTTCGGCCAAGCCTGCGAAGCCGGCTGCAACACCGGCGCCGGTCACTCCGGCTGCGCCCACGCCCGCTGTGAAGAAGATCGTGCTGCCGTTGCTGTCCGCCACGATCGCTGTGAACGGCGAACGCATAGGCGTTGACTTGAAGGTCGACTTCCCGGCGGACGCACCGCTGTTCCACCTCATCTCGCTCACGAAGCGAACCGCCAAGATCTCAATCGTCGGAGGCTCCCTCACCGACCGCAAGACGACGCTCACGCTGCGCCGCGGTAAGCCGCTCACGCTCGTGAACACGGCCGACGGGACGCGCTACCGCCTGAAGCTCATCGCAACGTCGTCCAGCGCGGCGGTCCAGCCGGAGCCGACCGAGGCGACCAGTTCCTCGACGCCGACGCCGACGCCGACGGCGACTACGACCACGAGCACTACGCCGACGACGACGACACCGACGATCGGCGGCTAGCGCTCTTTCGCGCGAAATGCTTCGCATTTCGCGCGAGGGAAGACCGTCAGGCGCGCTTCGCGCGCGTGACCTTTTAGAGGTGTTTTGTGGGTTGCTGCTTCGGCTAGTCGGCGGCGTCGGCGCGGCGGAGCCGCGCCTTGGCGGATTCGGGTTATTCGTATGCGTGCGAGGCGCTTCGCGCGGACTTGACGAACGAGGCATCGTGGGCGCGCTCGTTCGCGGCGCGCAATTCGGCCTCGTCGAGCGCTCCCACGCGGAGCAGTAGCTCGAATTCGTCGCGCAGGTGCGTCTGCATCATCTCCGGACCGTCGGTGGCGATCGTGACCGCGACGCCGTGCTCGGAAAAGGTGCGGAACGTGTCGCGCACGGCATCCTCGTCGGGTAGCGCCTTTGTCAGGAGGTTCGAGGTGGGGCAGATCTCGAGCACGATCTCGCGCTCGCGCAGAGCGGTCATCAGGTCTGGATCGCCCGCGGCGAGGATGCCGTGGCCGATCCGGTCGGGCCGCAGCGTCTCGATCACGTCCCCGACCTCCTCGCGGCCCATGTCGCCGCCCTCCTCGCCGACGTGGATCGTGATCCCGAGCCCGCCTTGCCGCGCCTCCTCGACCATCGGCGCGACCTGGCGGTACTCGTAGCGCGCGCCGCCGGGCCGAGGGCCGGCGATGTCGATGCCGACGATCCCGCGCGCCGCCCAGTGCAGCGCCTTCTCCACGATCACCGCGTTCTGGTGCGCGCTGAAGGTGCGGTCCATCATCAGGATCAGACCGGCATTCACCTGCGGATACTCGAGCCGCGCGAGGTCGAGGCCGCGAATCGCGGCGAGAATGATGTGATCGAGGTCGCGCTCGCCGCCGCGGTTCCGCTTCATCGGATTGAAGCGCAGCTCGAGCGTCGTGATCCCCTGTGAGCGGTAGGCGCCGCCGATCGCGGCGTGGACGCTGCGCTCGACGGCAAGTGGGGAGGACTGGATCAGCTCCGTCCAGTGGTAGATCGCGTCGAGCGCGTCGAGATCCGCGACGCCGCGTGGATCGCTGACGGTAACGAGACGGTCGAACTCCCAGTAGTCCTTCACCGGCAGCGCGATCCCCTGCTCGTGGGCCAGGCTCCAGAGAATCTCGGAGGCGACCGAGCCGCCGAGGTGCGTGTGCAGCTCGGCGAGCCCTCCTTCGAACATGAAGGAAGTCTAGAGAGGGACTCGCGCGCCGACCGTGGCCAAGGCAAAGGCGGCCGCGTCGGCTTCGCTCATTGCCCTTCCGGCGGCCCACGCTGCCGCCAGCTCGGGCTCGCGGACCCGATCGCGTACCGGCGCGCTGCATTCATCGAAGGCCCGAATGGCATACGACTCGATCTGGCGACCGATCCGCTCGAGCAGTGCTTCCGCTGCGCCGAGCAGCTGAGCGGCCACGGCCAGTTCTTCGCGCGACGCTAGTGCGCAGCCCAGGCCGCTGATTGCCCAAGCAACGTTCACGTGCCATGCCCCTTCCCGAGCCGCCTCGAGGCCGTCCGCGAAGAGTTGTACGGCGTCGTCCAGGCGCTGCTCGTAAAGCGCAACGACGCCCAGGTCGCACAGTGCGTTGCAGACGGCGTCTCTTACACCCAGCTCTCTCGACCTCGCCAACTCCTCCTCGAGGCAGGTTCGAGCCAGGGCGTAGTCGCCTGCGTCGACCGCCCACAAGCCGTCGTTGTGTAGGAGGTTGAGCAACCTCGGCTCAGCATCGAGCTCGCGAAAAATTGCCTTCGCCTTTTCCGCGTAAGAACGCCCCGCCGCGACGTCTCGCTGTAGACCGGCAACGACCGAGAGCGACAGCAAGCTGTCTGCCTCGATGACCCGGTCGCCGATTTCACGAGCAAGCGCGAGGGCGCGCTCTGCCTGGTTGAGACCGTTAGCCAGCTCTCCACGCTGCCAAGACATAAACGAGGCAGAGACGAGCATGCATGCCTGCGCGGCCGGCGAGACGTCCGGTAGGAAACGGAGCGCCTCATGGTGCCAGCGTGCGCCTTCTTCGAGCGACCCGATGCGGCTGAACGGCACGAACGCCGCGAGGCGAACCGCCCGCTCGGCGTCGCCCTGCGCATGCAGCCACGCGAGGCCGCTGCGGAAGTTGCCCAACTCCCGCTCGTAGCCGGGCCAGTCGACGGTCGGCAACATGCGCTCTTCGTCCTCGATTCGCTCGGCCAACGCGAGAAAGCAATCCGCGTGGCGGTCGGCTATCCCGTCGGCATCCCCGCTCTCCTTGAGCCGCTCGATGGCATAGGCACGGATCGTCTCGAGCATCGTGAAGCGCGGCTCGCCGTCCGGCTGCTCCTCCTGCCGGAGCAGGTTGTTGTCGATCAGGGCCGAGAGACCGGTGAGGAGGCCCTCTGAGCCGCACACAGCCTCCGCGGCCTCCAACGTGCAGCCTCCGACGAAGACGGCGAGGCGCGCGAGTAACGCCTGTTCGTCGGGCCCAAGGAGTCCGTAGCTCCAGTCGATCGTCGCGCGCAACGTCTGCTGTCGCGCGGGCGAGTCGCGGGGACCTCCGGTGAGCAGTTCGAAGCGCCGTTCGAGCCGCGCGAGGAGCGCCTGCGGGGAGAGCACCTTCGCCCGCGCGGCGGCGAGCTCTATCGCGAGCGGTAGGCCGTCGAGCCGGACGCAGATCTCGGCGATCGCCGGGGCGTTCGCCGCCGTGACAGCGAAATCGGACTTGACGGCCTGCGCGCGCTCGAGGAAGAGGGCCACTGCCTCGTACTGCGAGAGGGCGTCGATCTCCGGCAGGTGCTCGGGATCCGGAAGGTCGAGCGGGGGCACCTGGAACTCTCGCTCGCCGGAGAGGTGCAACGGCGTGCGGCTCGTCACGAGCAGTTGCAGCTGCGGCGCACCGGCGAGCAGGTCGCTCAGCGGAGGCGTTGCCTCGACCAGGTGCTCCACGTTGTCGAGCACGAGCAGGAGCCGCTTCGAGGCGAGTGCGTCTTTCAGCGACTGCGGCTCCTTCACCCCCACCGTCTGGGCGATCGTGGTTAGGAGGAGATTGGGGTCGGTGATCGGCTCGAGCAGGACGAGGAACACGCCATGCGGGAACTCCTCCACGAGCTCTGCAGCTGCCTGGAGCGCGAGTCGGGTCTTCCCGGAGCCGCCCGGCCCGGTGAGCGTGAGCAGGCGGACGTCTTCGCGGCGGAGTAGTTCGGCCACCGTCGCAAGCTCGCGCTCTCGTCCGATCAACGGCGTCGGCTGGACGGGGAGGTTCGTCGGCCGGTTCTCGAGCGTGCGAAGGGATGGGAAGTCGTCCGGCAGTCCGCGGATCACCAGCTGCGAGAGCCGTTGCGGGCTCGTCAGATCCTTGAGCCGATGCTCGCCGAGATCGCGTACCGAGATGCCGTCGGGAAGCTCGTCCTCGACGAGTTCGCGCGTCGTTTGCGACAGCAGCACCTGGCGTCCATGTGCCGCAGCGCAGATGCGCGCAGCACGGGGCACGTCGAGTCCGACATAGCCCGTCGACGTCAGCGCCGGCTGGCCCGTGTGGATGCCGATGCGGACGCGGAGTTCCGCATCCTCGAGCTCGCGTTGCAGGTGCGCGGCGGTGGCGACGGCGGCGGTCGCGCTTGGAAACGCTGCGAAGAACGCGTCGCCTTGCGTATCGACCACGCGTCCGTCCTCATGCGTGGCCGCGGCGTCGACGAGCCGACCATGCTCGGCGAGCAACGCGGCGTAGGCACCGTTGCCGATCCTTCGCAGCAGCTCGGTCGATCCTTCGACGTCCGTGAAAAGGAAGGTGACGGTGCCGGTAGGCAGCTCGGCCATGAGCCGAGTGTGTCACCGCAAGCTGAGCCGGTCTAGCCGGTCTTCAGCAGCCCGAAAGTGTCAACCGTCTCGTCCGGCGGCGGCGGCTCGATCTCGACCGGCGTGCCGTAGTCGGAGAAGGTCATGGTGACTCTCCCGACTCGGCCGAAGTTCTCGTTGAAGCGACGCACGAGGCCGTCGTCGCCGACCCAGACGTCGACGTGCTTCGGCACGAAGTCGATGCCGTGCCGCCTTGCCGTGCTAGCCAGCTGCTGGAGCACTTTCCGCTGCTGCGGCGTCGCCCGCGCGAGCGCCTCGTCGAGGTCAACCTTCACCCGGTAGTGCGTCGCCCTCACGCCGTCGATGGTGTCGGTGCCGAGCTTCTTTGCGTTCTTCGAGCCGCGCAGCTGCGCGAGCGCGTCGGTCGGCGACTGGGTGCCGCCGGGCTGCGGCAGGTTCATGCCCACCTTCTGCAGAGCTCGCCTCAGGTCGACCTTGATCCAGCTCTTGCCGTTCGGCAGCGGAAACGTCGGGACGTGCATGTAGACCATTGGGTACAGCATTCGGAGCTCCATCGAGCTCGTCGGGGTGCCGATGCCGGGAACGTCCATCGTCATCTGCATCGCCTGATCGGGATTGCTGAACGTTCCGCCGCCCCTGATCGTCGTACGGCCGAATTGCGGAATGTCGACGTTGACGGCCATCTCGAAGCGGCCGGTCTGCTTGTCGAGCGTCCGGTCGGCGGCGGACGCGACCGGATCGAGGGCAAGCCCCCCGCCGCTGCAGCCGGCGGCGATCAGGATGAAGAGCAGTGCACCCGCAAGACTCCAGCGCACGAAGCTGGAACGGCCACGCGAGGGGCTGGGATACGGTCCTCGCGTGAAGGTCGGCATCGTCGTACCTTATTCGTGGTCCTTCTGGGGCGGCGTGGTCGATCATGCGGAGCAGCAGTTGCTCGCGCTGCGCAAGCTCGGCGTCGACGCGTGGCTCGTGATGGGCAACGACCCGCCGGGCTCCTTCACGCATGTGCTGCACCCGGGCCTCGGCCGGCACACCGACCCGCCGCCGCACGTCCTGCCCGTCGGCCGCTCGGTGATCGTGCCGGCAAACGGATCGCTGCCGAACATCGTTCTCAGTCCGTCGACGCCACTCCGGATCAAGCGGATCTTCGAACGTGAGCGGTTCGACCTGATCCACGTGCACGAGCCGATGACGCCCGCGATCGGCGTCGCAGCGGTCGCGCTGTGGCGAGGGCCGACGGTCGCGACGTTCCACGCGAGCGGGGAGCTCGGTTGGCTGCGGTTCGGCAGGTACACGTGGGGCAACGTTCTCGCGGCGCGCATCGACCGGAGGATTGCCGTGTCGGAGCAAGCGCGCGCGTCGGCCGAGCGCTGGCTGCCGGGCGAATACGTCGTCGTGCCGAACGGCGTGCTCGTCCCGCCTCAGGCGGATGCCGCCGGCCGCGAGCATCGCGTCGTGTTCATCGGCCGGCACGAGCCGCGCAAGGGGATGCAGGTGCTGCTGCGGGCGTGGCCGGATATTCGCCGCCGCACCGGCGCTCGCCTGCGCCTGGTCGGCGCCGATCCGCTCGCCGTTCGGCTCGTGCTCACTCGCGAGCGCGTGTCGGAGGACGGCATCGACGTACTCGGTGTGCTCACCGACGAGGCGCTGACCAACGAGCTGCTGTCCGCGAAGGCGCTCGTGGCGCCGTCGCTCGGCGGCGAGAGCTTCGGCATGGTCTTGACGCGTGCCTTCGCCTGCGCCGTGCCTGCGGTTGCATCGGACATTCCGGGCTACCGCGCTGTCCTCACCCAGGAGACGGGCTTGCTCACGCCGCCCGGTGACCACCGCAAGCTGGCCGACGGGGTCGTCGAGCTGCTCGGTGACGAGGAGTTGCGGCAGCACCGCGGCAGTGCGGCGCGGTCGCTCGTCGAGGAGCGTTACGCCTGGGACGGCATCGCCCGGCGCTTGTTCGAGATCTATCAGGATGCGGCAGCGTGAGGGCTTCCGTTCTCCGTTCGCCGTGGCTGCGGATTGCGTTGATCCTCGTCGTCGCCGCAGCGGTCGCCGCGGCGATCTGGTGGCGCGGGCCCTCGTGGTCCGCCGTGTCGGACGCGTTCACCGTCGTCCGCTGGCGCTGGGTCTTCGCGGCGATCGGACTCAACCTGCTGTCGGTTGTCGCACGGGCTTTCGCGTGGCGGACGGTGATCGAGCAAGCAGTGCCGCCGCCGCGGCCCGGCTACCGGCTCGTGTTCGCTGCGTTCTCCGTCGGGCTCTTCGCGAATGCCGTTCTCCCCGGCCGGATCGGCGAGCTCGCGCGCGTCGCGGTGCTCAATCGGCGGATGCGCGCCCGACGCGGTCTTTGGGCGACGCTCGTCGGGACGGTTTTCGCCCACCGTGTCTTCGATCTCGTGCCGGTGCTGGCGCTGATCGTGTACGTCCTCTTGACGGCGAAGATTCCGCAGTGGGCGGTGACGAGCCTTGCAGTCGTCGCCGTCGTCGGCGTCGCACTCCTCGTGTTCGCGTTCGCGAGCGCGAAGGACCCCAACCGCTCGCCGCTTGACGGGCTCGGCGCTGCGCGCAGGCTGGTGACGATGGCGCGGCACGGCCTCGGCGTGATGAAGACGCCGCTCGCGGCCGCCGAGGCGGTGCTCTTCCAGGTGGCCGGCTGGATGTGTCAGCTGCTCGCGGTGTGGGCGGCAATGCGTGCATTCCACATCCACCAGGGGCTTCCGGCGGCGGGGCTCGTGCTCGTCCTGATGAACGTCGCGACGATCTTCCCGCTGTGGCCCGGAAATGTCGGGCTGCTTCAGGCGGCCGTCGCGCTGCCGCTCTTCCAGTACGGCGTTTCGTATGCGCGCGGCTTCGCCTTCGGCATCGGGCTGCAGGCGATCGAGGCGTCGGTCGGGGTGGGTTTCGGCCTGCTGTTCCTGGCGCGCGAGGGCCTGTCGTTCGCGATGCTGAAGCGGATGCCCGACGCCGCGCAGGCGGAGGTGCCCGAGGAGGAAGACGATGCGAGCGATCGCAGCTCCGGCGAGCCTGAAAGAGGTCTTGTCGGCGGTCGCCGCCGCTGACGCGCTCGCGGCCGGGCTGCGCGCCGGCGGCGCGGAAGCGAACGCGGTTCCGGTCGCCGACGGCGGCGAGGGAACGCTCGACGTGCTCGAGCGCGCGCTCGGCGGTGAATGGCGGGAGGCCGATGTCTCCGCGCCGCTTGGGGGCAGGGTCAGAGCGCGATGGCTCCTCCTGCCAAGTGACAAAGTGTCACAAGGCCGGACGGCGGTGGTCGAATCGGCGCAGGCGCTCGGGTTTGAGACCGTCTCGCGGCTCGACCCGCTGCGCGCTTCGTCGCGCGGTCTCGGCGAGCTGATCCTCGCGGCCGCGTCTGCCTCGCGGTCGCTCCTCGTCTGCCTCGGCGGAACGGTCACCGTGGACGGCGGCGCCGGTATGCGGGAGGTGCTCGACGAGCTGCCGCTGCCGACGCGCGTCGCTTGCGACGTCCGCTCGCCGCTGCTCGACGCCGCGTACGTGTTCGCACGCCAGAAGGGCGCGGCGGACGATCAGCTCGAGCAGCTCGCGGAGCGGTTGCGCGGGCTCCCCGACGTTCCCGGCTCCGGGGCTGCCGGAGGCCTGGGCGGCGCTTTCGCGGCGCTCGGCGCCGAGCTCGTACCCGGCGCGGCGCTCGTGCTGGACGAGATCGGCTTCGACCCACGTGGGTACGACCTGGTGGTCACGGGCGAGGGCGCCGTCGACAAGACGACGTGGGAAGGCAAGGCGCCCGGAGAGGTCGTGCGCCGGTGTCGCGAAGCCGGCGTGCGCTGCGAGCTCTTCTCGGCGCGTGACGATCTCTCGGGTGACCCCGCGCGGGCGGAGCAGGATCTGTTCGAGCTCGGCGAGCGCCTGGTCACCGCGTCCTGACGGAGCTGGCTTACGCCGGGCGGGCTGACTCGACGCGCTTCGCGAGCTCTTCGATCTTCCCCTGCGCCGCGTCGAGCTTGCCGACGCAGAGCTTGTACAGCTCCTCGCCGCGTTCCCACAACGCGATCGCCTCGTCGAGCGAGACCTTGCCCTGCTCGAGCCGCGCGACGATTTGCTCCAGCTCGCGTTCGAGTTCCTCGAAGGGCGGCTCCGTCTCAGTCAACGGTCGCTCCGAATGCGCCGTCGGCAAGCTCGACGTCGACGTGGGAGCCGGACGGAGGGGGCGCTAAGAGGACACCGTCCCCGTCGCGGACGATCGCGTAGCCGCGCGCGAGCGTCGAGCGGGGCGAGAGTGCGCGCAGCCGCCCGTACGCGTGCTCGAGCGACGCGCGCTTCCGCTCGAGCGCAAGCGCGGGCGCGCGGTCGAGCCGTGTGCGCACGTGCGCGAGCCGCTGCTGCTCGCGGTCGAGAGACCGGCGGGCCGAGCGTTGAAGGGACGAGCGCGAACGACCGAGCCGCTCGAGCAGCTGCTGCAGGTCAGGCACGACGAGTCGTCCGGCCGCCGTCGGCGTCGAGGCGCGCACGTCGGCGGCGAGATCGCAAAGCGGCGTGTCCTGCTCGTGGCCGACGGCGGACACGATCGGCACCGGAGACGCGGCGACTGCGCGCACGAGGCGCTCTTCGCTGAACGGCAGCAGATCCTCGAAGGAGCCACCGCCGCGCGCGAGCACGAGCACGTCCACCTCCGGCTCGTCGCACAGCCGGCGCAGCGCCTCGACGATCGCCGGCGCCGCCTTCGGCCCCTGGACGTACGTCTCGGCGACGACGACGCGCGCGGGCGGAAAGCGCGCGCCGATCGTCGAGAGCACGTCGCGCTTCGCCGCCGCGTCGTTACCTGTGACGAGCCCGATCCGGCGCGGCACGCGCGGCAGCGGCCGCTTCCGCTCCTCGGCAAAAAGCCCCTCCGCCGCAAGCTTCGTCTTCAGCCGTTCGATCGCAGCGAGGTGAGCGCCGACCCCGAACCGTTCGACCGACAGCGCGCGTAGACGAAATTCGCCGCGCGCTTCGTACAGCTCCGGACGTCCGAACACGTGCACGCGCTCTCCGTCCGCGAGGTCGAGTCGCAGCGCATCGAACCGTCCGCGTGGCATCGACGCCGGCAGGCATGCGCCGTCCTCGGGATCCTTGAGCGTGAAGAACACCGACGCCCAGCGCTCATGGCGCCGCAGCTCCGTCACCTCGCCTTCGACCCACACCGTCGGCAGCCGCGCGATCCAGGTCGCGACGCCCTTGTTGAACGACGCAACAGAGAACACGCGGCGGTCGCCGTACTCGAGCGCTTCGACCTTCATGCCGCGCATCGTATGCGCGGTCGGCCGGGCGGACTACAGGAGGATTTCGGCGGCGACTTCGGCCGTGCAGCCCGCTGTAACAAGGTCGACCGCGCGGTGGAGGTCCGCCTGGCTGCCTGCGAGCCGCTCCGCGAGCGGCAACGGATAACCCGCTTCGATCAAGACGTGGAGCCGCCAGCTCTCGACCTTCGACCGCTCCGTCTCGGTCGTGGGGGTGAGCTGGATGATCTCGGACATCGTGTCGGGCATGTGGCCGTCTCGTTCGCTTTCTCCTAGACGAACCCTTCTGTCTGGAAGTTGGCACGAAACCGGCACGGTGAAACTACGACTCGAGCGTCTGGGCATGCGCGAGCGCCGCATCGACCCGGCGCTGCAGCTCGAACAGCCGCGCTTCGAGGACGCCGCGTTCGGCCTCGCCGTCGGCTGCAAGCTCTTCGAGACGCTGGCGCAGCTCGCGCTCGGCGCCGGCGAGGCGCTGCTCGAGCGCCGCCACGACCTCGTCCCGCCGCGTGGCCAGCAACGCGTCGGCCTCGGCAAGCCGTCGGTCGAGCCGCTGCGTCGCCGCTTGGCCGACGTTCTCGAGCCGCTGGGTCATCAGTCCCTCGGCTCCGTGTGCGAACGATTCCACCGCGCGCTCGAGCTCGCGTGAAAGCCGCTGCGCCGAATCCTCCCGCGAGCGCTTGATCGCGTCGGCGAACTCTGCCGCAGCAGCATCGGCGTGCTGCCTGCTCGTACGCTCAACGACGCGCTCGAGCCGCTCGACCAGTCGCTGCTCGACGTCCTTGAACGCTCCCTGGATGGCCTGAAGCGCATCGCTCTGCTCCCGTTCGATCGCGCCGCGCAGCTCGCTCTCGCGCCGGCGAAGACGTTCCGTCAGTTCGTTCAGCGCGCGCCGTCGTTCGACGGTGTGCGTCTCGAGCTCTGCGCGCGCGGTCGTGATCGCCTGCTCGGCCGCGCGCTCGACCTCCTCGCGCAGCTTCATGAGGGCGGCGCGCTGCTGTTCGCTTTCCGCCTCGAGGCCTTCGGCACCAGCCGCCAACCGCTCCTCCGCCTCCTCGATCAGGCGCCGCTGCCGGCCGGCAAGGCGTTGCAGCTGCTCGAACAGGTTCGCCTGCGCACGCTCGAGATCCTCGCTCCACTCGGCGAGACGCTGCTCGACACGCCGCTGCGTCTCCGCAAGCGCGTCGCTCAACTCGCGTCCCGCAGCCTGCTCGCGCCCGGCGATCGCAGCGCGCCGGGAGTCGACGATGCGACGTTCCTCCTCCACGATGAGCGAGATCGACTCAGCGCGCGCGCGTGCGAGCACGCGTTCGAGCTCCGCGGCGCGGTCCTCGGCGTCTCGTGCGACTACCGCCACAAGCCGTTGCTCGGCCTGCCGGATCGCTGCGTCGATCCTCCGCCCGTGGAGTACGCCGCGACGAACGGCGATCGCGGTCACCGTCGCGAGCAACGAAACCGTCAGACCGGCGGCAGAGACCGCGAGCGCTCCACGCGGATCGAGCGCGAAGACGACCCAGGCCGCCGTGGCGGCCGCGCCGATGACGCTCGCGGCGCCCAAGATCCACCGCTGCGAGACACGCGCGAGGGCCGAGCGGGCGATCACGCCCGCCGCAAGAACGACGGAGGCGGCGAAGGCGATGCGGAAGACGTCGACCCTGTCCACGACGTTCATCGTAGGCGCTACAGATGCAAAAGGAGCAACGCCGCGCCGAGCGCCACGGCCGCGGCAGCGAGCGCGCGAAGCGCCGTCTCCAGCTCCGCACGAATCGTGCCGTCCTGCCGGCGCGCGATCCGCGCCGGTGTGGAGAGCTCGCGCTGAGCGTAGGACAGCAGGGCGGCATACAGCGCCGCCGCGACGGCCTCGGCGCGAAGCGTCTCCGCTTCGACGACGTACGCGGAGAGCGCCGGCAGCGCACCCCACGCAAGCGCAAACCAGAGGGTCGAATGGAACGCACCGCCGAACAGCTCGAGGTTGTACGCGATGACGATGAAGGCGCCGACGGCGACGAACGGCGTGAGCCACCAGGTCCATACTGCGCACGCGTAGAAGCCAAAGGCGGTCGCGGCCGCGATCGAGACGGCCGCGAGCGTCCAGAGGGTTCGTTCCGGGATGCGCGTTCGCAGCGGCCGTCCGTGCAACTCGTCGAGCGCGTGCGCGCCGATGCCCAGGGCGAGGGCGAACGCCCCGAGCGCGGCCGCGCAGCGCGTCCACGAGAACGGTGAGGCGAGTCCGGCGCCGACGGCGACGTACGACAGGTGCCAGAGCGTGTACGGCGGGTGCAGCAACGTGATGTAGTCACGCCAGCCTCCCGGTAACAGCGCGTAGAACGCGGGGCGGGAATCGGCGGTCACCCGCGCCGGCCCCAGACCACGATGCCGCCGCCGAGGCTGAGCCGGCGCGCGCGTACTTCCTCGATGCCTGCCGCGCGGAACAACTCGATCGCGTCGTGCCGTCTCCAGAACTCGCGGATGCTCGGGCCGAGAAAGCGGCCGACCTCGTGCCAGCCGGGCGAGATCAGCCGCCCAGCCGTAGGAAGGCCGGCGCGCACCCAGAGCTCCCACGGCGGCCGCCAGACGCCGTGCGGCAGCGCGAACTCGAGCATCGCAAACGTTCCTCCAGGTCGCACGACTCGGGCGAGCTCGCGCATCGTCGCCGCCGGGTCCTCGACGTACCGCAGCAGATACGTGAACGTGAGCGCGGCGAACTCGCCGTCGGTGAACGGCAGCGTCTCGGCACGGCCCTCGACGAGCCTGACGGGCAGGCCGCGCGTTCGTTCCGCGGCCACCGCGAGCATCTCGGGGCTCTGGTCGAGCCCGACGACCGCGCAGCCGAAGCGCCGCACGAGCTCGCGCGCGACGAGGCCCGTGCCCGTCGCGACGTCGAGCACCGTGTCGCTCGGCCCAACGTCGAGACGCGACACGAGAAACCGTCTCCAGCGCGGATCCTGTCCGAACGAGAGCAGCGCGCTGTACCGGTCGTAGGTCGGGCCGAGCGGCGCGAACAGCGTGCGCGCGGACACGGCCATGACGGCGAGTCTATTCTCGCCGCGATGTCGTTCGAGGACGAGCTCGCGCATGCGGCGGAGGCCGCTGCGGCATTCGCGGAGCAGGACGAGCGGCTCGAGGCGGTACTTGCTGCCGAGCCGGTATCGGGGCATCGCGTCTACCTCTGCGCGTATGGGGACGGCGTTGGCCGCACGTGGCTTGCGCTCGACGCGGTAGGTGAGACCGTGACCAGCCGATCGCTCGTGCGCGAAGCCGTCTCGCTCGTGGCGCTCTGCGAGATCGCGGAGGAAGCGGCGGGAATCGACGTCGTGCATCCACGGTTGGCGACGCCCGCATACCTGGACGAGATCGGAACGCCGGACGTCGCGGCGTCGCTCCAGGCGGTCGACGCCTTGCTGCGCGATGTCGAGTCGGCGTATAAGGAGGAGTTGCAATGAGCGAAAACCTTCCAGCCCTCCGTGCCTCCGACGCCGAGCGCGACCAGGTCGTCGAGCGTTTGCGCGACGCTTCCGCCGAGGGCCGGCTCACGCTCGAGGAGTTCATCGAGCGGATGACGAGCGCGTACGAGGCACACACTCACGCCGAGCTCGAACAGCTCACGCGCGACCTTCCCGTTGCCGGCGTCCCCGTTGTGTCGCGCCGGAGGCCGACGCGCTTCCTCTTCTCGCTCTTCGGCTCGACGGAGCGCGAAGGACGCATTCGCGTCCGCCGGCGCGTCGGGTGCTTGGCGCTCTTCGGCAATATCGATGAGGTCGACTTCCGCGGTCTCTCGCTCTTCGGCCACACCCGGGCGAGCGGCAACGAGCCGCAGCCGCGTCCCGGGACACCCCTCGTGCGCGTCTTCGCCGTGAGCCTCTGGGCCGGGATCGACGTCTGGCGTGTTCCGCTCGCGTGGTCTGAGCGGCAGTGGCGCGACGTGATCAAAGGGATCAGGTCCGGGCAGCACAAGCAACTCGGAGCCTGATCCGGGACCGTTACCCTGCGGACATGGAAGGGGGCGGCTTCGGCTTTCCGCTGGGAGGAGATCCCGAGGATCTCCTGCGCGGCCTGCGCGAGTTCGCGGAGCAGCAGGCCGAGAGCGTGCAGGAGGCGCAGCGCGAGCAGTTCGCGACGCTGACGCTCAACACCGCCGTCGATCTCACCGCCGCCGCGCTGAAGCGGATGTCCGTGCAGGGCAGCACCGACGAGCAGGCGATCGCCCTGCGCGACGCGATGCGCGTGCTCTTTCCTGAGGCGGTCGCGCTCGTGAGCGCGGCGCGCCAGGGCTTCATGCGCGAGTAACCGTGCAAAGTGCTGGCGCACTTTGCGGCTTCGCGCGAAATGCAAGCATTTCGCACGAGAAGACCTTGCAGGCGTGCGTTCGCGCGCGTGCAATTTGGGTGGCCCGCGATGGGGTCCCGCTTCGGCGGGAGTGAGCGGCGGCGCGGCGAAGCCGCGCCTAGCGCAAGCGTCAATCGAGAGGAACCTCTCGCCGGGCCACGGCCGAGGTTGAAGCCCGTACACCTTTGGTGATAATCGGCCCGTGCTTCTGGATAAAGCGATCGTGCGGCTTCTTCCGGCGGTGCCACGTCCCCTCGTGCGCCGTATCTCGCAGCGGTACATCGCCGGAGACCGACTCGGCGACGCGACCGCCACCGTTCGCGCGCTGAACGAGCAGGCCAAGCTCGCGACGATCGACGTGCTCGGCGAGGAGATCACAAACGAAGAGGAGACGCACGTCATAGCCCGCGCCTACGAGGAGGTGCTGAGCGAGATCGACCGCCGGCATCTCATTTCGAACGTCAGCGTGAAGCCGACGGCGCTCGGGCTCGAGCTCGACTACTCGCTTTGCCGCCAGAACCTGCGGCGCCTCGTCGGCTTCGCGCGGGCGCGAGACAACTTCGTGCGGGTCGACATGGAAGACGCAACGACGACCGATGCGACGCTCGGGCTCTACGGCGAGCTTCGCGCCGAGGGTTTCGACAACCTCGGCGTCGTCCTGCAGGCGTCGCTCAAGCGCACGGTCGCCGACGTCGACGCGCTCGAGGCCCTGCAACCGAACGTCCGCCTGTGCAAGGGCATCTACGTCGAGTCGCCGAAGATCCAGTACCGCGACGAGAACGCCGTGCGAACGAGCTTCGTGCGCTCACTAGCGGCCCTGTTCGACGCCGGTTGTTACGTCGGGATCGCGACGCACGACGACGTGCTGATTGCCCACGCGGAGCGCCTCGTGCACGAGCGAGGGCTCACCAGCGACAAATACGAGTTCCAGATGCTGCTCGGCGTGCGGCCGGAGCTCGGAGACAAGCTCGTCGCCAATTACCACAAGCTCCGGATTTACGTCCCCTTCGGGGCGTACTGGTACGAGTACTCACTTCGACGGCTCCAGGAGAATCCGAGCGTCGCGGGCTACATCGCTTCCGACACGATGGCGCGTGTGCTGCATCCGCGCCGCAACGGCAACTAATGATGCAGTGAAAGCGAACGCTGCGGCTGCGGCTGCGGCTTGGCGTGCAGACGATGCGAAGGTGCGGTTGCCGCAGCGAACAGCACGGCCGCGGCGAGTGCGAGCGGAATCAGCAACTTCACAAGCCTCGGCACGTGGCGAACCCTAGAGCGCGCAGATGATGATTCCGTTATGGAGGCGGCGGAGCGCCGGGCGGCGGCCCTCCGACATCCTCATCGACGACGACGCGCCGGCTCGGCGCGGCCGGCTGCACGGGCTGCACGGGCTGGACCGGCGCCGCGGTGTCTCGCACGTATGTCGTGCGCCGCCACGGAGGACCGGCGGCGTACCACGTCCAGCTGCGCCACCAGAAGAAGTCGAGCAGCACGACCAGGATGCCCACGACGAGCAGGATCACGCCGACTGCGGTGACGTTGAGCCCGCTCACCTCCGCGTCCACAGCCCACGTGAGGATGGCCCCGAACGCGATCAGAATCAGACCGACACCGACGCCCATGCTCGGCTTGTTTCCGCGGATTCCGGTTCGAAACTCCTACGCCTTGCGGGCGAGAAGCGTGTATTTGCCCGGCACGCGCGACGGCAGCCGCCGCCACGAGCTCGTGGCCGGGTACTCCTCGAGCTGGCGGACGGCGAGCCCTGCGCCGGCGAGCGCCGTGACGACCTGGCCCAAGCGCCAGAGACGCTCGACCTTTTCCTCCGTCGCCGGCGGGCCGGTCAGCTCGAAGTGCGACCAGCCGCGATAGACGTGGAGCTCCTCGTCGAAGTAGTCCTCTCGCCAGCGGAGTGACTCGTCGACGCATTGCGCAACGGGATGCTCCTCGTGCAAGAGGAAGTCGCCGCCGCTGCGAAGCGCCGCCGCGATTCCGTTCGCCCATGCATCGAGGTCGATCAGCCACGCAAGCACACCGTCCGCCGTGTAGACGAGGTCGAACCGCGCGCGTTTCAGCTCGGACGGCAGATCCTGCACGTCCGCCTGCACCCACGCGATGTCGGGCCAGCGCTCGCGCGCCACTTCGAGCGCCTCGCCGGAGATGTCGACGCCGGTCGCGAACGCTCCGAGCTCCGCAAGCTCGGCCGTCGACTCGCCGGTCGCACACTGGAGGTGCAACACACGGCGGTCGACGAGGTCGCCGAGCGCGCTGCGCACGACCTCCGGCAGGCCCAGCTGTCCTTGCATCGCCTCGGTTCGGCGCCGATGCACTTCGTCCCACGCCCTGCGGTTCTTGTCCGACGGTTCCATCACGCTTCGCTTCGCTCGCTTTCGCCCGAAATGCTGCGCATTTCGGGCGAGGAAAACCGGGCAGGCGCGCTTCGCGCGCGTGCCCAACTGCGGCTTCCGGTCGGCTGGCGCCTGCGAACGAGGCTTGTGTCGGCGCGGCGAAGCCGCGCCTTGGGCGGACTCGTATTCATGCCGGAAGAGAAAAGCCTCCGTCGACAATGAGGGTCTGCCCACAAATCATCTGCGAATGCGGGCCGCAGAGGAACATGACGGCGTCCACGAGGTCGCGCGCCTCGACCATGCGGCCGGCTGGCGTGCGCTCGCGTGCGTCGCGGAGCATCTGCTCCTTGTTCGGAAAGAACTCGAGTGCGCCCGTTTCGACGACGGCGCCGGAGACCGCGTTCACGCGGATGCCGCGTGGCGCGAGCTCGACTCCGAGGTAACGCACGACGGATTCGAGTGCCGCCTTGGACGCGCCGACGAGGACGTAGTTCTCGAGGACGCGAAATGAGCCCAGGCTCGAGAGCGCGACGATCGCGGAATCGCGAGGCATCGAAGGCACGGCTGCGCGGGCGAGCGAGAGCAGGGCGCGCGCGTTCGCTGCGAGCGTCCAGTCCCAGTGCTTGTCCTCCGTCTCGAGCGCGGGGCGAACGACCCCCGTCGCCGCGCTGTGCACGAGCGCGTCGAGCGGGCCGATCGCCGCGACCTCGCCTGCGACGCGCTCCGACGCGACGTTCCCGCGTACGAGCACCGGCTCGGCGCCCCGGGCCCGCAGCTCGCCGGCGACTTGTTCGGCAGCATTGTCGTTGCGCAAGTATCCGATCGCGACGCGTTTCGCGCCCTCGTCGGCGAAGCGGAGTGCAATCTCCCGCCCGATCCCGCGTGACCCGCCCGTCACGAGGACGGACGCGCCGTCGAAACTCATCGGAGCGGTCGGTCGGCCGGGGCCGAGCTTGGAATCTCCCGCCACCCAGGCTTCTCGCGCGGCTCACGGCCGCCCTCCTCTGCCTTCGACGACGCGTAGCCGAGGCGGTCGAGCAGCTCCATCTTCTCCTCGCCGTAGCGACGCACCGGGTCGTCCTCGGGCAGGTCGGCGATCAGGTGCCGGACGCGCGCGCGCAGCTGGTACGCGAAATGCGGGGTCGCTGGGCCGACGAGCGCGTCGATGTCGTCGCGTGTGAGTTCGGCCACGTATGGAAGCCTAACGCCGTCGTGCGCCGGACCGCCTACCTCATGCTGGCCGCCACCGTCGTCCTCTGGGCGCTCAACTTCACGGTGACGAAGTACGTGCTCGAGCACGGATTCAAGCCGCTCGCCTACTCGACGACGCGGTACGGCGCCGCGACGATCCTCTTCACGTGGTTCACGTACGGCACCGAGCGGTCGTTCCGCGTCGGACGGCGGGACCTCGCGTTGATCGTCCTCGCCGCGGGGCTCGGCATCTGGCTGAACCAGCTTTCGTACGTGTATGCGCTGACGTTCTCGAATGCGTCGACGATCGCGCTGATTCTCGGCGCGACGCCCATCTTCACCGCGTTGATCGCGTTCGCGATCGGGCTCGAGCGGCTGCATACGCGCTTCTGGATCGCGGCCGCCGTCTCGTTCGCCGGCGTCGGGCTGATCGCGCTCGGCAAGGAAGGCGGCGTCTCCGGAAGCCTCAAGGGCGACCTGCTCGGCATCGCGACCGCGGCGACGTGGGCCGCGTACACCGTCGCGATCGCGCCGCTCATGCGTCGCTACTCGCCGTACCGCATCAGCGCGCTCGTGCTCGCGATCGGCTGGGTCGCGGTCGCGCTCACAGGTATCCAGCAGACGGTCAATCAGTCGTTCGACTTCAGCACGCTGGTGTGGATCTGCCTCGTCTACGCGACGCTCGGGCCGCTCGTGCTCACGAACATCCTCTGGTTCAAGGCCGTCGACCAGGTCGGGCCGTCACGCGCGACGCTGGTGGCGAACCTGCAGCCATTCATCGCGGCGATTTTCGCGCTCGTCCTCCTCAAGGAGACGATGACGTGGATCCAGATCCTCGGCGGCGTCTTGATCGGCGGAGGGATCTTCCTCGCGCGTCGCCGCGCGCGCTCACCTGACCCAGAGCTGGTCCAGCAGCACGCCGAATAGCGGGTGGTGCTGGTAGTTGCCGACCCGCTTCGACACGAGGTCGATGTTTCTCGGCGTGAACGTCGAGACCCAGATCGCTTGATCCGTCGCGTCCCGGTCGAGCCGTCCAAAAAGCTTTGCCG